>Ga0209671_1009274_pt1 | contig 10322 bp, 5 predicted proteins | sample WorMetHERISLAND2_2_FD_187401 | JGI IMG/M metagenome (GOLD analysis project Ga0209671, IMG submission 187401) | Marine gutless worms symbiont microbial communities from Max Planck institute for Marine Microbiology, Germany - Olavius geniculatus... | ecosystem: Host-associated > Annelida >... | reverse complement strand
AGGGAAGAAACGGCGAGTTCTGCGCAACAGTAGGCCCTGTGGCCAGGACTGCAAGTATACCGATCCAGTCGGTTTCTGGCCGACTTGGGCTGTATGCTGGCTTAATTGGGCTCCGCCCTCGCCGACTCAAAGTATCGTCATGGGAATGAGCTCCCACGCAACGGGCCTAGTTCAGCTTCGCTGCCTAGTGCCTATGCGAAATCTTCTTCTTCTTCTTACAGACCTTGCGCAGTTCGGACTCGGAAGCCCAGAATTCTTTCCTGATCTTGGCCAGCTGAGCGCGTGTGTTGCCGAGCTGGCCCTGCAGCGCGGCCTGACGCTCGGCCGAAACCTTGGTGTCCGACGCCCGGCGCTTGGCCGACTCCTGGCGCGCTCGTCGGATGCCGTCCTCGCTGAAGTGCTGGATGTTGCCCATGTTCTGCTGCAGCTCCAATATCTCGTTCTCCGCCGCTTTCAACTGCACCGTCCGAACCACCCCAATAACGCTCGCTAGCTTTCGACAGACAGGAGCGAGAACAAGAAAAAAACGTTAAAACAAACAAAAAACAAAAGGAAGAAGAAAAATAACAATATTACAATAACGACTAACAAAAACAAAAAGGAAAACAAAAAGAGCTCTTTGTATTGTCTTGACGGACTTTTCCGGTGTTGGTCTTATTAGCAGTGTTAACTAAACGCAATACAATCGCGAAAAAAAACAACAAAAAATGGTGAAAAATACAAACCGAAAAAGTGACAGTAAAAACAAAAAAATGAGTACGAAAATAAAACAAAAACTTGAAACACAAATGAAGAAAAAACCAACGAAGGAAATCTAAAGAAAAAAACAAAAACAGCAGGAAGGAAAAGGGACAAAAAACCAAAAAGGAGTTGAATTAATCGAGTGAACCTGTTGTTCTGCCTCCTCGGCGCAGTCGTGCAGATCACTGTGCATGTTTTCGATGACGACACTGATCTTGTCCGTGTTCGTCTCAACGTCAGCCAGGAACTCCTTTCTCTGTAGAACTTCTAGCGGCGTCGTCAGCAGACGCTGCAGTATGACGTTTCGCAGCTCACTTAGCGCCGTCAGAAATTCCTCCGACGCCAACGACATGTCGATCTCTTTCAGTACCTCGGTTTATGCACAGAACTTCCTATAGCCTCGTAATATTTCGAACATTGGGACTTCTTGTCCTGGTTTTTTTCAAGTTTTTCTCAAGTTTTTCTCAACTCTTAAGAAAAATAAACTCCGAACCGACGACGAAAAATCGATCTCTACTTTCAGTACCTGATTTACGCACAGAACTTCTGACATGAAAATATCTGAAATCGTCACAGGAATTCTTGTCTCATAATTTTCTCAAGTCTTTTCAAGTTCTTTCAAACTCACAAAAAATAAATTTTGACCAGGCAACAAAACTCGATCTCTTTCAATATACCTGATACCATATACGACACTTCCGATAAGAATTTTCAAGATATCTTCCGAAAATTCCCTCGAAATTTTACTTTGAGCTGTCCTATGGAATGTATGGACATTTTGCTGAGTCAAAGTAAGTTCGCATTTCTCCCAAATAAACATCAACGTTTTGAGCCGGAAGCAAAAAAATCAACACATTTTCAGTATCTGGCACTATCAGACGTCTAAGTTGCCAAAGACAAAATTCTACCAAATTTTCCTAAAATGGTTGAAAAAATTCTTCCTAAATTCTTCCTCACCTGACAGAAATTCCTAAGCCGCCAACGAGAACTCCAGTTTTGCGAAACTTTCTGAAAATCTACAAAAATTATCCTCAGTTTTTACGCGCGAAAGCAGCTACTACTTTCAGCGCGTCTTAGCCATCGCAATTCTGTCTGTCCGTCTGTCTCTCCATGGATCAGTCAAAAACGATGCAAGATAAGATCGCCAAATCTTCACCATCGGCTGCGTGGAAAACTCTAGTTTTAGAAACCGTAAAGCTTTTCCATAAATTCAAAGGAAGTCACCCCGAATGAGGGCGCTAAATGAGAGGAGGTGGGCAACATTTGCGATTTTTGGCTAATAAGTCGCTGTATCTCAGTAATGGTGCGAGATAGGGCCTAGGTTACAGATCACTAATAGAAAGTTGTACACTGGCTGTCGATTGGCGCCGAATTTAATGACCTTGAATGACCTTGAACGCCAAAAAAGGGGGTCTTATGGAATTTTTTGGCGATTTCGGGCTGCAATACAAGTCTATAGCATTCACAAGATGGCGCCACGGAACTATGGTTATGCGATCCAGATAGAGAATTTGGTATTTGTATACATGTATTAACTTAGCGTGAACACCTTAATTTTCAGTTAAACTACTGCACCGAAACTGCTATAGGCTTTCGCGCGTCTCGTGAGCATTAGCTCAGATTTCTTGTTTGCATTTCTCGTAAGTTTGACTACTACTACTACTACTACTACTACCACTACTACTACCACTACTACTATACTTCTAACGACAAAAACGGCGCGTGTACCACGTTCATGACGACTGGACTGTTGCGAAACAGACGCATGATGTTGTGGCAATGTCTCTGCATCTCAATGCGCGTCTTCACCAAGCCACGCGTTGCGATGTTCAGTCGCAGCTTGGGGTCCATCAGCTTCACTTTCGCTTTGTCTTCCTCCGCTTCGCTGGGAGGCGTCTAATCAAATCACAACGTACACTTGCACAGTGCAATCGGAGATATGATGTGATAAGATATGATGAGTGATTTGTACTAAAAACTCAAAACTGGCAGTTTGGTGGTTAAATCTGGCACGCGAACTAAAAGAATAAAACTGTTCTGAACAGCTAAAAAGACAGAAATGGAATAAGTAAGAAAAAAATCCATAAACTGGCAAGTAATGGAACTGCGCCCCTCCCCCCGAGATTAGAGACAATTATAACATTATTGCATGGCACAACGCAACGCGAATGAGGCTGAACAGAAAGACGTGAAGTGTTTTTTTGAGCGGGGGCACTAAAATACAGGACCGAAAAACGAAATCAAATAGGCCTAGTTAGAACGACTCGTCAATGACGCTATTCAATAACTGTTCAGTGGCACGCATAACTCGAAGCGCGCGAACATTATGAACGCAGACATTTTGAACATGAACTGCATATTAATCTATAGCTAGAAAAGTACTGGGACAGAGTAAACCTCTGCCTACGAAGCAATTATTAAATTAGGCCCGCATTTGCCAAAGTTATCACAGACATAACAAGAAATTTGAGCTAATGCTCACGAAACGCGAGAAAGCCTATAGCAGTTCCTGTTCAGTAGTTTAGCTGAAAATTGAGGTGTTCACGCTAAGTTAATATACAAATACCAAACTCTCTATCTGGATCGCATAACGATAGTTCCGTGGCGCCACCTTGTGAATAATATAGACTTGTTTTGCAGCCCGAAATCGCCAAAAAATCCATAAAACCCTCTATTTTGGCGTATAAGGTCATTCAAGGTCATTAAATTCGGCGCCAATCAAGAGCCAGTGTACGACTTCCTATTTGTGATTAATAGTAACTTAGGCCCTATCTCGCACCGTTACTGAGATACAGTGACTTATTGGCCAAAAATCGCAAATTTTGCCCACCCCTCCCATTTAGCGCCACTTTACGGATCCTGAAACTAGAGTCTTCCGCAGCCGCTGGTGAAGATTTGGTGATTCTAGCTTGCATCGTTTTTGACTGATCCACCCGTGTGACGGACAGACGGACGGACAGACAGAATTGCGATGGCTAAGACTCGCGGAAAGCAGTAGCTGCTTTCGCGCGTAAAAATGACATTACTAGTTGCGGGACACGGTTCCATTCAGTGACGCATGCAGAAAGCTTGACGGTTAAAATACCTTCACAAAAACTAATAATTTTTCAGAGCAAAAATTAGTAAATTACAGCCAGTGGCGTAGTGGACAGAAGGCAAGGGGCAACTACCCTTTTTCCTTCTTTTAAATTTTAATTTGTCGCAAAAATTCTTGTTGTCAGAAAATCTGGTTATATAAAACTACAAAATGTGAGGCTTAAATGCCCAACTTTGAATAAATTTACATTATTTGGCAAAAATAAAAGTTTGAGCATCCAGAATGTTTTTGTCACGACACCGTTAATTACCACAGTGTAAGCTCGGTTCGACAAATCACACCGCGAAACAATGAAAAGCCTTACTACAGCACTGTATGCAAGGTTAATATTATACAAGAAATCCAACTGTAGTTAAGATAGCCGACCGTACTGGTTGGCAGTGACCTTCAAAATCATTCACAGTCGATGATTTTTACGCGCGAAAGCAGCTACTGCTTTCAGCGCGTCTTAGCCATCGCAATTCTGTCTGTCCGTCCGTCTGTCCGTCACACGGGTGGATCAGTCAAAAACGGTGCAAGCTAGATCACCAAATCTTCACAGTCGGCTGTCTGGAAAACTCTAGTTTCAGGAACTGTAAAGCTTTTCCATAAATTCGAAGGGGGTCACCCCGAACGAGGGCGCTAAATGAGAGGGGATGGGCAAAATTTGCGATTTTTAGGAAATAAGTCGCTGTATCTCAATAACGGTGCGAGATAGAGCCTAGGTTACTAATAATCACTAATAAAATGTCGTAGACTGGCTCTCGATTGCCACCAAATTCAATGACCTTGGATGATTTTGAACGCTAAAATAGTGGTTTTTATAGATTTTTTGCCGATTTCGGGCTGCGAGACGCACTTTAAAAGCAAATTGCGCCGAAACCAATTAAGATAGACATAGAAAAGCTGCATATAAAATTTTTAGCATTGAACGTAGATTTCAACGGTCCAAGTCTCGAATTTCTAGGTTTAAGGTAACCTGCGCACGAGGGCATCAAATAGCGGTACCTGCGTAAAAGTTGCTATTTTACCGTTGTTCGCCAGTCTTTCGTGAAAATGGTTGCCGATAGGCATGGGCATGCTACCTATCACAACGAGCACTAGTGACGAGCTTTTCAGTCGTATCAACGTCGATGACTTTGAAAGACCCTAAACTTTCGAAATAAGGGGTTGTTATTGACTTTTGCGATCATCGGCTGCAGTGCACACTCCAAGAATGAACTGCGACGAAATGGCTGGAGATAGACTGACAGTTTGCAAAAAGGAACTGCTATAGGCTTTCGCGCGTCTCGTGCGCATTAGCACAATTTTTTGTTATTCCATTTGAAAGAACATATGCCACTTGCTTTAGTTATTAATAGTAACCTAGGTCCTATCTCGCACCGTTTAGCCGCAATAGCGCGCAACGGCCTTCAAGGTCATTTCAGGCAAATGAATTTAATCTTATCTGACAAGTCGTATGGCATTTCCTGATTTTAATGGTAACCTTGGCCGTATCTCTCAGTCACCGTTTTCGCGATATGGCCAGTTTTTCGTTGAAAAACGCACATTTTCCTCTTTCAACCCGGAATTTGAAAATGTTCCCCTTGCACTAGATCACTGAAATTTCGCATGCCCAGGTTAAACTTAAAGACACGGTGCTAATTATTTGTGAAAACATTTCCACTACGGCCTATACCGTTTAGCCACAAAACATCCGTAACAGACGGACAGACAGACGGATAGACGACAATGGCTCAATCGTATTTATACTGAAGTACGGTCGGATAGAAATGCAAGTGGCGGTACAGCAGCTGACCGGGGGTTCGATGCGAAACGACGGAATGCTGTCGAGGTCACTCCGTTCAAACCGAATGTCTGAACCTGATATCAGCGCGCCGGCCTTTCCCGAGCCGAACGGTTTCTTGACGGCAGGTAGCGTTGGTCGCGGTGCAGCAAGCGGTTCTACCGCAGCCTCGGCGTCATCAGTCGGTCGCGGGGAGGAGGTGGGTGACTTGATGTGCTGTGTGGATGCCAATAACTGCGGTGTCGTTGACCTTGCCTCAGACGTATTCCGTATGAACGACCCAGACCCCTGCTGAAGGTTCGCCGAACTACCCCTGTGCATCGACGCCATTTTCACAAGTAAGTTACCCCGAGCCTCGCGACGTTTGGGGGCCCCGACGGCGCTCATAAGTAGGCTATAAAGTACACACTGAATGCGCCATTTTAAGAAGAAGAATTCAAAAATTGTCTCCCTAGGGGGCCCCGCGAGAATATTTCCCCGTAGCCCCGCTGTGTCTGTTGACGGGCCTGTTCACACTAGCGACTGAAACCCGGGTTTTCCCGCACCCTGAGTTTTGAAAAAAACACAGAAGTTTTGCCAGCCCCAAAAGCCGGGTTTTGGGCGTCTTCAGACCCGGGTTACATGTACGTACAAGTTTGCGTTTTCGTAACACTATAATGTCAAGCAAGCTGAGCACTCCACAGAGTACACTAAAGCACGCCATTTCCCAGATCGAACAAGTAATTTGAGAAAAGCTCGCGTGACGCGCGATAGCAACGGTCCTGCCACTTTGGCAACCAGTGTAGGCTTACAGCAATAAGATATTAAATGCATCTTGAAAAAGTACTTCAATTTGAGGCCTCCGTACAAAAGACTCATTGAATTTGAGAGATCGAAACTTAGATTCTTAAAAATGTAGGCCTACGTTCTATGCTAAAAATAGTCCATCTTCAGACATTTCGGTGCTAATCACTCTTAAAATGTGTGTCGCAGCCGGAAATCGCAAAAAAATCACTAAAAACCCCTATTTTAGGGGTTCAAGATCATTCAAGGTCATCGACGTTAACGCCAATAAAAAGCTTGTCACTATTGCTTGTTATGATAAGCAGCATGTTTGTGCCTATCTGCAACCGTTTTCACGCTACACGAGATAATTGCGATAAAATAGCCACTTTTTAGGGGGTAGCTGTCTTTGACGTTTGCCTGCGCCGGCCTCCTTGAACTTAGGGGGTCGGGACTTAGACTGTTAAAATCTACGTTGAATGCTATAATTTCATACGCAGGTTGTCTTGGTCTATCTCCAGCCATTTCGTCGCAATTCAGTGTTGAAATGTGCGCTGCATCCAGAAGTTGCGAAAAATTCACCAAAACCCCTTTTTGAGGGGTTCAAGGTCGTTCGAGGTCATCGATGTTAATAAATTTAAAAAGCCTATCACCAGTGCTTGTTATGATAAGCAGCATGTCTATATCTATCTGCAACCCTTTTCACACTATACGAGCCAATTGGAGATGACCAGGAATAGCTTTTTACATTCCCATTCTCTCGCATTCCCATGCAATCAATTCCCATTCCTTCCCATTCCCATTTCCGAACAATCGTTTCATCGTTGCGGCATAAACAGTTTTTGGCCTATCAAAGACTCATCTCTAGCCTTATACACAATATCATACTGTGCTGAGTGTGCTCTGCTTGTCGTTGAATCTAAAACTTGTCAAGACAGTCATCATTACTGAACATCACAAACTACAGAAAATATACGCTGAATTGTATTCGACTTTGGCAAAAAACAGTATCTTGTTTTTCTAGCCAGAACATAAGCCATACATGGCATCCACCGATGGAAATTTATTCCGATGGGAATAAGGGCCATTCCCATTCGGTTCCATACAGGTTGTTTCCTATTCCTTCCCATTCCCATTCCCAATTTTGTCATTAATTTTCATTCTCATAGCATTCCCATGTATGGTCATCTCTAGAGCCAATAACGGCAATATAACGTCTTTTTTAGGGGGTACCCCTCTTTGACGCCCTCGTTCGACGAGAACACCCGCACCCACGAGCAGGAAATTTTGACACGATAAACTAGACTCCCATGCGAGCCCAAAGTAAAAATGTCGTGATCCTAGCTTGCGGCGTTTCGATACGGCTGCAGAGTGCGACGAACGGACGGACGGACACACAGTCCATGGCTAACACGCGCGAAGCATTCTGCTATCGCGCGTAAAAATGCAAAATGTTTGGGAAAGGGCACAGCCCAATCCCGTGGGTTTGGAAAAAACCGGGGTTAAAATCTTTATTTCACTTGTAGCAATTAAGTTAGCAACGCCGCGCAGTTCTAATAAACGTTGCATAGAGCTGCGAAAATTAACAATTGTATAATCAATTAATCTTTTAAAAGACAGTTCGATTAGCTTTTTCTGATTCGCTAAAATTCGATCCAAAAATTATGATTTTATAATCAAAATTAACGATAAATTTTTACAGAAAAAACTGCTAGAATTCTTAATCTTTACCAGTGTTTACCAATTACAGCAGTTACGGTTTGTCGGTAAAGCTAAAGGCAAAGTTCGATACTTGCTATGGCGCTGCCTACGTGAGACAGACTCCAAGGCCAGAAGCGCTTTACAATCTCGGAAGTGGCAGCTGATTGGCATGAGCTAATGTTACCGCAGCGCACTATGCGGCCATCCACTGGGTATTTGGGGCTAAAAGAACAGCCTACAGCACAACGTCTGACGTCTCAACAAACTTAGACGTAAGGGGACTGATGCCTAGCCTATAGTTATAAGCGGCGATAATCACAGCCATCCACTGCCCGCATCAGCAAACAACTAGAGCCGCGGTTTGCAGCTAGCAGACATACCACCGCCCCAATCAGCCACACTAGACTTCCATCACGTAGCCTGTAAGCTACTGCTACATCCCACAGAGGGCAAAAGGCTGAGTTGGCCTGAGCACACAGTAAGTTAGCAACTTGCTCAAAGTTGCTTGCAAATTAACTGCAGTGAGATTTGAACTGCAAACTGGAAGTTACGAGTTGACAATAAGCACTAGACCACTTGCACCTACACAGGCACGTAGGTGTAAACAACTTGCCCAGAGTTGTTATACCCGTTTACACGAAAAAGCATACATGAACCACTTTTAGACCAACCTTAGAGCAAACTTGAAGCAAACTTAGAGCACACGTCTTGCACTCTTAAAGCTGCCTTAATAACGGTGTATATCGTATACGTGTGCTTCATGCGTATGAAGGCTACGTGATGGATGCCTAGTGTGGCTGATTGGGGCGGTGGCATGTCTGCTAGCTGCAAACCACGGCTCCAGTTGTTCGCTGACGCGGGTAGTGGATGGCCGCAGGTGTGCTTCGTGTATAAGCTGCCTCGTGTCAACGGGGTATTACTCTGGCGAACAGGCCAGAAATTGAAAGAACTCCCAGCTTCTTAATCGCAAATCTGACGCTCTAACCATGAACCACAAAGCCGCGGTGTCAAAAAACCAAGTGTAAAGCGTACCTAGGGTCGTCAAGCACTTGCGAAGTCAGACGAGCTGGCTGAGCGACTGTCTGCATCGGTACAAAGAAATCGTCCATATGCGAGTCTTGCTTGCATAGGCTCTGCTCCACCGCTGTCTCAATGGTTCTGTTATACGCCAAGCGCAGAATGGCTATTCATTCATATCAACATCTCAACGCTCAGCATTTTATCGAATATTACCTCTGACAAGTTGGTTATGCGATACCTAGGCGTGGTGTAGTGGTAACGCGTCTGATCCGATCAGCGAAGTTACTGTACGCCGGGCCCGGTTAATACGGCGATGGGTGACTGCCTATGGGCGGTAAACCATCTCGGGATGTAACCAACCGCCTAGGTCAACTCAGCCTTCTATCCCTCCGGGGTAGGTAAATCGAGTACCGGCCTATCTGGCTGGGGTTAAGGCGGGGCGCGTTCACCTCTGTCGGGTGGCAGGTAACACTGTGTGATCCCATGTGACAAGTGACGCTCCGTAGCTCTGAGATGGGTTCGCTCATTAGGAGCTATATGCGACCTTTAACCTTTAACCTTTAACCTGGCGTTTATTGCTGCTCGCATAAAGACTGTTCTCTGTTAGGCCTATCATGGACCGCCGTACTTAGCTCGATAACATTTTCCTTAGACCTTGGCCCTCTGCCAGATACCAGTTTACACTGCCAGACCGCAGATCTCGATTATATACCGAGATGATTTATATCTGTCCGCAGACAGTCACCTATCCATATAGTAACAACTTGATAGCGACCCGACCTTTTGATGGCTAAGACCATGCAAACGTCACATAGGCTACGTATGTGGCAGATGGGTTTGTAGGTTTTACCGAGTGGCGCCACCATGCGAATGCGACATGCCTTGCCAACAATTTTTTACAGCTGCAGAAGCTTGGATCTATTCCTACCATCTGAATCCAAAGCAACCGTTCAAATTTTGTGTCAACCCAGGCAAGGCATTGCGCACGTGTTTGGTCGCACAACAGCGTTAGAACAGTGCTGATCATATCTCACGCTACAAAGTAACAGCTTTTTTACAGAAACATTCATAATATACTGATATTACTGGCAACACTTTCTTAGCTCAAAATGCAATATCAATCGTATGGAACTCACTGGGAACTTACAAGCCCCAGGCCTCTACAACTAGTGGGCCCCCGGAAGAAAAATTAGGATAAAAATGGGAAAGTAAACAAAAAAGAAAATAGTGCAAGGA
>Ga0209671_1009272_pt1 | contig 10323 bp, 3 predicted proteins | sample WorMetHERISLAND2_2_FD_187401 | JGI IMG/M metagenome (GOLD analysis project Ga0209671, IMG submission 187401) | Marine gutless worms symbiont microbial communities from Max Planck institute for Marine Microbiology, Germany - Olavius geniculatus... | ecosystem: Host-associated > Annelida >... | reverse complement strand
ATTTCTACGTCAGCGACTTTGACGAATCACTTGATGCCAGTCGTTCTCGGCCGCAGTTCCTCGTCACACCTGACAGAATGATTATTTGTCAATTACTCAATTTAAATGATACCGCAGCATCGATTACGGCAGCGTACAAAACTGGAAAATTGAAGCAGTCTAAAGCCAAGCGCCGATAACCGATGTTTTTGGTCGTGGTTTTTCGTCAGTTACATTTCTTGGTTCGACATGCTTTTTGCAGTGTTTTTGTTATCTCTTTTTTCGTCCTATGTCACCATGTCACTAATGAGATTAGGCTTACACATACCATGAGGCTGGTCAGAAGTAAGCCAGTTGTAGACCCTTGTAGAACGTATATCGTATGTTAAAAAGCTTACCGGACATTTCAGATCTAAGACAGTTTGGACCTAAGATACTTCAGATTTAGGTCAGAAGTGTCTTACGACGGTTTGGACTTAAGACACTTTACCTCAGACATTTATAGTGGTCTGTTTTTTTTTTACTAAAATTATAGTTAACTACTTAGTTGCGTACATAGGCTTACGTCTTGTTGTGTGAGAAAATGATGGCTTGTTTGTGGAGTCTAATTTTGTAAACCTATAGCAGTATGAAACTGATTCGAATAGGCTTACGATATAAGATATGAGAACGTACACAGAGTCGCAACAAACGGTCAATCTATTTAATTCAACATTGTCATTACTGACTGAGTGAAAGTAGCATATATAACACACATATTATACCGATTTCTGTAACTGTGACTGACAGTTTATCCACTTGTCCAACTGTCCAGCTAATTAGGCCTACATTAAATGTTCGAAATAGCAGTTCTGTTTTTCAGCGGTGTCAAGATTATAAGTGCAGAAAATTTCAATTTTTCCGCTTATTTTTAAATGACGGTTTTTAGGTCCAAAGTGTCTTAAGTGTTAGTTAAGTGTCTTAGTTAAGTGTCTTAAAAGTTAAGTGTCTTAAAAATTAGGTCCGAAGTGTCTTATGTCCGAACTGTCTTAGGTCCGAAGTGTCCGGTTACCGTTAAAAATTCGCCGCGTGCTTAATTCCATAAAGTCACCGACCAGTCCGGCGAGACATAGGCCTACTGGATATTGGTAGGCTTACTGTAGAGACATAGATCGGATTAACAAGTTTATGCTTACACCTTACAGTGCATAACGCGGTACTTTCGTGCAGAGAGCGACACTTCAGCAAGGGAACGATACTGATGATGACGAAGATGACAGCAATAACGATAATTTGTGTATTGTGTTTAAGCGGACGCGCGGACGTATGTTATCTGCCGGTCGGCGTTGTACTGTACGCTGTGTCTGCCTCTTTCGCAGGAGATCATCGCAATCAGCTGCTCGTGGTGCAAAGCGGCGTACCACAATAAGGTCAGCTGTTTCATGCTTCAGCAGATCGAGGAGCCGTGTCTGCTAGGAGTTCACGCCGACGTCATCATTCCTCCGTCGTGGATCATCAAACTGCCACAAAAGGTATAAGCCCCCGATATTTGTTTGCTGAATGCGCAGAAGTGCCGTATACAATACAAGCCAACACGCTGATTGATAAACCCAGGTAAATATACACACCGAAGAAAAGTTGAATAGGCTTACACTAAAATTCACTGGAACATACCAAATACAATGCTCGTCGTGTGCTTGTATACTGGGTGAAGCTTAAAAGTTGAACATACACGTGGACGTTATTGCTGAAATGATTCGCAGCCAAGAGTATCGATTAACCCGATACCCGTAGGTCACAAAGAGAAATTATACAAACAACGGGCAATAATTTCTTCAATAAGCGCAGCACGTAACTAAACTGATTTTCAGATTTTTAGAATGTTTTACTTTGTTTGCGCCACTCTATATATATGCGGTCAGTCGTTCGCACAAGCTTTTAACGTATTTCCGCATTGTTTCTTGCTTTCGTCAAGCATATTGTCTAACATTATGTACAGTATAAAACCATCAGTTGAGCACTGTTGTAATTTCAGCTTTTAAATTCTTGAGTATCGTTCAACTTTTTTTAGTTAAAACCGTATAAATTCACATTTTGTTTACTCACGATAAGCATGTAAACCGGAAAATGCTTCCAACAGCTGATGGAGGATGTTGAGGTTTTTCGACCGGCGAAATATGATAAATTTGTGTTCAAGCAACACGTGCAACTATCAACTCCAAATGCATCATCGTTGGTACACGCTTGTCTTATCATCTTTTTTCATGGGGTGCCGCACCGTACGGTTTGTCACGATTGGCGTATATTTTACGATATCGGGTGATTAATATAAATAAGGTTGCCTCACGCATCGTAGAACGGTTCGGTCTGGAAAGACAGCCGGTCTCGTTTGCAGCTAGCTAGCTCTCAGTCTCAACTCTACAGGACTTGAATGCACACGGCAGAAAAAATGATATACTATCGACAACGGGGAGCTGTTGAATTATATACGCCCTATACTTCAAAAATTCAGATTTAGCGTACATGTTTTATACTGTAAACACCGATTTGCTTAGCTGTTAAGAACGGTATAATTATTTGAAAGTTAAACAATCAGCGATTTTAAAATGCTCTGCCGCTGTTGTTTTGGTAGAAATAGAGGAATGCCGCCAGTAAAAAGTTTCTGAATTAAATTAACTCGAAGAAACTCGGATATGTGGGCCGACTAAACGAAACCGAGTGTAGTCAACGTCTTTAAAATTTAAGCTGTAAGCCCAAACATTTCGGCTGTTGTTAGCTGTTAACCACGTATACCGCGATTCACCAGTGTACATGCATTAACGGCGTCATTGTGTAGGGTTCGTTCAAGTCGTCAATTCGGCGTCGTCGGAAGGCGTCGGTGAAGAAGCGAGATAGTTGCGGCAGCAGCGGAAGCGGCACGAGCGGCGAGGGCTCCATGTCCGGTGTCATCGACAGTGCCCTCTCACCGTCAGGCTCACCGACCTCTTCCACTCGCAAGATCTTCATTGTCAAGCCCATCCCATCCCAGCAAGCCAAGCCGTTGCTTGTCTTCATAAATCCAAAGAGCGGCGGCAACCAGGGCGTCAAGCTGCTGCACAAGTTCTACTGGCTGCTCAACCCGCGTCAAGTCTTCGACTTGTCACAGGCCGGACCGCGCATGGCGTAAGTCAGCGCAGTCGTGAATGATACTCGTAACTGCAGGCTAATCTCAGCATCATGTCGACAGTGGTATCTGTCATGTAAATAACAGGAAGTTGGTAAATGAGTTTTTTAATTATTTAATATCGGCAGAATACGGGCGTACGTTAAAGTCGGTTTACTACATTATCTCATTAGTCATAATCCTGAAAAGGTCACTGTTGTTTAAATTAAGTTATGCACTTGACTTTTATCGTGGGAAGGCTGGAATGTTTTGTACACTATTGTTGTCTGTACCGTCCAATTAAGCACTAAATTCTCCCACATCCAACTTTCTAAAGTCGGTACATCTTTAAACAACTCGAGACAAGAAGATCAAAAGTCTCTTCGGTTTGTTGATTGTGTCGTCTTTGACGTCGTCTCTTGACGCAGTTGTCGTCGTGTGTCGCGTTAACGTCGTTGTCTACAGACGTCCTGCCAGTTTGATTGATCCAATCTGTCGTGTGTGCCGCCGCGTCTTCCTGTCTCACGGGGCGATCCTCATCATCGGCTTTCGCCGAGCAGACAGCACCTGCCAGGACGTTAAAACGGGAAACCGGCACAATCTTTCTGGACGGAAGATAGTCGCAGCAATATATTTTTTGTGTAATTAAAATCGTACGTACAGTTCAGGAATAGTGGTAAAAAAGGAAAAATGCAACACGGAAATGCAAAACATTTGTTATATTACGAGCGGTAAAAGAGGGTGATTTTGTTTGGGGATAGAGTTGTCCTGGGTGCACTGTGACCGGTGAATTCGTTAAGACGTGATATTATGGTCGGTTTGTGATGCCGATATAGTTGCATCGTACGACCAATTAAGCGACGTCGTCCTTCTGAGGCTGAAGGTCAACCTTGTCTGCGAGATAGATACTGAAATGTCGAGTTGATCTATAAGCGACTGTGCGACAGCTGCCGTTAAACGATGTCTCTGCGGTCGAGCCTGATAAAATCGTTGTAAATGTCGTTTCTACAGACATGTACACTCTAAATGCAGTAAATTACTCAAGATTGTGCAATGTGAGTTTTCTTCTGTTTCTGAGTTTGGCGTTAAAAGCACTCGGACTATCTTGAAGGCACATACTGTCATAAACCATGCACACACTTTCAGAATTTTATTCGCTAGAAAAAGTTGTAAAGGCAAAAATAGAGAACTTCATCGTAGACTTTTGCTTTGTGACACACTATACGAATGCTTGTTTAGAAAAAAATGTTTTTTTCTATGGAGAGTTTCAGATATAATCCTACCGTGACTTCTAATTGCGTAGTCTATTTTGGAGGTGAATAAATTGCGTGGACAAAAAATAAAGTATAATTTTTATGGTTGTACATGTAGGCTTACATTATGGCACCCCTGTGCTACGATGAGGTGCGCCATGGCAAGTTCGCTGATGTATTATGATGGTATGAAGAAGCTTTGGGCAAACAGTCCGGCAGGTTTTGAAATGCAACAGGAAATATCTTTATATCTGCGGCTATGTGACAACCTGAAAAATATAGATAAAATGTTAGGTCCATCTAAAAATTGGTGATAGTCTCTTTCCGCTCGGCAAGGTGGCAGGCATTAACCGTTAGCACCTGCCTCTACGCAGTTGCAGACACACGCCATTTATCTTTATTTTCAGCGTCACGTCCTACATGTAAGTAAGTAAGCAGCGGATAGCGCAGTTCTCGGTGTTCAGTTCTACCGGCGATGATTTCTGCTGCAGCAAATCCGATATTTTTGGACGTTAAAGCGGTGTCATATATTCTTTGTTATACTCGTATATGTGCGGTCAAAATGTCCTGGCTCAGTCGATGACATTACGTGTATTTTGCCGCGCGCCACGTATTTCCCGATGTCGATCTGTTTCACATTCGCCTACGCCGATGAATGACGATCTGTGTCAAAACGTCCAAACGTATCGTTTTTCTACAATCTTATTTCTGACAGAAAATTTCTTGACAACAAAATTAAACTTTAGTGTGTCTTCTACTACCATTTTGGTACCGTTTTGGTCGCATTACACGTTTTGCCTGTCCGTCTCTGCATGACTGTTCGTTCGTCTTATACGTGCTTTTGACTCGAAAACACGAGTCGTGGAAGCCACAAACTTGGTGCGAACGTTCTGCCGCTTGTGAGTAACCGGTTTGCCAGGTCAAAAGCTTATAACGGTCAATGTCTGTGAACGACAAAAACTTTCTGAAACTGACTCGCATTTTGCGTAATCCCGGCTTGTACGGTGCAGTGACCTAATTTATTGTCAACGTCTGAAACGATGCTCGTCAACTGCGCGGACGACCGTATATATTATGTCGCTCTCTGCGTTGAGATTTTCTCTGGTTGATTTGGTGAGGTACAAGTGCATATACCTGTGTTCAAATCTGTGCAGGTTGGAGACGTTTCGTAAGGTGCCGAACCTGCGTCTGCTGGCGTGTGGTGGTGACGGGACAGTCGGGTGGATCCTGTCAACCATCGACAGTCTCAACATTCACCCAGCACCGCCGGTCGCCATTCTACCGCTCGGCACTGGAAACGACCTCGCACGCACACTCAACTGGGGCGGGGTAAGCCCGCTCGCTACTTTTATTAGCTATATTGGTTCTAGCTGTCGTTAATAATCACTTTCCTTTCCCGATCGATTACTTGCGGCGAGGCGAAGGACAGGTGTATTGAAGCGTGGTGTGTTTTTTGCCGTTGTCGATGCGTGAATACGCGGTGCAGCGAATGCTATAGCTGTTTCAGCAACGTTCAATAACACGTCCACAACAATTCTGTCATTGACAGACATCACGCTTTAAACGTTGTTACATCGTTGCAGACTGCCGTTACTTTGAGTCGTCCATTCATAGTGTAGGATTATTGACATAACTGTGCACCACTTGAAGCGTGTGTGCTTATAATAGACATTCTACTGGTATCATAAGGCCACTTTGCAACACTTCTGTATAATGTCGCACAGTTTATCGGCGACTGTTGTGGGTGTGCGCGTATTCCACACGGTCTGTTGCAGTAATCAGAATTCTTGCAGTGCTTGCGTGATAAAATAACCGTCAGACGCCAGAGCGCGCGCGATATAAATAAAAGTTGCTCGGAAATGCTTACTGACCTTCAGTAGCGTGGGCGACAGGAACGACCACATCCGCTCTAGACAAATCTCGCCACACGAATCATCATCTTCATCTTTATTATCATCATTTATTCACTTATTATGCATCATTCGTTCACAATACTTTTGCAGCTTCTCAGCAAGACCAGTGGGATCCGACATAAGTCGTGTATTTATAGATAGCCAGAAATTGGAGTTCGCAGGGAGGGGTTCGATGTATGGGGTTGTAAAGTTTTATAGTTTATAAATGAAATATACCTACTGTGTATGCGGCTGACTGAAATGATGTCATTTAGTTACGCTGGGTGGCCAAATGATTTAACGGTCTAATAAGTTTTCGAATAACTTTCACAGTCAACTGAATTATTTGAAGCTTGTTCTCGAAACAGTCCAAAATTATGCGAGAATGAAGTTGGGAGAGGGGTCGCCTCTACCTGGCTATCTCTTACCGACTACGCCACTGCGTGTGTTAACTGGTTAAACAAAAATCGAAAGTAATAGTATTTGTATTATATGTATCGGAATGTTGAATCGTTTATTTGCTCTGCTAAGTGATATTGCTGTGTATTATTGCAGGGCTATACGGATGAGCCGATCAGTAAAATACTGAGCTGCGTTCAAGACGGTCTTGTTGTCCAAGTCGACAGGTAAGACTGTATGCTTGCCATGTCAAACACCTTCGCTAAATCTAAAAAAACATATTTTCCAAATTTTTGCATACTTTTTGTTTTTATTTTACATGTAATTTTGTTTAAAATATCTTTCAAACGATTTATTTATTTTACATGTAACCACTTCTTACCTTTAAATCGTGAGCAGTCGTGCTGCAAATTTTTAAAACTATTCGAACGACGTCCGCAGCAAATCACCGGGACATAGATGGAACATTTAAAACGTTATTGCAGGAGTTAGCATAGTATGCCGTAATTGCCATACGGTATTTTCATTTAACCTTTATGACTTTTGCCAAGAAGAACAGTAGGGGAAAGGGGCTTGGCCTCCAATTTTTTGTGTCTCAGCCACAATGTAATTGGACTTCTGAAATTAGTGCATATATTTGATATATAGTGTCTGTGAAATTACAGTTACAAATTTGCTATTGCTGTTAAATTTACTTTACTGTAAAGCTGTGCCGATCATTATCAATGTTTTTTTCTAAATTAGCAGGACATTGATTAAACTGTAAATTCAGTACCGTCGGCGTTATTGGGCCTCGGGCGTGGGCGCCGAAAAAAATGTGGGTGCAAGGACTGTCACTGTAATGTATTGAAAGGTGATGTTACATTACACTAAGTTCTGATTTTATTTTTTCATAAATAAATCCGGCATGCATGATGCGCCTATGTGTGACTTCTGTCACAGAAAAACGGATAGCACTATGAAGCGATAAATTGTTCACTGTCGAGTGCCGAGTTTCATGAATCATTTGCAGAGCCGCCGCGTTGACTGATGACGAAAAGGCATCTCAGACGTGTCTTTTATTGCTTTTTCGCACATCCTTCTGTTATATACGTTCGACTATTAAAGATGCAAAGTCTTGCCGGTTTATGCATTTTTGCATATAAACGCTAATAACTGCAAAATTGCTTTGGTAGCATGTTTAGCGACAATGAAATTTCGCGGCATCTCCAGCCAGAAAATATGCGTGGGTCGTACGTACTGAATATCAATAAAAATTTATGTGCGGACAATAGTAACAATTTGCGCAGCGGCGTGTGTAACTAATGCGTGCTGTGTGTCAGTGGTCAAGTGAGCGCGTGCTGGGTGGTCTGCACGTTCCTAGGGGGTCGATGTCGCACGTGTCGTGGCCTCGTGACACAAACTGCGTGTAGCAGACAATCATGGATTTCTTAGCAGGTCGTGGCGCTCGTAAAACTCTGACCGATCGTCGCTTTCACTGCGCTGCCAGGCAGTGCAGCAGCATTCGTTCGATAGTCAGTTCGGCTGTTTAACTGTCCCACTCTTCTGTCTGCCAGGCTTGCACGATTATCGGCGTCGTGGAATCACGCAAACGAATAATTTATGACGTTATTTGCGAAAGAGGTGTCGAATTGACGACGACGACGGACGGTGGTACTTTTGGCGGGAGCGTTTGGTAGCGACAGCGGAGGGAAGGTGTCGCATTGCCAACACGGCGGCGCCGCTGATCGATATACTGAGCTGGCTCACTCCGCGCACGACGCCAATTGGAACCCCGAACGTCGCGCCAGACAGTTATCGCCGAAGGTGTATAATACATTATACGACTGAACGAATATTGTGCGTCAGGCGTTCGGTCGGTCAATCAAAACGAATTCCGAGTCAACGATGTAGATTGCCGATAGCCCATTTCTTACCATCGGAGTTTTGCTCGTCTTGGCGAGCATACTTTTTATTAAATCTGCGCACATTTTTTCGTATTTTTTCTAGGAGGCAAGTGTCTGCATATCTTTGCCCTTGGCCGTTCCATTATGTTCACGATTAACATTGCGACAATAACTAAGTAAATGAAGTGTAAATTTTTATAGGGCTTACTCAAAAAATATCTGATGCGATTAGATACATACGACAGGTGATGTCACGAAGTTTTACGACACGGGTTCGTGCAACTAAGCTGACAGCTGTATGAGTTTTATGCAGTTGGGATAGCCGCATTATTCTGCGCATGTTTTGAAAACTTTGTTGCGCAATGCCTTTGCCGATTATGCCGCTCGCTTTAGATGATTGCGCTAATCAGACGCAGCAGCAACAACGCATTTGAAAAGATCAAACGGACAAATGACACTACAGGATGAGCCAAGAAACCGGACCTGTTTGAGCATTGATAACTCAGCGATGGTTAGAAAGACGTGTGATACGTCAAAAGTTTCAGAATGCTGTATGGAATAAACGACAAATTTGGATAATGAAGCATTTAAATATTTTTTGCCTAATTTGCAAAAATATTTATCACCCCCGAAATTCTGCCAAATTCGACTGCAACACGTGGATTTAACATGGATATTTGAGCTTTTATAACTTAGCGATGTTTATTGACGGAAAGGCGCGTAATATGCCAAAAGTTTCGTCAAAATTGTGTACCGAAAAAGTGTACAACTTGCATCTTTCAGCATTTAAATATTTTTTGCCTGATTTACACAAATCTGCCCCACCCCTAAAATCATGCTGAATTGGCAGTAACACATAAATTTAAGTTGATTTTCATTTAGCATTCAGTGAAATATCAACAATCATTAACACACACGTTGAGTTTAGATGAAATTCGACCTAGGCAGTTGCCGTCATCAATCCTTCTAGGCAGCTGATCGATCACTGGAGTCAATATGTTTAGGAACAGCTGAGCCCAGCATTCGATTAGCACACGTTTTAGCTGGTCAGTTACTGAAATTTTGTGACCATGCTATCTGTTGCAATGCCCCCACACAGAATAATTCACAGAATTTAAATCTAGACTTTTTGGCAGTGAGTTTTTGAGTTCAATGAACTCGGGCACATGGGAGTGCAGGCAAATGTCTAATTTCAGGGGTAGTGAAGATGTGTGCAAGTTAGGCAAAGAATATTTACATAATTTGCTGTGCAAGTTCAGCCGTTTTTGTCTACAACATTCTAAAACTTTTGACATATCACACGCCTTTCTACAGGTAACCATCGCTGAGTTATCAACGCTCAAAACAATCCGATTTTTTGGCCCATCCCGTATTAAAAGATCCAGAAGGACGGATGCGGTCTTGACGTCGGCTGATTATCCGACGACGCCACAAAACTTGAGAATACTGCAGAATTAGCTTCGTTTCGAATTTCGAATTTTTTCAGGCGCCCACTCTACGAACGGCCTTGGCTTTTGCAGTGGACCCTAATAGTCGTCCTAGGCTATCGTGGACTAATGTAGTAAGTCGTAAATGTCGTCAAGCGTCGTTTGTCTTAGCAGATTCTTTCAGACTTCATATTATATGGTCGTATACAGGGTGGTCCAAAAAACCAGTCCATAAAAAATATGCCAGTTTTATTTTTTGAATAGCTCCGTGAAACATTGGCCGATTTTAATAAATTTTGGCAGGCAATATTAGAAAGAAACTTGACGCATGTGTCTTTAGTTTTGGCCACCTCGCTCTAAGGTTGT
>Ga0209671_1009269_pt1 | contig 10324 bp, 7 predicted proteins | sample WorMetHERISLAND2_2_FD_187401 | JGI IMG/M metagenome (GOLD analysis project Ga0209671, IMG submission 187401) | Marine gutless worms symbiont microbial communities from Max Planck institute for Marine Microbiology, Germany - Olavius geniculatus... | ecosystem: Host-associated > Annelida >... | reverse complement strand
GTATTTTTATACTTTTATTTAAGCATTACTTTGTAGATTTTATGCTAACATAATGTTTCATTTTTTCATCATGTTACGAAGATTTTAAGGGCATTTTGTACTGATAATTTCTTAAGCTGGCCAAATGGCATTTTTAACTAACATTATGCATTTAACCAGATTCACTGATGCACTTTCTGCTCTTCAGTTATTATGTAGTGTTATTTTATTATTTGTAATGATTATTTTAGATGAGATTTAAAGGTCCATGGACACCAAAATTAACATATATATTTTATCCATTTTCCTTAAACAGCATAACTTTCTGAAAATTTTGATAGTAATATCGCTGACCCGCGTTATGTCAACACAAAAAACTTACATTTGAAATTGATGATCTACAAAAAGTCTGTAGAAAACAAACCGCCATGTTGACAGGCTGATGACGTCACTGGTTGAGCACATCGTCAATGTAAAATACGCAAAGAAACAAGAGCATTATAATATTATATTATCTACCTATGTATTGCTGTAGTTGTCATGCAACACAGTATTTTTTTGTCATTAAAAATATTTAAATTAATTGGTAAACACTGACTGTGTTCAACCGCTGACGTCATTTCCAGCCACGTGCCAAGATCATATTTTCCAGCATAACGTAACATAGTGCCATTTTCCGTTATATTCAGACATTAATTTCATACATTTAGAAAGCATAAATCAGCATATTATATATGCCAGGTGAAACGTTTAATTGAGGTCTACATAAATTTTACAAGTGAGTTCGACCGAGGCCATGGACCTTTAATATTGTTCATGTACAGTTAAGTATTGAATCTCTGGTTGTAATAGAGAGATACTATTCAGAGGTTGTGCTTAGAACAGCTGCTGTCATCAGCATTCTGATACCAAGTTTGATACAGAGTGCTTTTCTTTCTATCATGCTTTTATAATCGGTTGCTGTGAATAGTTTCTTGTTTTAGCTGGGTAAAACACCTTGCTGGTCGCCGCTGCATTTTGTGTATATTGGCAATATATAAATTTTCTCATAGCAGTGTTCAGTTTCTTCAGTACATCCTGTTAAGTGTAGTGATGTTGCAACTTGCAGTCTAGCAGATATGAAGAGGTGCGTAGCTGGCCAGGGGGTCCTGTCCCCTCTCCTCCAGTAGACAGCATTATCATATCAGTGTCTGTCTGGAGGATAACAGGGAAGATTATTAGAACTGCCATTATGTTAACTACATATGCACGCGTATAATGGAGTTCTTACAATTTTTGGTTTAGGTTTAGCTTGTTTTTTTGTGTTTTGTGTTTCTGTAAAGGTTAAAATTACTGTTCCGTTATTATGTGTTTGTGTGCATTTTGCCTGGAAAGGCCGTCCCCAAAATGACTTATACTGTGTCGAGTGGGACGTTAAACCCTACTCACTCACTCACTCCCTGGGGGTCCTGGAGTTTGGACCTCCCTGAGGTCAAGAGGATGACTCATACAAATTTGTAGAAAAAATTTTGCCACCCCACTTTCCATTACAACACATCTCATTTTTGCACCCTTTCTTACCAAAAATCCACAGTGTGCAGGATTTTGCGTCTTAAAATTATTTTTGAAATGGGGTAATACCCCCAAACCTCACCACGGGAGAGGATTCCTGCACCCACCTCTGCATGGCCTTTCAATTTTCTTGCCATAAATGCATCGGAATGCATAATTTTGCATCATAAATATTCGAAACATTTTGGGGTGATAAACCCAAGAGCTACTGGGGGTAACCCTTCTTGCACCTCTCTCCTCACAAGTACCCCTGGTGCTGAGATGCTAATGCTTACCCCCTGGCCTAAGTAAGAAAGCCAGCTACATATGCCACTGCGTACGACTTATAAAGTAAAATGATCTACTGATAGATTTGGTGTGCTTAATTTTATGTTTTTCGTTAATGTGCTGCTTTAGAGAGGTGTTAGCATTCGGGTGCAGTAAGAGGTGCGATTGTTAATGCTTACAATGTCGCTATTTTCATCTCATTACTTTTATGCTTGATTCTTTTTTCCTTAGCACTGCTCAAGGTCTCTGCTGTCAAATCGGGGATGAAAAAACTTCAGTTTTTATATTAGAAAAGTTGTCAGGTTTCTTAGATTTTAGTGTACAGAGAAGCTGGACGCAAAATTAAGACCTAGAACGAATTATGTACGCCATTCTTCGTCACGTCGTTTTTCTTGAGTGGACGACGTGATGTCAAAACTCAAAAAAGTCTTGATTAAGACATGAAATTAAATGGGATTTGTATTACAAATGGCGCAACAAATGAATACACCTTACAGTTTGCAGTCTTGGGGGTTTGTCTGTCAACTATATATACCAGCAAGCTGTATTGTAGAATTTTACACTCTGAATATTTGCCATCTTGTTGTCTCTGTGTCTATATTTCATTGTTGTATAGTTCTGTTAAATACCTATTTGCCATTTGCTTTTGATGTGTTGTATTTCACTGCCTGGGTCAACTCAGCCTGGCCATCCCTCCGTGGGTAGGCACAGTGAGTAACAGCGAAAGCTTGGACGTAAACAGGCACGTTACGTGATGCACAAGCCTCGTATCAGTCACGGGTTTAGCAGTGCAATCTGGTATTTGCTTAGGGGCTAAGGAAAGCCAAAATCAGCGCCTACCTATGGGACTAATAAGGCTCTTTAAGGATTCACGTATTAGATGAAGAATGTTAACGAGAACTTAGACGTTACAAACCTTTCACTTGTTTAGAGATGCACAATATTTTAGCCCCCAAATACATGTATCTGTCAAATTGGCAGTATCACGTGTGGACAGTCATTGGTGGCAGCGAAGAAAAATATTTCAGCTAACATGGCATTTAAAAGAACTAAGTGGTGGTTAAGTATTGAAAGAAAATTAAGGAAGTGGCACACTGATATGTAACTTTAGATACTGCAGATATCCACAAACGCTACATTTTGCGTAAAACGACAATAATATCACAATACAATAGTAATACTTACAATAAAATACTGCACACAATAAATTTTCATAACGCCGAATCCCAATAAGTTATCGGTGCTAGTTTGCTGCAGCGTTGAAGCTAATAAATGTAAAGCTACTAAAATAGCGTTTAAGTGTCTAAAGCAGTGTTTTTCAACCTTTTTGTTGCCGCGGAACCCTGAACAAGCGTGGAGGTCACTCACGGAACCCCATGAATTGATCCGTGAGTCCAGCGACGTACGCGAAGTTGAAGCTACAGGGTGTCTACGGACTCATTTCCCTAGCAGAGCAAAGCTTTTGCGAGGACGACAGAGCAAGCAAAGATGACCAATATTAAATTTGACCACATTAACAGGTAGCAGTACGTTATTGTATTTAACGTAACACGACGGGCGAGGCGGTCGACGACGGCCTCTTAGGCCCCGCCATACCAACTGAAAAAATTTATCATGTGGACGTCCTCGTTAAAGATACGTGCCTTTTTAATTTTCCTTAGCATAGTGTTTAAAGAATTGAATTCATTAAGCAAATGGTCAAACGATTTCGTAACCATAGGCATAACCCTAATCAGTGCCTTTTTTTCTTTTCTTTATCTTTATTTGCGATAGGCCTAATGCACTTATCCTCGAAGTTGAGTAGCCCAATGTCGTGCATAAAAAGCCTACGCTCATAAAAATGCAAATACGCCAAGACTACTAACAGCAAAAATGATTTAACAGAGTTGGTCTATGCAAAAATAAACGCGAAGAAACGCAATTTCAAACAAAATATTTCATGATGAGTATTTCTACGACATTGTTTGGCAAGATTACTCATGCTAGCTTATTTATTACTGGCCAGCTGCGGAACCCTTGGCAGATGCTCGCGGAACCCTGGGGTTCCGCAGAACCCCGGTTGAAAAACACTGGTCTAAAGATTGACTCGGATCTCTCAGATAGTCATTCTCGTGCTTCCGCTTGCAGTTGTGCAAAGAAAGTACGGACGCAGAATCGGAGGGAGTGTTTTCAGGTTTTTTTCATGCCATTCGTGTAATATTACACAGCATCGTATACAAACAGTGAATTTACTCGAGCACCCATAATCTCTTCTGTCGGATACTTGCAGTGCTTGTCGGAAAACTGGAAGTTCCTACATTGTTTATACTTTTTACGCGCGAGAGCTTGCTTAGCTAGGCTATATCGCGTATTAGCTACGGTAATTCTGTCCGTCTCTCTGTCCGTCCGTCACGACCCGGTACCGATTCAATCGCAGGTGAGATAGAGACTTCGAGTTTTCACCATATGATAGCGTAGAGTCTCTAGTATTTCGAAACAAAATTTCATGCCGCTGGGTAAGGGGGTCTCCACAAAAGAGGGGCACCTCCTGTAAAAAAGACGTTAATTTGCCGATATTGGCTGGTCTTGCTTGAAAATTGTTGCAGATAGGCACAGATATGCTGCTTATCATAACAAACACCTGCAACGAGCTTTTTAGTAATGTTAACATCAATGACCTTAAATGATCTTAAACCCCCAAAATAGGGGGTTTTAGTGATTTTTTGCGATTTTCAGCTGCAGAAGAGTGAATTGCGACAAAATGGATAGAGATAGACAAAGATTATCAAGCACCGTCGGGAAGTCGGGAAACGGAACTGCTATAGGCTCTCGCGTGTCTCATGAGCATTAGCTCACATTTCCTGTTAACCCACGCACCGCTGTAAAGGGTCCAACAGAATTTTCAGGGACGAACGGCAACCGGAAACACACATATTTTTAACGGCCAAACATGACAATAGCGAAGCAAAAGTAATAGTTAGAACGTGCAACAGTTATCGGAATCAGATGGAGGTTTCCCGCAGACGGAAGACGGACAGCGACAGTCTCCTGTCTTCTGTTGTCACTGTCAGTCTACTTGCCTTCGACTGGAGTCTAGCATCCAGATCACCCAGCGACTTGCGGCGGTTCTTGTCCACGAACGAGCGACGCCGTCTCCGCGCTCCCGGCCTCCTGCCGCGCCCCGCCGTGACGTCATCGGTCACGTGGGAAGTCGCGTGTTTCCGGTCTCCGCGGCACTCGGTCGAGCAGTAGAGAGTCCCAGGGGACCCAGACGCCGACTTCACGAGCGGTCTGTCGAGCAGGGAGCGGCGGCAGCGCCTGCAGCGGAAGCAGGCGTCACGGGCGTGCCACGTGACCCCGTCCACGGTCACGTGACGCTCCGAGGCGGACACCACCCCTCCGCACGAGTCGCAGTAGTCGGCTAGTAGCGCGTTGTAGCACGCCACGCACGCCGGTGTCCCGCGGCCTGCTGGACCGCTGGAGGACGTGGAAGACGGTAGGACGTAGCGACGACCAGCGAGCGGCACAGAGCACTGGGAGCAGACGAAATGCTCGACGTGCCAGAACGCACCGTCCGCACGCGTGCACCTGTCCGCGAATATTATCTGCAACCGCACAGTTAACGTAATATTATTAGAGCTGCTGGAAAAGATTTAGCTTTTAATCGTTAATGGCCAATTTACACCTACGACACAACTCAAATCATCTGTCGCGACTGTTGTGTGTGGACTACGTGATGACGTCATTAGCGTTGTGACATCATCACGTTGCTGAGCACAGACCACCCGCGTTGTTTGCTGACCGGGGCTGAGCAGTTGTGTCGAATCGCGTCCGCATCGTAAGTGTGAATTGGACATAACTTCTCAGTAACCCGCGTACATTAAGCATCTTGCCTGTTCACGGATCAACTGTTTGTCCGTCCATGTTCGCTATAACCCGTAAGGGCAATTAACCGGAAAAAAACGGCTTGGGGAAAAGAAAAGGGGGTTTGAAATATCCAGTGTTTGAATTGTGAAAAATTAGCTGGAGGTTGACCTTTTCGACGGTCGGAGCCTGACCAAAATTGTGATGTAAATTGCATGTATATAGCATATAACTGACCCCAGTACATAATTTACAGTGTGTTGGGGGGGTTGAGAGAACAGTTTGGGGGTTGTATACACCCAGCCCCCCCCGGCAATTCAAACACTGGAAATATCACGAAAATGCCTCACCAAGCTCGCGTTGATGCGACAGCCATGCGCAAAGCATATCATCATGCCTAATCAAGTAACAGACTGCAAAAAGTGAAAGCTACATTTTGAATTTTGGTCCACCCCCTCCCTTTAAATCCACCTTCCGGCTAGGCCTATGTATCATTAGAACTTTGTCTTATATTAGAACTACATGCAGCAGGGGCTCTACCTCGTCGCAAGCGAAGCAGCGCGGTCGGATGGTCTCTGCATGATGTCGACCGCAGTACAGTCGCCCGGCGGCCCAGAAGTGCACGAGGTTGATCAGCGGATCGCGACACTTGTAGCAGACGAAACACTCGACGTGCCATGCGTCTTCTGCCGCCGTTCTTTGACTACTGACTGCCATGTCACCCGGCGCCATCAGATCTCCACACTGCAACACAGTGGAATATGAAAGCATCATTGATTCGTGTAATATAATAAACTATATTGATAGGTTAGGTATGACGAAAATGATAATAATGAAATGTTGATTATTTCTACGTCGGCTTATAAGTAATTTTAAGAGATCAACACAAATGATCGCTTTCACTGCGAACATGGACGGCCTTCCGCTTTCAGGCTCCGCAAATTTAAGCCAAAAGACCAAAGTCTGACATTTGAGATAGAAATGCCACACCGGTTATTAGAGCCCTGAAAAAGCGTTTGTAGTTTCGCACCAATCGATAAAGATGTTCGCACCAAATTTAGTTTGCCTGCACCTTGTGCTTGAGTTTTGAGCCTGTACGAGACGGACAAACAAACAGGTGGACGGACGAGCATGACTCGTAACGCGGCTTATTAAGACGGCTGCGTGACAACAGCCTAAACGTCACGTTCGTGTCCAGATATAGCGCGCGTGTGTGTGCAACCTGTCTGCAGAATGTCTTGCGGTCGAGCTGCTGAACAGTTCCCTGTCCGAGCGCCGTGCGGTATCTCACGTCACGGAATTGTTCCAGACGTTTCTTCTCGTCATCACTGAGCGGCCCGTGGCAGTGCCGAGCGTCGGCGTCATGGGGCGGCAGCTGGCGGGCCAGCCGGAGCACCTGCTGTTTCGTCATCGTTACGTCACTTCCGCCGCAGCTCGTTGATGATGTAATCCAATCCATCTACACGGTGCTCGCGCCCACAATCTGCACGCAAACACGACGTGTGAATTCGGCTACGGGTAAAAAGGATTGCAGATCTGCGGATGTCACAACGGACAATGTTGTAATTGAGCTTTAATTTGTTAGTTTAACTATTTCATAACTTATTACTAACCATAATATTGATCCTATCTCCAACGCTAGGCATAAACCTGACGTAAAATTCGCACATCCGCCGATCCGCCTTTTACCAAGGCCCAAGCACGTGTGAATTCGTTTGAAGATGAACAAGCTTGGCGCGTGAAGCGCTGAGAACTTGCGATGGGATTAGGGACACTCGCTTCCTGCTATCATTTCACGTGCATTGGCACCTTTCTGTGATGCTTTACCTTGGAGATTTCAACGGACCTGTCTATCGAGTGCTTTGATGGTCTATTTCAAAAAGTCTTATCGAGTTTCCTGCTGTTGGTTGGCGTTTATTTTAGTATTTTAGTCAGCCTGTTTGTTATATTTTTCCTCACAACTTAAGACAAAATTTATATAAAAGATGGCTTGCTATATCACGTAGGCCCGCGCCTTGATTTTTTTCGAAATCTGTTAAGGTAAATTTGGTTTTGAAAAATTCTGTATACTTATGTTTCCGTGTTTGACATTAATTCCTCCATAACTTTGCCAATAAAATTCTGAATTGCCAATGTATATCGCGAAGTTGAAAAATAACACTTATCAATAAAAATGATTCACAGTTGCTGTTGCTCAGAATATGTCAATTTTTTAACACTAGCGGCTTCACAGCTGAATACAAAAAAGCATGTAAAGTTAAATGATAGCTTATGATAAAACGCATCTACACATGCGCTATTATGCCAATATGCACTCTTTTTAGAGAAATGTATTTTGTTATTATATTCACAAGTTTACATTCTTTTCTGTAATTCTCATAAAAGACGAGAGTATGCCGTTTCAGTACAGTGGTGTAAAAGCATTTTCATGTATTAGGATGATTAATCAATTTTGATGCTTTTTGACATTTTCTTACCGCGATGGGGCCATTCATCTATATCCTCGTCTCTGGCTATTCGCCTAGCTGTAAGACAATCTGGCATAAAATATTACTTTTTCTTGCTGTGCCTGTGCGGAGTTACGTATCGTCGACAATTATCTTGTTACACATCAAGCGACTGATAACACTTCGCACTGCGAGGTGTCGGGTCTAATCGAGGGTACAATATCTGCAGCCAGCATTACCTGAGTAGTCGGTCGACGGTCGTCACAATCAATCGCCACACACGAAGTACTGCACACAGCGATCTTCACCGGCGACGCGTCTTGCGTCGTGTGTCTCGAACGTGCAGTCGCTGTTGTTCTGTTTGCTATCTGCGCCTCGAGATCTCAACACCGCCAGTCGCCAGCGCCACCTATCGGCCATGTACGGTAATGTTCGCTTAATGACTACTTTCTATTTATCGGGTGAGCCGAGCAGGGCACGCACGGGCGGCAGGCAGCGACATCTCGCGGCGTGGCCGAACACTAAATTACCTGTCAGCGGAAATTGCCAATCAAATGCGCGTTCTTCGATCGCCTGTCGTGTAGAGGACACGGTCCGTCGGGGAGCGACCGATTCGTAGACATGCCGCCAGTGGTGAAACGCATTGGTGCTACGGCTTGGATTGGATTCGATCGCTCGTAGAATAAGTAAGTAAGTAAGTAAGTAAATAGGCAAGGGTGCGTTTAACTTTTTGCTAGTGTCAGCCAGTAGCCGAATCTGAGGACTGCTCGAAACGTTAGGTTCTGCGAAGACCGTGGAAGGTGTGTGACTATATTTGAAAATTAAACACTCATTTATTTGCTCAATAGACACAATAATAGTCTGCATATAGGCCTACAGAAGGACTATTGAGCAGGCGCAAATAAAAGACAATCCCTTAAAATATTCTACATTTCCAGAATTGCGAAAAGTTTTTTTACCAAATTTGCAGTGCTTGCAAAAAAAGGGTTTAAGACACAATATGTTGTGAGTTTCACTGTAGGCCTAATATCTTGAAGCTGGGGCACGTTGCAGAAACGTTAAAATTTGGGGCGCGACTGTGTGTTTCAGTTAAAAAAGCAAACTTTGCAGTTTAAACCGCTGCAACTGCTAAAAAAGATGTTTTATTAAAAAATAATTTGCAGTATATGTTGTGCAAACACTGATACATAAGCTGCCTGCAAAACTTTGGTTCAGTGTCGTAACGCTATTTGCTATTTGTCTACAGCTTTTTTGTAGGCAAAAATCTCGCCAAAAATCCATTTTTCAACCACGCTTACTTAAAGCTACCACTGCAATGCGACGAATCACAGAAATTGTCCGATAATGACTTATTCCGACCCAACGGACCACCAACGGAGAAACCGCAAATCACTGGAGCAACGCCTATCCTATACGCAAAGCAGCCACACGGCCCCCACTAAACACCGGAACGTCTCCGTGGCGCCGCCAAGCGAGCCACCTGTTCACCCAATGTCAGGTATTACACCTGTTCTCAGCAAGGTGCCCCTGGGCCCCGCGGGCCGCCACCTAGGTGTGTGTCGGGGAGGGGGAGGAGGGTGGTGTTTGCAAAATGACACTTTCGGAAGCGACGACGGCAGACGAATGTTTGGAGCACCGACCGACCAACCCCTAGACACCTACTGAGCCCACCCTTTGACACCCTATACGTCTATTTTCTCACTGCCACTGACTGCAACGCACAGAAGGGCGGAGATGTTGGTTTCGGTTTGTCTTTGAAGATTGAAGTACTGCTGTACGGTATCGCACTCTACCAGATTTTGACAGTTACAATGTAGACACGGTACACTTAGCTCAATACAACAGTTATGAATAAAACTGCTGAGTTGGAAAAAAAACTAACTTTAGTTTCTGAGCACATTTTACCATTTCTCGTGGTTGCATAAAACTGAGCAAACTAGATCGGACGAAAATGAGAACACTTTGCAACTGTTTTTAGACGTGATAACGTCAACTGTCGTGCAAAATAAAACGCAGCATTTCACCTGCAAACCATTTTTTGAAAATGTTTTGTGTCACAAGTAACGTTAAAGTAATTGCGGTTAATTTGGAACGCAGACTGTTCATTTAAACCCAAGCTGTTTGAAATGTGACTTTTAAATTTTTATGTCAGAGCTTACGTGGCGTCTATTTTTAAAGCACCAGCGGGGCAGCCATTAGTGCTAAAAATTAATTTAGTATTTTTTAGAATGTATTTA
>Ga0209671_1009265_pt1 | contig 10327 bp, 10 predicted proteins | sample WorMetHERISLAND2_2_FD_187401 | JGI IMG/M metagenome (GOLD analysis project Ga0209671, IMG submission 187401) | Marine gutless worms symbiont microbial communities from Max Planck institute for Marine Microbiology, Germany - Olavius geniculatus... | ecosystem: Host-associated > Annelida >... | reverse complement strand
GTTGTAAGGCGGGCCGCCGTCCCCGGTGGGGATGCGCTAGTAAGACTTGGTCATTCTCTAGCGCGTGTAAAAATTTGGGGGCGCAGCACCCCCTAGGGGCTGAAATACAGTCTTCCGAAAATTGCGCTTTAGGGGGGTACGATTTCACATCTAAATCTCCAAGGTCACTGAACCGAACTTCACCATACTTGTTTCGCCTAATGCAGGAGGAATCGCCATACACGGAATGACTATCCGATTTTGAATATCTTCATCCATTTCAAAGATATTTGCCGCCGAACTTCGAAGTCGTCCGAAATCGGGCCAAATTTTGCATGTTTTTCGCCCCTGAAATTTTTTTGGGGTATGCCTCCCAAAATTTTGGACCGGCATTATAAAATTCGGCCTAGTACTGACCATCGTGCAAAATTTCAAGCCAGTCGGCCCACGCATCTCGGAGATCTCGCATTGAATAAAAAAAAAACATCATGCGTAAAACATAAGTCCTTCCGAAACTATCATTTTCGGGCGGACTAAAAATGAAACTTCCTTACTGATGGTATTAACAAATGTAAATTACCATACACTTTGTGTCAATATGGTGCTAATACGAACAGTCTATAACTACAACTATGACAACTGACGGCAGCATTACTACAAAGAGCATACCAACCATATCAGTTGTATTCTGTGTGAGTGAGTTGTCAATATCAACCATATGTCTGAACCAGTAGACATAATCAGAGAGGGTCGAGACACGCCAAGTCTCGGGAGAGATACGTGATGACGGAAGCAGTGACATTGCAACTGCCTGCAGCAGAGGTTCATTGCAGATATGATTGCGTTGTAGTGTATGCGACAACAGACATAACAGATGAACCTAAACAACACAGTAATATGAGAAATATGAGGCAGAGCTGCATCTAAACAATACAGTAAATTGACAATAATATTATTATTATATTAAAGTCACATTACTTATTACTGCTTGCAAAAAAGACAACAGTATTATTTTTGGCACTGTTGCTAAGTTCTTTCACTTTTTCTCTGATAAATCATGAACTGCTGCACTCAGCTTAAAAAATTTTTGCAAGAACATGTACCTTGGCAACCTCTAGAAGCCTATTGATTATCAAAGTCGTAAGTCAAAACCTGGTCATGGTCACATGGGTATTATTGCGTGTGGGTAAAGTGCTAAGCAATGAGAAGCCAGCAACATTTACATTTGCTTGATGGCACTAGCAGCGGTTGCATTGCTGTGATGCAATATTGGTCTGAATTCACAAAATGTTGCACAGGCATGGCATGCGGGCAGTACTTAGCCTTGAGCAAGGCTTGACAGTCTTGTTTACAATATCTACCCAATATTGGCTTTGTGGTCGTGGGTTCTGGTAAGATAAATAATAATAATAATAATAATATGTCCACCTGTCATCCCAGACTGCTGGTGGAGTGGCCGAGGCTGCGGTGAGCAGGAAAACTTCCAAGTACGCCAATCTGTCACTGCCAGCCACTCACACCTTCCAGCCACTAGCGTTTAAAACCCAGGGCACAACCCACTCATCTGCAATTGACTTTTGGAATGATGTGGGTGGTCGGTCAACCGCAGTCACGGGAGACCCATGCGACATGACTTTTCTTTGGCTGTGCATTTCTGTTCTACTACAGCGATTTAACGCTATTCTGAGCAGCGAGACCTTTGTCGAGGCCGGCGATGTACAAGACCTCTAGTCACTCTGACACTTTGTTTTTAACCTTTGTTTGTTTTTAACCCCAGGGTACCTTTACTAGGGATATTAAAAAATAATAATAATAATAATAATACTAGTAATATTAAGTTAGTTATAACTATACTAGTACTCTAGAAAGTGTCAAGTCTGCAATAGTACAACAAACTAAGTAAAATTTAGACACTAACAAACTACAAACCCGATGAACATTTTCCTGAGTTTCTTTTTTGAACCGATTCATCTGAAGGCGCAACCAGTTTGTCTTGTCAAACCGAGTCTGTTTACTGTGGGACATGACACACAACACAGCTTATTGCTGATGACAATAATGACACTGTCACACTGAATAACGGTGTGCACAGAAACACTACAGTTCATTTCAGTTGAGTTTATTTCCGTCTCTTTGTAGACACCATCTAATGACTGTAAACAGGAACTTTGCTTTAAATACAAAGATATTTTGTATACTGACATAGCCCATATGGTGGCAGTGAGAAAAATGAGAAACCACTCTTTCAATAAACAGCTCACATCTTGAAACAGTAACTAATAACCTACACATCACACTTCACACTGGTTGGTGAAACATCAGTGAATAAAGATTGTAATTCAGGAACTTAAAATATATATATATACACACATTACAATACACCGCAAAAATAGCACACTAACAATAACACAGTAAAAATTAACCATAGCTGTCTGCCAGAAGAAACATAACACCTTCAAAGTTGGTCAAACAATTTACTAATTGAACTAATTCAGTTCACATTATTACGTACATAACGTAAAAGGCATGGACAAATACAAATACATAATTATGTGGTGCATGACTTAAATAAACACAAAGAAAGAAACATGACATTGAAAGTAGCCTCCAAAGTTAAGCATACACTGACTGTACAGTAATATGCAGCAGACACTGGATTGACATTAATCACTTAATTGCTTACTTACTAATTCAAAGTTCACATCAAATGGAAGGTCAGTGTGAATGGAAATGAAAGCAATGAACGTTTATTTCTGTTGCAGCCAAGAGGCTGGACTGCAAGAGGCTGGACTGCGTCAATACACACAATGCAATACAATACGAATGTCACATAAAATGTCAGAAAAAAAAACAGATAAAATAGAGTTGGCGATCTCAACATAAAATGCTAGATAAAAATTACCTTTTCTTCTGTACTGGGGACTCTCCCGACTGTACAGTTATCTGCACAGTCTTTGTCTGTTCTACCTGCTCCTCCTGCTGACATTTAGCTTCATCAGTCACCTCTTCATTCCTCTCTTATAACATAACATGGTACATATTAATTAGTTCAATGCAAGTAAGTTTATGAACGTTTATTTCTGTTGCAGCCAAGAGGCTGGACTGTGTCAATACATACAATGCAATACATAAATAAATTAAAAAAGTAGGAAATAACCCAATTACTCAGATTTCAGTAGCGATAAATTCAGGAAGTCAAGCCATGGTTCCTGAATCCAGATCCAACTCTTGAATCTTTATCAAATCAATTCTGTTCACTAGGCATCGGCTCTAATCTGTGTGGTTTGCACATTTGTCGATATGGCTGTTTGCTACAACTGATTTGTCTACAGAAATGCTGTGCAATACCTGAAATTGGAGCCACGATAACGATACCATCTCAGGTATCGAGTATCACGATACTTATCACGATACCGGAAGTGTGTATGAAACATTAGTCCACAGGCCCGTTGTGGGGGGAGGTAAAGTTTTACTGGACCCCGCGACATTTGAGGGCCCCATCGTCACTCAAAAGTATATTTACTAAGAATATGTTTTACGACAGAACGGATTATCTGAATTGAGCTAACGTCAGTCATCAGTTATTTTGCGACAATTTTCCAACAAATCTGTTTTCTTGGATGAATGAATGTATTCAGTATTCTAGCTTGCTCTGCAGAGTGACATGACTCTTATAGGGCCCAGCAAGAATGTTTCCTGAGCTCCACCGTGGCTCTCGTCGGGCCTGCTATAGTCAACCCCCTGCTATCTGTCTCGCACTCAGTCAGCCCCTTCAGCGAACTCGTAGAGTCGTGATAGTGTGCTACTCTCTATGAGTTATCCTACCGTTCTTGTCTATCAATCGTGATACTTCATCTGCCAACTGCCAAGGCCAAGTGTCGACAGCTTTAGCGACTGGGACACATTTCTCTTATTTCTGTCGTAATTGATTGACGACTAGACCTGAAGTTTTCATTTACAATGTACATCTAAGATGACATGTCCGGTTAGACTGAGCTTCCTAATCATATTGTGTTGGCTTTATCACAGTATGACTGACAGTGACAGCGTCCTGTGCGTGCGCTGCACCCACATAGTGCATGAGCAGTGCGCGCCCATCGCACCGCATTCACAAAACGCCACAGTGAACTATAGTGGAGATGCATTGTTCTGACAGAACACTCATCCAGCCCACTCATGTGCAAAATTATTACTAATTTACAAGACTGGCTTTAATACGACGTGCTTCTTTTCATTGCTGTCAACAATAGAGCGATTGCATGGTATTGAAACTGGTATAGTCATGTCACGATACTTGGCGGTATCGTGGCACCACAATATATCGTGATATATCGAGACCTCTTTGATACTGGTATCAAAACGTCGATACTCACGATACTTATCGAGGTATCAAAGGTATCGCACAGCACTAGTGTACAGGTCATATGTAAAAAATGTCAAACGTCAGTTTTTCAATACACAGTGGATTCTCAGATGTAGCTAATGTTGAATGTGCTGAATACACCAGTGCTGTAAAAATAAAAGGCCCTGTCAGCTCCAATCATCAGTCTATCAAACCATGCATTAATTAATTATTTAGAAATTAGCAGTTATTATGTATATTATTAATTATTTAAGAATCGCTTCAAACATTAAACATCATAGCAGTGGCACACATTTAAAAGTCAATATATTTGCTGTTATTTGTTCACACAGACATTTGTGCAATGTGCATGCAAGTCAGTCCATGGTGGATGGAAAATTATGGCATCAGATTTGCTCAGATTTCCATCTGTGCGAATGGATTAACATAGAGCATAAGTGTAAATAAATTGATAGACACACAACTCGTTTAACCACACTGACCTTCTACTTCCTGCCAGTCGTCATCCTCGTCAGATGAACTTTCACCACGCTCGTCGTCTGCTTCAACGCCCTGTGACAGATCTTCACCACCAATCATCTTCATCCCGTAGCTGTCGACTAACCAATCACAGCTTGACTGACCGTCGCCGGCTCCGCCCACTACGTCTGTTTTTGGACTGTTATCATCAGCGCTCATAACGCCAGCTATGCATCCAGGTTCATTAGAATCAACCTGCGCCGCCATAACGTATGCAGTCTCCTGGAACCAAAAAGCAGCCGACTGTACGAACTATCGGCTGACATCTACCATAACTTTGCCATTTGTAATCGCATACAACTAAATAACTAAACGCATTATAAGGTCTGCGTTGTGCCTCAAGCTTGTAGTTAAAATCGCTTTAAAATAGCGAAAACCATATAAATTTTGCACAAAAAACAACCATAGAATACGTATTTGAGTTGCTAAACAACTAACCTAGAATATACCTTATAACGTAACGTACACAAGATACGTTTATTTGACTGTCAACCGGTCACTGTCGGTGTTTCGCAATGCCAAATCTCGTGGAGGTTTAGCAGAAGTCTTGTATGTAAACAACGATAAGTTTCCGATATTTAAGTCGATATATGGATCTTTTCGGGGATTTACCGGCACCGAGTTTGTGATTCGTAACATAAACATGCAGTTTAGCGGCCTAAACGAAATTCAAAGTCAACTTGCCGCCTATATACAGGCGAAGCTTAGGGTTAGGCTTAGGTTTAGAGTTAGGGTTAGGTTAGGGTTAATGTTAGAGTTAGGATTAGGGTTAGGGTTAGGGTTAACTGACCGCATGCACGCTTTGGCCCGTATAGGCAGTAAGTTGACTTTGAATTTCGTTTAGGCCGCTAAACTGCATGTTTACCCATTGTGTATAGTATCTGTTAAAAATTAAGTTACGAAATGTTTGGGGACAGTAATTTCAGCATGTGGTTGTGTCTGAGGCGTTGTCCAGTTTTGTTGTTCCCATAACCGCAGTAGGCCTACGATCGTTTTGATTGAAAAATAGCACTCCTTATATTATTATACTGATTTTTTGTGTGGTAAACAAAACAGAACATTATGTATGTGTATTGATCTTATCTTGCTTTGGAACAAGGTTGGCTTTTCTTTTGGTTCCCACTATCTTCTCTTATCTGCTCTTCTCTGATCAGTCTTCTGAACGCAAACAACGAATACTTTTTTGTACTGCCATTACTGCAGTCTGCTTAGAAGTTACAGTCATCTTTTTGACTCCTAGCCAAAAACATGAATGTTTTACATTGATCCTTTATTGTTGTTGCTTGTTGTGCACCGTATGATCAAGACACCTCGAAAACAAAAAGAAACAAGAGTCTTGGTCAGAAAGTCTTGTTCATATTGCTGGTTAATGACGATGCAGTTATGTGAATGTGACTTAGCTTCGTCTGAGAATGCCGGCACCAGCAAGTCAGATGCACCAGTGCAGACAACCACAGAACATGTGTCTAGTCGCAAACGTGAATCAACAACTGAAGATGATCTTGATGTACCCAGCAAGAAGAAAACTGCATCTTCTGGTATTATTGAAATAAACTGCAGTCATCATCATCATCATCATCATCATTTAATTTGCTATTGCTAAAGCATATACAAATAATAATGGGTTCCACGGATCAGAATGTAAACGTATAGAAGGTATGCCCATCTGCTTCTAATGTTTTTTTCAGACAGTCTTAAATGCTCTGTATAATTTTTACATGCGACAGCAGCTATTGCTGTAGTGCGTCTTATCCATTGCAATTCTGTCTGTCTGTCTGTTCGTCACACGGGTGAATCAGCCAAAAAATGATGCAAGCTAGGATCGCCAAATCTTCATCATCGGCTGTCTGAAAGACTCTAGTTTCTGGATCTTTAAAGCTTTTTTAGAAATTCCACAGGGGTGCTAAATGAGAGGGGGGTGGGAAAAATGTGTGCTTTTCAACCAATAAGCCGCTATATCTCAGAAATGGTGCGAGGTAGAGTTTAGGTTACTATTAATTACTAATAGGAAGTCCTTCACTGGCTTTTGATTGGCACCAAAACCAATGACCTTGAATGCCAAAATAAAGGTTTATGGATTTTTGGCAATTTTTGACTGCGACAGACATTTCAAGAGTGAATTGTGCTGAAATTGCTAGAGATACCGGTAGACTGGGGCAGCCTGCATATAAAACTTTCAGCATTAAACATAGTTTTCTCTAGTTTAAATTTTGCCCCCCTGCGTTCAAGGAATTCTCCATACATGGGCGTCAAACTTGGGTACCCCTTTGAGAATACTCACATTCGGCCACTCCTGTGGCAGCAGCCACACGAGGTGGTGGTGCCATCTGGCGTATATGAATGCATCATACCTAATGTCACTTGCTGGGATCAGTGAGCTTATAGATTTTGTTCGCAGTGGGCCTTCAAACATGCACCACTTTCGCACGTTTCCCTTTGCGTTAGCTAGGCTTTCTTGTTATGCTATCTTGAACACTTTCACTTTATATGTTACAAGCACACAGAGTGCATTTAAGGTTGTTACAGTTAACAAGCTGTAAAATACTTACTTTCTTTCTGCAGTGTCAGAACAGTTACAGGGTTAGGGTGAACTGACACGATAAATAACAACAGTGGTGATGATGATGATGATGACGATGCATTGTGTGATGTCGTGTGTCATAGTGACAGTACAGTTACAGGGCTACACTGCTGAAAGGAAAGGTGAACGCGAAGAGATGCAAGATGCTCATGTAGTCATTGACGACTTTTCCACGTTTCTCCACACCGATGCTCAGTAAGTGACTCTAATTTTGAATTAGTTAATTATGTACTATAGCTGAATTTTGTTTTATTTTACACTGTAATGTAGGTGCACAAATTTTTATGGAGTCAAGGTTTCATCGAGTGACAGAAGTGGGTTTCTGCGTTTGGAATTCTTAAAGATTCTAATATGGAGTAACTTCCGATAAACTGGTTTTTAAGAGAAATAAAATGCTTGAAATTCTAATAGGGTGCTGCTAGTAGTAGTGGTAGTGAGGGTTATTGTGTAGGCATTGTCTGTTATACTAAGTAGTAACTAGTGTTTGATTGTCATGCCAAGAGCAGAGCCTCTAAGTAAAAGTAGTAGTTGCAGTAGTCACTGTTGTTGTAGTAGTATTTTGTTGTTGTAATTAGGTCTGATCATCATCGTCTGTCATACTACGCAGTGTTTGATGGTCACGGTGGCAGCCGAGCATCAAAGTATGCGGCTCAACATCTGCATAAAATCATTGCTGACAAATTTCCTAAGGGTAATGTAGCCTAAAGTCACCCAGCAGAGTTGCAGTTGTGTTATGAACGGATGGTGAATTTAACTGCAGAAATATTTTTTATTACATGTTTTGCATGTTAATCTATTTATACTATAAGAATTTATGTAAAAAACTGTTCAGTTTATATACAGTGTAAGGGTGACGTCGTGGTTATAGATATAAAACAGCAAAAATCACAATGTAAAAATTCAAGCATCACCATTACACAGTCAGCAAAGTTCTTCTGACATTGTGTAATTGTGATGTTTGGATTTTTACATTGTGATTTTTGCTGTTTTGTATAAATATTTGCAGTTTTATTGCCGTTGGAAGTAATCTGGAGCTAAATAAAATCGGACAGTAGAATAGCCACTACAACTATTACCACGACTACTGCTGCTCCTATTTCTACTGTGACTATAAGTAACCCCTACTTTACCATTACCATACTCTACCCCTACCATAACCTATGTCACCCCTATTGCTACCATAACTCTACACCTACACTATTACTATCTTGCCTCTATCCTTACTACTACTGCTACGTATACCATGATGGAAGTCACATTTTTGACAAACCACAATAATAATTTGAAGTGACCTAACACTAGCACCAACATTGTCTGCTGGCGTCGTTATGGATACTATCAACTTCCGCTAAATTTAACGACTTAAAATTCGTCTGTTTTGTCTCCAAACTCTACTTTTCACCAGTATTTTATTTAGTTTATTGTGCGTAAAATAAATTTAAAATTGTTTTTATCTTGGAATACGAGCTACTTCGCTTAGTTCCATGGATTTTCTATCAATTAACATTCAAAGCGGACGGGTGTCCTATTTCATTTTAAGCAGCTCTCGAATTAGAAGATTCTGTCATCAACTTTTAAAATGTCATACTAATCTAACGTTTGATTAATAAATTATAGCAATGTTAGAAAATGTAGAAATGTTTTTGTTGCTAGATAATAATGATTTTTCGTATATTTAACGTATGATTTTTGCGGGGGTGCATATGTGCGCTTTCGAATAATGTCGCACTGCCCATACCAAAATAGCCCGACCTCGAACCCCCCCATCTGATGCAAAGATCTTCAATATATCTCTCACATAAGCCAAGTTCTAACCCAATATTCAAATTTTGTTGCCATGGCAACGAGGGTTGCTCGGGAAAAATTCGGTTGGCAGCATTCGATGGCCCATCCCCGAAAACCCCCTTATAGATGCAAAAATCTTGCAGATATCTCTTACACAGACCAAGTTATAGTCAATTTTGTCCCAAAATTTGTTGCCATGGCAACACGGGTCGCCAGGGAAAAAATTTAAATGACACCGTCAAATAGTCCGGGCCCGAAAATAGGGTGATAAATGCAAACATGACCCATTTTGTCCCAAATTTTGTTGCTATGCTAACGGGGGTCAATCAGGGGTAAATACAAATGACACCGTTAAATTGGCCAACCCCTAAAACCATACACTAGAACCAAAAGTTATGACTCTGTCTTATACATAGCCGGAGTTATGATGGTTTAAAGCATTGTTTAATTTTCCCCATAGGTGCCATTGTAATTTTTCATATTTTTGTGAAAAATAGGTTTAAATGTTAAATTTAAATTTTGTAACCCCCAAAAGGCACTTCCTTGCGTGAAGTCGTCATATGAGCCATCATGCGTTAAAATCAATTTAGTCGTTTTTCCTGTAGAGGACAGCAAGAAAAAAAGGAAAGGAAAGGACAGGAAAGGCACAAAAAGTCACGCAAACGTTATATTTCACCTATTCGTGGGGAAGCCCCCCATGAATGGATTTTCACTAAATTTTGCACATCAGGAGATATGCCGGACGTAATCATCTGTGCAAATTTTGGTTTGGAAAAGATTAGGGGTTTAGGATATATGGGGTATCAAATTTTGGGTTCTCCCATTGAAATCACAGGCTGCGCGGTAGCGCCAGCCCTGTGTTAATGGCGACCTGCTAAGTAAAGGGAGAATGGCAAAATTCGACCCCGCGCAGATCCGAAACCCCTCAACCGATCGACACAAAATTTGAAACAGGTGATTGCGTCGGCGAGACGACCCTCCGTGCAAAATTTCGTGCAAATCCGTCCATTGGGGGCTTCTCGGCAAATGGGTGAAATATAACGAAAATTTTTCTAGTATATATATACCTTTTTTTTGTTGACCGACCTACAGGTCAGACC
>Ga0209671_1009262_pt1 | contig 10330 bp, 8 predicted proteins | sample WorMetHERISLAND2_2_FD_187401 | JGI IMG/M metagenome (GOLD analysis project Ga0209671, IMG submission 187401) | Marine gutless worms symbiont microbial communities from Max Planck institute for Marine Microbiology, Germany - Olavius geniculatus... | ecosystem: Host-associated > Annelida >... | reverse complement strand
CTTCGTGGTATATGACACCAAAAAATGTCTACTTTCGCTGTAGAAAGAAAGTGATGTTTTCACCCACGCTCTTCAGAACCCGTTGCTGCATTGAGAAGAGAAACATAATGGAACAGAGTGGCTTCGGTGGCTTAAAAAACCTATAAGACGTCGGACTGTCAATCATGCGATACGTCGGAACTAGTGGCAAGTTAACAGTCACGTATACGTCTCTGTCACCGAGCAGTATAATTTCGTACCTGCTAACTGGCAGTAACGCTCTGTAGTTGGAAAGTTAACCATAGGTGTGGCGTTGCATCAACCATGCGTCATACCCCGTTTACACGATCGAGCAAACATCGAGCAAACGTCGAGCAAATGTATTCAAAATACACGTGCCACCTGTTCGACGTTTGCTCGACGTCTACTCGATGTTTTCTAGCATTCATCCAGCTAGCTAGACGAGCTATGGTAATTGGCACGATAATTGGGATGGCGAGCGGGTTGTAATTGGAAGGCCTATATAACACGTGATCAGCTGTGGGCTAAGCCTAGGCCTACATTTGAGCCAGGGGGCGGGGTTCCATCAGGCCTGCGTGATGTTTGCTCGATGTTTGCTCGATCGTGTACACGGGGTATCACACACGAACATGGAAACTATAGAACAGAACTAAACTAAAACTTGAGTAGGCCTACGATTCTTAAGGCAGCGTTGGGCAATTTTAGCGATAACTAGGCCTACATCTATGTAAAACAAAATTGCAGGCGAGTTTTTGCTTTTTTATTTTTAGCTTTATGTATACACCCAGTTGGTAATCATCTACCTGTGGGCTGATTGTTCTCAAGAGGGAGATGAGCAGCCCGATTATATGCTCCGGAAAAGCTTGACGCCGTCTATTTTTACAAAAAAGGAGTTATGAAAAGAATAAGTAAAGGAAAGGATCGAAAGCGAAGATAAAAGTTTGGCTGTGAAACCGGAGTTGAGATCTGCCCGGAACAGCTCAAAGCGACGTCAGGAACTCAGCACGTGTAAGTGTAAGTCAGTATAGCTTAACTGTCATAACCTCGAACTCGCTCATATCTGGTGCTGTTGCTCAGGTTTCAGCGGAGCAGCAGAGAAGATGATGACGGCCAACGGTCGAAGTCGCTACCAGCGACTAACTCCTCATGTAATTGAAGATAATCTACAATTACTGCTATCTTGTTGCATCCAGAATCGGACCGAATGCAATGAGATATACAGGCGATTACCGTTGTTAGCGGCAGTTTGACATTTCACTGGCTGGTTCAAGTGGATTACTTAACATGCAATTACGTGGGTTGCAGCTGCGTAGGCGCCTTATCAAGTCCGGGAATTATTAGAATAGCTGGCACTTTAAAACAGTCTGCAAAACTTTTCGGGGGCAAAACCTCTTACCGTTTTTGTTGTCGTCTACGATATAACACGATGGGAGAAAAATTAGGATTGTACTAGAAACTGGTAACCATGCACTTGTTTATTTAATCCTATATTGTGTTAGATGTTTTAAACAAAGCTAAAATTTAAACAGAAAGCGTACCGAAATGTAACAGAAATTCGAAAAATAAGAAGGCAGTTTAGTAGTGACAGAGATTAAAGTCTGTGACCAAAAGTAACTCAACAGAAAAATTAGCGTAAACTAAAAAAACTAAACATTTCCGTAATCGTTCTTTAAAGAACATAATTAGGCTATGTTTCGAAAAAAATGACTGTCACTTTATGCTCCGTGACAGAGATGGCGATATGCAAAATAATTATTACGCGCGAAAGCAGAATGCTTCGCGCGTCTTTGCCATCGTCTGGGTGTTTGTCTGTCTGTCCGTCTGTCTGTCTGTCACACTCATGATCTGTATCAAAACGGTGCAAGCTAGGATCACTAAATCATCACTGTGGGCTGTTCCAAGGTCTCTAGTTTATCGTGACAAAATTTCCTGTCACTGGGTGCAGGGGTTCCCTCGAACGAAGGCGTCAAAGCGGGGTACCCCTAAAAACACGTCATTTTGCCGTTATTGGCTCGAATAATGTGAAAACGGTTGCAGATAGGTATATACATGCTGCGTATCATAACAAGCACTGATGACAGGCTTTTTGGATTTATCAACATCGATGACCTTAAACGACCTCGAACCCCTCAGAAAGAGGTTTTTAGTAAATTTTTCGCAATTTTTGGATGCAGCGCACATTTCAACACTGAACTGCGACGAAATGGCTGGAGGTAGACTAAGTCAACCTGCGTATGTAATTCTTAGTATTCAACGTAGATTTTAGCAGTTTAAGTCCCGACCCCCTATGTTAAAGAAGGCCGGTGCAGGCGGGCGTCAAAGACAGCTACCCCCCTAAAAAGTGGTTATTTTACCGCAATTATCTCGTGTAGGGTGAACACGGTTGCAGATAGGTTGCTGCTTATTATAACAAGCACTGCTGACAGGCTTTTTAAATTTATTAACATCGATGACCTTGAATGACCTTGAACCTTCCCAAAAGGGGTTTTTAGTAAATTTTTTTTGACAATTTTGCGCTGCGACACGCATTACAAGAGTGAATTGCGCCAAAATGGCTGGAGATAGACGAAGACAACCTGCGTATGAAATTTTCAGCATGGAATGTAGATTTTAGCAGTCTAAGTCTGGACCCTTTAGGTTCAAGCAGGCCTGCGCACGTGGGTGTCAACGAGAGGTACCCCTGTAAAAAGTCGTTATTTATACTCTGTTGGCTTGTCTAGCGTGTAAATGGTTGCAGATAGGCACAGCCATGCTGCTTATCATAACAAGCACAGATGAGGAGCTTTTTACGAATGTCAACATCAATAACCTTGAATGACCTTGAACCCTAAAAATATTTGACTTAACGTGATTTTTTGGCGATTTTGGCTGCAAAAGAGTGAATTACGACGAAATGGATGGAGATAGACTAAGATTATCTGCGGACAGGAACTGCTATATGCTTTCGCGCGTCTCGTGAGCTTTCTCAAATTTATTGTTGACTATAGTCAATAATTATAATTTGCACTCTGTGTACGGAGTAGCATTGGTTGCACCCGTTGACTACATTCCCTATCTTACTGCATGTAAGGTATATTTTATTGTTACTGTATTTTGCTACGTTTGTACTGTATGCTCTTTTATATTTCGTACTTAAACTGTTGAATCTTGTGTTCCATTTATACTCAAGCAGGAGACTGTTCGTAATTCTTAGCACTAATCGTGTTGTATGCTGACGAATTGATGATAGTAAACCTACTGATATTTGGAGTAGGCTTAACCTGTACAATGTACACTGTGTCCCACGAAACATCCCATTTTATTGTTCATATTTTCGCCAAATGCTAACGGATTTTCAAAATTCTGTTATTGGCATATTCTGTGTACACTTAAAAATAAAGCACCCAGGCAATGTAAGATCTACATATATGCAGCCCCTAAGAACGTCAAATGATGAAACGCGACAATGGGACAGACACATCGTTCCAGAGAACGTATTTCTGGTTTGTAAAGAAAATTCTAAGACATCCTTTTTAACTTATAGGCCTATTTAATTGTATTGATGATCCGTTTTGCTTTTTAGATTATGCAATATCTCTGAGCCACTGAATTGCTTTCCAGCCAACGTTTACGTCGTTTTTTCTTCACACCCAAATGTTCATTTTTTTAATCTGCGACACAGACACTGTCCACGTCTTTCGGCGTACAAAGTCTCTCGCGGCACGCCACGTCACTAACCATTTGTTAATTCGTTACTTTAGGTCCAAATAATTTATCTTCAAGTGAGAACCATATTCTTGTTTTCGCCAATCCAATTCTAGTTAGGCCGTCTATCGTTCAACACGGCGTATTCCTAACATAAAAGGTCCCATGTCATGCTATAGCAACCGGACAGGTGTGCGTTGCCCTTTACCAGTTACTTAATCGGCTGTGAAGCTCAAAGCGATAACGTTTTTTGCAGTTGTTGGCACTTCAGTGCTTACCTACGCAGCAGCAGAAGCAGCTGCAGCAGCAGTAGGTCTAGCAATTACCTGCATTGGTTTGCATCAGCGGTTCCCCTAGCTGCTATTCACTGAACGCGTTGCTGCAGTAGATTGTATAGCAGCATAATAGAGAACGCGTCGTTGTCACCAAGTGACGTCACGATGACGTCAACAGAGTCTGACGATCTGACGCTGTATCTGGCCAACATCCGTGACCTTGCTTTCAAGGTCATCTACATTATTATTGGAACTGTCGGCGTCATTGACAACCTGTTCGTCCTCATCGTCTTCATTATGTTCATCAAGATCACCGACAAGGTAACGCAGTTGAACGTAACGTCATTCTCCTAAGAATGAGATTGTATGGGTATGACAGCTTGACAGCTTGTTTGTTTGTCAGCCAGATTTTAATGAAATTTTATGGAAGGCTTGGGAATGATGGCCTTCATTTAGGACAGTATAAAAACACGCAAAACAGCGAAAAAATGGATCAACTACACTTGTTAGAAATGGTGTTATTCATTTGAACATTACACAACATACTTTTGTTAAATTTGTCACGACACAATTCATTTGGCTAAAACAAAGTTAGCTGTGCACGGTGTTGAAAAGACCTGCTCGCATGGCAATCGCTAAGGCTGCAGAGCATTAACCAATTTCAAGAGTGTTGTTTTTTGTCATTAAATTTACAGTCAGTTTGTTGGACGGATACGTCTTTCTTTCTTAGTCTGATAGTCCGCTGCAAGCAGCAGGTTAATGACTTTCATCCTCAGTATTAATTGCCAATAGCATCGGCGTTCTGCCTGTTATGTAGCCTACATAGATGTAAAAAACGTTTCAAAAGAAATTTCTAAAACGTCATAAAACGTAACAAATGTGGCAGAAATAAAATAAAACGTGTAAAACGTTGATAAGAAACGTTAGCCCTAATTCGTTTAACTTCTTGCTTAAAACCTAATTCCGCAAGTACAGTATAGCTAAAACTAGAAAAAGAGAGAATTTTGTTCAACTTCATTTCAACCATGGAGGTCATAAGATTGAATATTACTAGACTAAGTAAGTAAACTGTTACCACCATAACCTATTAATTTGTTTCAGCGGCATTAAAAGTGTTTCTCGACGTTTTTGGCGGAGTTTTCAAATTTGATGAATTTTTTAAATAAAAGGAACATTAAAAAACACGTTACGTACTTGATTCGCCTACTCCGAAAAACGGCAAGCTAAAATGTGGTTAGATGGGTATATACCGAGATATTTTGCTATAGATATTCACACAATCATCCAAATAGTAACCGTGCCAGGCGTAGAGCAACTTCGTTGATCGCGTCTATGGAGACTAGCGTGTTATAACCACTACACCAAGCCTGAGTCTATGTTGACACGTGCCGTTTCTAAGACACATCTGGTTAGTAGGCCTACGTCGTCTACGCAGCGATCTGCCTCATTTTAGCTCTTCACGACTGAAACGGGCAGTTGACTCGTGATTGCCGGCATAATATGCGGCCGTCCGTCCAGTTGTCCGGCGTCTCGGGCGGTTGATAGTAAATTAAATCGTACGCGTGAATGTTCTTTATTTTTCAGGTTTTTGACTGTCGATGAACTTGACTTTCAACGGTGTTTGAACTGAAACTGGGTATTTGACGGTAGAATTTGTCAGTTTAATTGTCCCATGCTTCAACCATCATGGACGTTGGCATAGGATGTTGCAGTTAGTTAAGCGAACGTTGTCCTACAGACGTAAGCTGCGCGGTTCACTGTCACTCCAGTCCACTGCGGTATCCGTCTAATCTGTGCGTCAAATGCCGCCGCTTTACCGTATACGAGCAAGTGCATTATATCACCGAACGCCAGCCCAAGATTAGCCAGGCAGACTTATTATCTTCGCCAAGAAAGTAATGTTGATGCCCGGCGTTTATTTATTTATTTATCTGTCTGTTGGTTTGTTAGCAGGATTAGGCTACGCAAGATTTGGTGATCTGGAACAGCATCTAAATGCAGGAATGGCAGGATAGGAGTGAGTGGTTATTTACCACGGCCAGATAAGGCAAACTTTCGTCAAACATCGTGCTGTCACCCGACGAACACAAAGTAGAAATTCATTTAGTTTTTTACTGATTTTGGGCGTTGGCGGAGATTTACGCTCTGCAAGTGGCTTTCTAGTTGCACGTACATGTACTTGTACTCTTAGTTGTAGAATGCTAAGTTAAAGCCGAAACTTCAGACGCTCATTAGTTGTCTGTCCAAAGTGCGTAGAGTCGACACTTGAACAAGTTGACAGATGAGCATCTACGACTAACCGCAAAAGTCGGTTACAATCGTTGACTGCTCTCCGACTGGCGAATTTTTGTTTGATTCGTAAGATGCTTCTAAATCGTCCATACCGTAAAACTGCAATGGCGTCGTGGCAAGGGGCAGGATTTGTTTTTTTTTAAATTTTAGCCTCTCCGATTATTTTTGTTAAATTTTTTTTTGAAAATACAAAATTCAAGCTAAAAATCCCCTATTTAAGGCAATTTATGGCTATGGACATAACTAAACCTTCAAGCACCTATGTCGGAAATTTGCAATATTGTCTGTCGGAACTCTGTCGGAAATTGCAAGCTGTCCGTCGGACAAATTTTTTTGTCCCCCTCCCACAACATGTATTTTTTAACCCACGAAGCGGATGGCAAGCAGTGCGTTTTCGGTAATCATAATCGACTTAATGTAGCCTATGTTTTGTTTTCACCGTGACTTTTGCTGTGGCTCAATTTAGTTGCCTTTAAACCATGAGGTGACACTAGTTATTGCTAAATATATGCAGCACACATCAGCAATGAAAAAAATATGAAAACAACCATTTCGTTGAGCTGTTAAAACAGTTCCATGCAGTGGCGGCGAATACAAGCCAATCTAATTTGTTTATTCCGCGCGAGTGGTTCTGACGGCTGACGAACGCCTATGAAAAAGTCTCCGGACATTCAACTGCCTGACATACACACAATGTCATTTGTTGCCAAATGCCTATATACAGGGAAACTCATAAAATTTTTCATCCCTGAAGTTTTTTAACATTATTGTTCAAAAACTGAAAATTTTTAGCTATATTTTACACGCATATTCGGCATTCAAATATACGCCCAATTACAAAGTTTTATTCAATTATTCTGAAATTTGATGCGCGCTCACCCAGCGAATTTTCCATTTTCACTTGAAAGCTCACGTTAGGGATCTCATTGTAAAGTATGAATGGCCATCAAATTGACCAAATTTTAACCACTTGACTACTAATGGTCATGGTGCAATGCTGCAGACATTTTACAAACATATCTTAATGCCGAACACCATTCCGGAGCTAAAAGGCGCGCTGCAGCAGACACGGGATGACTTGCCGCAGACTTTCTCAGTATCGTCTGAATGCATGTACTTTGGCCGCTGGTAAACATTTTGAACATCAGATTCCAAAAAATATGTTATTGAATATGTTTAGCTGTTTTTGTAACTGTAACATCTTAGCAATTTGTGCATTTTAATCATTTGTTTTTTGTCAGATTATCATAAGTTTGTGTTTTGTGCTTAATGCGCTGTTAAAATGAAAAAAATGCTCTGGGCGCGCGCGCATAATATAACTTTATCAGATTTAAGAATAATGAAATAAAACTTTGCAGTTTGGTGTAGACTTAAACGCCGAATACGTGTGTAAAATATGGCTAAAAATTTTAAGTTAATGTAAAATGAAGTTCAATAAACTTTAGAGGTGTAAAATTTTTTGACTCGCACTGTAATGTGGCTTGATCTAAATGACTATTCTCCAGAAAGCGTGTTGTAGCGTACCCCGCTTTTTCACTTCGTTAATTAAACCGTGAAATTTAGGAGAAAACAAGATAATGTTCAAACGAGCATGAGTCTGTCTAATGCCTCTCGATAGCTTACAGTATATATCCGTATAAATAAAATCAGTGAGCTGTGTAGACTGGTGGTAAAATTTGAAAAGTTTAATTTCAAATTGTACAGCAGTAATGTTATTGTCATCTTTCGCTATAATTATAACTAAACAGTTAACATCGTCAGTCACGTGACCATTCGATTTGTCATCAGGGGTTTACTATTAATGATCTATTGTGACAATGCATAGAGCTTGCACTGTTATGCATATGGAGATATGACACCTCAAAGATAATGTTGTCAAGAACTTGACCTTTTGGAGTCACGTGACGTCATCGGTCACGTGACCATTCGACTCGCGGTAGGCGACTTCCTATGGGTGGTCCATTGTGACCATGCGTCTATCTTGCACCGTTATGGAGATATGAAGTCTCAAACGTTGGACGGACGCACGGACGTACAGGTGTGCGCACGAATGGACGCTCAGGTGATTTTATACACTGTCCAGTGCTATGCCGGAAAATGGCAACATCCGACCGTCAACTTTTCTGACCCGCGACGCTACTGTTACGCAAAACACAGACAAAAGTGGGGGGGAGTTATGACAGAAAACAGCTGGACGCTGTGTAGCCTGACCTGACCGCCCAGTTTAACTAAACTTCTTAAACATGTTAGTCATTGAAAGCTTGTATGTGTGTGATTCGTACAGACGATGAACATTCTGATCGTGAATCAAAGTTTCGTGGACTTGTGTGCGTCATTCTTCACTCTGCTGACGGCTGTTGTCCAGGTGGACGGCACTCGCATGTTACGTGACAGCGCTTATGATCAGTTGATCTGTCGCATTTGGCTTACCAGAGTTCCACTCTGGGATCTTCTCATCACGTCGACATACGGCATTTTTCTCGTGGCGCTGGAACGTTACACCGCCGTCATCCACCCAGTCTGGTTTAACACCAACGTACGACGCAATCTTTGATTCTGTCAGATGTAATCGTCATCATCATCAAAAGCAGAACACGCGAGCACATCACGCACACACGAGCCGTATAAAACGGACTGAAAAAGCTCAAGCTGAAAAATGAAAAAAAGCGTCAAGAAAAAAGCTCACGAACTCTTAACTATTAGACATATAGGACTAGCATTGCGCAAGACGCACACTTTTGGAGACAAAAAGTTCAGCTATCGCTAGGAAAAGCCGACCTTACCGCCACGTCCGAAGCCCAGCGTCTGACCTGCAGTCACGGAGAGAAAGCGATTTGTCAGAGGTGACACAGTTCCATGCACACTATGTTAACAAAACGCTGTCTCGAAAGCTACAATTATCGCTAGCATAACATACATTGCGCGCGATGACACGCGGTCGTCTCGCCTGGCGATATAAACAGCTACAGTAGTAAATAACACCAGAAATATCGGACGCAGGTTTCGCAAATTTTTCTCACAATAGAAACGCCTTGCTAGGAAAAATGAGTTACAAGCCTATAGACCTACAGTTTCTGTTGCAGTATTGACCTTCTAGGTCATCCAAAGTCGATGATTTTCATGTCATTCAAAAGCCAATATGCGACTTCCTATTAGTGATTAATAGTAACCTTAGTCCTATCTCTCACCGTTTTCCAGATAAGCCCTACGGCCACTTATAGCTTAAAACTTTCCATTAAAACTGCGGCTAAACCGCTGCAGATGGAGACATGGTTACTACTGAGAGCCTATAGGAAGTTGCCAGCGGCCTATATCCGGTGGTACAATTGTCGACCCCTACAACTTACTGTTTACCCACAATACCGCACGATTGGCATACCATAGTGCATTATGACCCTTCAAGGTCATACAAGGTCAATGATTATTAGTGATTGTATATTATATTGTATGTAGTAGCCTAGGCCCTATCTCTCACCGTTTCCGAGATATGGCCTGTTTTTCTACTGAATTTCCTACCCCTCCCCCGTCCATTCAACCCACAATTTGAAAATGTTCGCCTTGCAATACTTAACTAAAATTTTGCACGCCCGAGTTTCACACGCATGGCTAATTGTTGGTGTAAAAAGGTTTTTTCTTTACGTCCTTTACGTCCGCAATACATCCGTTACTGACAGACAGACAGACATGCGGACGACAACCATGCCAATAGCTCGATCTTATTTAAGTACACGGTCGGCTAAAACGAGTTGGAGACCTACAAAGCTTCAGATAAGTTGTGAGCAGAAAAGTCTGCGACTTCTTGGAGACGTATTAGATCTAGTCTAGCAAATTACACGCAATTCAAGAAGGAGATAAGCACCACGCCCACAGTACGGGAGAATTGCATTTGAATGGGGGGCGCTGAAAACGCGAGACTGGAAAACGCGGAACTGGAAAACCCGGCACCAAATCGCAGGGGTGGAAAACGCGGGACCGGAAAACGGGGGAACCTCAAAGTTATGGAAAGCCGTCGCTGTAGAAAATGTGCAACATAGTTAGGCCTACTGAAAAGTTCTGACGAGTCGTCTCACATCAAAGCA
>Ga0209671_1009261_pt1 | contig 10330 bp, 6 predicted proteins | sample WorMetHERISLAND2_2_FD_187401 | JGI IMG/M metagenome (GOLD analysis project Ga0209671, IMG submission 187401) | Marine gutless worms symbiont microbial communities from Max Planck institute for Marine Microbiology, Germany - Olavius geniculatus... | ecosystem: Host-associated > Annelida >... | reverse complement strand
CATTCGATTAGCACACGTTTTAGCTGGTCAGTTACTGAAATTTTGTGACCATGCTATCTGTTGCAATGCCCCACACTAAAAAATTCACAGAATTTAAATCTGAACTTTTTGGCAGTGAGTTTTGAGTTCAATGAACTCGGGCACATGGGAGTGTAGGCAAATGCCTAATTTCAGTGGTAATGAAGATTTATGCAAATTAGGCAAAGAATATTTAAATGATTTGCTATGCAAGTTCTGCCCTTTTGTCTAGAACAATCTAAAACATTTGACATATCACACGCCTTTCTAAGGGTAACCATCGCTGAGTTATCAACGCTCAAGCAAGTCCAGTTTTTTTCGGCCCACCCTGTGTTATGGTTACTTCAACTCTTAGTAACTAGAGATAGAGGCATCTAAGCCAAGGGCATTATTTTTTCCTAGAGATCGAAGGCAGTCATCTAGGACCATAACCTGGAACAATACTGTAGGCGTCAGGCATCTCAGGAACTCTGAGATGCCTAGAGGCCGCACCTAGAAATAAATTGGAATAGACTTAGCCGCCAAGCATTGTGGTATAAAAGAGCTGTGGCGGTCCTAGATAGTGGTTGTTGGCAGACGTTTGCGATTGTCAGCGGACCGACTGGACGAGTAGAGCTTGTTGTGTAGTCGCCACAACTCTTTTAGGAATGATAGACTAAATACTGAATTGGCATGTATTGTATTTTTGAATGAGTTTTGGCATGAATTAATGTAACGTGATGAAACGAAATAAGAATTAGAAGTTTCCAAATTGACTTCATTATTGCTTTAAAATTACAAACTTTCTGGGATGAACTAGCGAAATACTAACAGGTCCTCAGTTCACCCCAGACTTAGAGTAAAATAATAATAACCAAACATTATTAACAGAAAGAATAATCAAAGTAATATAGTGACCACAGAGGATGAGATTAGCGGTAGAAGTGGATTAGGGAAGCTGGCTGAGGATTTGAGAAGTTGGAAGAAAAGGGAGTAACATCAATTTAATAACTCATAATTCCAGTAGGTTATCTCATAAGTTATAATACTGCCATTTAGCGACTAATGTTTGAGTACTCCCATGCCAGTAATACAGGTCGGGCAGGCAAAAAATGCAAAATCATGCAGGATACAGTACAACATTCAAACTTTTCCGTTGTCACACTACTACTATCACCTCCAATACTGCTGCTGCTGCTGTTGCTGATACTAATACTACTACTACCACTACGCCAAAGCCAACAACTACAACAAACTGGCAGGTTATTGGTGGAATCAGTGGCGCATGTAAGACATTGTTCAAACTCTTCTACCGTCATACAGCTATTACGACTATTACTACTACAAGAACACCTGTTACTACTACTACTAGTACTACTAGTATTACTGAGACTATGACAACAACTACAACAATAACTACTACAACCTGTCAGGTTATTGGCGGAGTCAATGACACGCGTAAGACATCGTCCAAACTCCTCTAATACGAGTCGTTCGCCGACAGTCTCCGATTCATTCATAGCTGAAGAGTCCTCTAGCATGGCAATGAGGCAAGCACATGCTGCTTCTATCACGTCCGTAGTCACCAGTGAGTACGCCGGCCTGCAGGAAACACCACTAGCTGACTCAGTAGCATAATGGCAAGGCATCATAGGCCAATGTTGGTGCTGTAATGATAGGCCTACTATTGTTGTTTCACATGCCTATCGAGCAGACCACGTTCACTATAATTGCCCCAGCGACTAAGGCTTTGTCCTGTCAGACCGCGCTGTCTCTGGCAGAGTGTATGAGATACAAGTGACACTCCCCCGGATGCCACCCTTTTGACTCTTTCGGCGACTGATCCACAGAACCTGTTGTCAGTGCAGCGTTGCCATCACTGGCGATAATTATAATATGTTTAATAATCTTTAATTTAATAATCTTTACCAAATAATTACAACTCTGCTGACCATACCTTGGACACAGCGGCCGAGTGTATAAACGTCTTTTCTTACTATTATTATTATTATAACTATACTAGTCGTACCTTCGGCCTGCGAAGCTAGAAGCGGCACGGTTCAAAGGTCGATCGAGCGTGGGGGTCGTAAGTTTACTGTGTGCAGCCACCTGCTGTAAGACCCTTACTTCGGCCGCATCAGCTAAGTGCATCAGAGTCTTGCGCTGTTGACTCTCCTCAATGTTCTTGCAGCCGTAGCACCGACAGATCGATGAACACGGGATCTTTGCCTGACATTGGTAAACATTTCTTGAATGTGAATGTTACACCATGTACAACAACAAGCAACACATTCCGAAGACTAGAAGGCGCTCGTGAGTGCATATCTCTGCCAAGTGAAGTGACTTAAACACAAGGAAAAGGGAGGGAGAAGGAAGAGCTGCTTCGCTGCAGGGGAGGGAAGAAAATGTAATAGCTGGCATTGCTGCTTGCGCTGTTGGTGCAATGACGTCATTGCTATTATTAGTCATCGTGTACATAGACACACACACACACGGAACGACGGACAGAACGACCAATCTCGTAATCTCCTCCAATATTCACCACGTTCACTTGGCAGAGATAAAAATGCCATGAATGGTTCATTCACTCCAAACTGATGCTGGTATAAATTCCCATCTAACTCTAGTAACTCACAAAGTTCTGTGGTTTGGTGACAATGGTAGGTAATGTATCAAACGTACAATAGAGGAGTGATGAACCTGACTCCCAAATGATTACTACAATGGGTGGGTGAACAGGTAAATATCTGCCAACTGGTATATAACCAACCACTACGGTCAACTCAGCCTTCCACAACTCTGAGATAAACAAGAAATTTGAGCCAATGCTCACGAGATGCGAGAAAGCCTACAGCAGTTCCTATTAGCAAACAGTCAGTCTATCTCCAGCCATTTTGTCGCAGTTCATTCTTAGAGCCTGTGCTGCAGCCGAAGATCACAAAAACCAATAAAATCCCCTTATTTTGGAAGTTCAGGGTCTTTCAAAGTCACCGATGTTGATATGACTAAAAAGCTTGTCACTAGTGTTTGTTGTGATAGGCAGCATGCCCATGCCCAGTATCTGCAACCGTTTTCACAAAAGACTGGCCAACAATGGTAAAATAGTGATTTTTACGGGGGTACTGCTCTTAAATGCTTTTGTGCACAGGTTTCCGTGAACCTAGAAAATCGAGACTTGGACCGTTGATATCTATGTTTAATGCTGAAAATTTTACATGCAGTTCTCCATGTCTACCTCGATTTTGGTGCAATTCACTCGTGAAATCAGTCTCACAGCCCAAAATCACCAAAAAAATCCATTAAACCCCCTATTTTGGCGTTCAAGGTCATCCAAGGTCATTGAATTTGATGGCAATTGAGAGCCAGTGTACGATTTCCTATTAGTGATTAATATTAACCTAGGCCCTATCTCGCACCGTTATTGAGATACAGCAACTTATTGGCTAAAAATTGCAAATTTTTCCTACCCCCTCTCATTTAGTGCCCTCGTTTGGGGTGACCCCCTCCGAATTTATGAAAAAGCTTTACGGTTTCTGAAACTAGAGTCTTCCAGGCAGCCGACAGTGAAGATTTGGTGATCCTAGCTTGCACCGTTTTGACTGGTTCGCCCATGTGACAGACAGACAGATGGACAGACAGAATTGCGATGACTAAGACGTGCTAAAGCAGTCTAGCTGCTTTCGCGCGTAATAAATCGAGTACCAGGCTGTCTGGCTGGGGTTAAGTCGGAGTGCATCCACCTGTGTCAGGTGTCAGGTAACAGTGTAACATACCGGTAACATAGCAGGTAACATACTCCATAGCTCTGCAATGGGTTTCCCATAATACTTTAACCTTCCCTTGTCTTCATATTTATAGACAAATGTACCCAAAAGTAACCTTTTCTGAATACACTGGAGCAGAACTTTTATCCTTCAGATCAGGAAATCAGCAGAATTAAAAAGTGAAGGGATGCTAGTATATAAAAAATTGCCAGAAAATAAACTATTCCAGAATTTTATCAAATTAACTTACTGACACCATTGAAATAAACATATTAGATGTCAATCATCCGAGTCTGATAAATGATAATAAGATCCAAACAATTTAGTGCTTATACAAAGAACAAGCACAGGCCTACTAACATTTTGCTCATATTAACAACAAACGACAACCATACCTCGTAGCATTCACAGTAGTTCTTAAGACAACCGGATCGTTTGCAGTTACAACCTTTGCAATGTTGCCTTGAGACTGTGTCACCATCACGACCTTTGCCTACCACGGCAACAGCACAGTCTGCGTTTAACCAACTTTCAAAAAGATAACACCACACTATTTTATTTACATTTTGTTTTCTTGCAGTAACAGACACCCAAATACACAAAAGAACAGAAAAAACTATTTAAAATATGCGCTCAGTTTGTACGTGTGCCAGTCTGTTTTATGACATTGTGCTGTATCAGTCAAAGACTGCTGTCACCTGCTACTGGCATATCTGTCCTTGGTGATTTCATTTTGCACTTTTTGACTGTCACAATATAATTCCTAATAAATAATAATGACAAGAATTAAGCCTTTTCCTGTCACCACTGCTAATACCTGGAACGGTTTGTGGTGTGGCGTAGTTGGCAATGCGTTTCGGCTGAAACGAAGTTACTCTACGCCGGGCCCGGTTAGTACTGCGATGGGTGACTGTCTGCGGGCAGGCAAACCATTTCGGTGCGAAGCCTGCCAGCTAGGTCGACTCAACCTTCTACCCGCCGTGGGACGGTAAAATGAGTAGTAACTCATTTACATGGGTTACGGAAGGTGGGGACCTTGGTACAGCTGACTAAGGCTGCCTAGCCGGCCACTGCGTTTGCCTATGTCTGCAGGCTGCACGTGGTGGCAGTGCGGCTGGCGGCTCTGGTTAGTGAGGAAAGCGCATTAGAGGCATGCGCTTGCTCGCGACGATGCGCTATACAAATTGACGAACTTTACCTTTACCTTTACTTTCTTCTTAAACACGACACCTGCACATCTTCTGTAACTGTCTATCAGTACCATCAAAAAAACTCACCCGTTCCACAGTTCTTTCCCCAAACCCTAGTTTTAGTTTGTACACAGCCTATGCAGTGACACTCAGTTGCTCTAAACACTATCACAATTCATGTTACTTACCTACTCAATTACATTTCTAATTTCTTTGTGTTAATATCAATCACACCACAATTCAATATTCTTTCACTGGCACATTCTGCAGAAAATATGAGATAAAAAACATCATTAGCGATCATATCACACCCTAGATGCATCCCTCCGCAGTGTGCCAGTGAAAGAATTATGAAAAATAATCAATATTTAGCAAAGATATGTAAGTAAGTAAGTAAGATTATTTAGAAGGCACAATTTCACAATAGCCACAATGCGCCGCGCTCTCAACGCCCGAACAAAAATGTCTTCAACTGCTGTTTAAACTGTTCAAAGTTAATGTCAGTTTGTCTCAGATGAGCTGGAAGATTGTTCCACAGTTACGTATGAAAGATCGGTGGTGTGTCCTCACCTATTTTGGGATGAAAAGCATAAGGGTTTCGTTCAAGACAAGCTCTGATTGCCCTGAGTCGGTCGACCTCATGCTCGAGGTTATTAGCACAGCTGCAGCAGTTGCACGCATTGCAAAACTCACCATTCGCAAAACAGTCGCAGTAACTGCACAAACAAGCACATCTACTCATATAATAAAGTCCTGTACTGTACTGCACTTCTTACATAAGACATCTCATGGCTAAAAGCACCTTACAATCCCCAAAGTGGCAGCTGATTGGCATGAGCTCATGATACCGCAGCCCACTGTGCAGCCATACATTGCCTGCATCAGTGAACAATTAGAACCGTGGTTTGCAGCTAGCAGACATATCATCATCCCAATCAGCCACACTAAGCCATCACCCGGTAGCCTGTAAGTTGCTACTCATTACCCATCCCACTGAGGGTAGGAGGCTGAGTTGACCTGATGATACAGTACTTAATAGCCACAACAAAATCTTTTCACCGTGCCGTCATAATTGCACTCCAGCTGTTAATACAGCAGGCCATCTGGCCAACTTAAACTGTATTAATTGGGTTTAACCCTTGCCGGCTCAAAGAGCTGAAAAGGTAAATGAGCTCCTGGCTGTGTGTTTGAAATGTTGTTGTTCTTCATCATCACAACACTGCCACTGCAAGATTTCACTTGGTTCATACGATGAATGTACAACAGCACTGATCTTAAAACCACTCAGTTACAGTTCCATACATACAATCCTATAAACGCCTGCTATAGGGACTGCATTCACCATCTTCATCTGATACTAGATACTATAAATTTGGCCTAAAAGCTGATGCCAGGGTACTCATTATGTTATCACATAAAGAGTAGGAGGCTGAGTTGACCCTGTGGCTAAATATATATGAAGATAATTTACCTGACTGCCACAGTGGATTTCTCATCAACCTTGTGCACTATACGCATTTACTTACTCACTTGTACGCTAAACAATAGCAAAGCGAAAGGAAACAAGCATAATAAACAAACAATTTCAAATTTTACGGAACACTGCCAATAACAAGTGCTCAGTGCTTACAGTTTGAGGCAGCGAGACTTGGTACAGTTACAAGGTTTACGAGGCTTCTGCGTCGGTTCGTCCACCACAGCAGCACTCGCTGTACGACTGACGACAACACGGCCAACGTTACAGTCAATGCCAGATACCATTATAACAATATACAGTGTCTGGAAAAAAATCAAATCTGCAATAATTCTCGACACATCTAAGACAAATTAAAATGTATTTATTACAATTTTTGGAACAAGTCTTACTGAATATGCACTTTATTAAAATATCAAATATGATGTCACCGTAAATGCCATTTTTACTGCATCCTGACTGAAAAGAGCTAACAATGTCACATATAATAACTTTAACTAGCACGTTAAAAAAACGGAAAATACTAGATTTGTAATGCCTGTTAACAGTTTTAAGCATAAATCGAAAACCAAACTGTTTCACACTGCACACAGAGCAAGCGTGAACACTTAGCCCAGTCTCTGCCATTGTGGTAATTCATCACAAGTAGACTTGGAGTACTGTAGTGTGGCTTGGTAGTATAATGGTAACGTGCCAAACTTGTAACCCTGAGGTTACAGGTTCAACTCCGATCTGGGGCACTGCCAGGTAATGACCTTGGGCAAGTTGTTTACACATGTGCCTCTGTTCACCAAGCAGTACAAATTAGTACCGGCTTCACTGCCAGAAAGGTTACGGCAGTAATATGCGGAGGTCTGGCCCTCCTCCCATATATAAGGCAGGGACGGGTTCGCCTGTGTCGGTGGCAGGTAATACTGAGTGATCCCATACGGCAGGCGAGACGTCTGCGGCACACTGCTTGCTCAGGGCCATTGGAAACGGAGATAAGCACCGCTTGCATTGGTCACATAGCTGTGAGAAAGCCTGTTGACTATCGATGGCGATTTAGTCTTAACCCTGACTTCATCTAATTAACTGCTCACCTCCAGATTTCAACTTCAGACTTTTCAAAATCTGCAACAAATTGGAGATATCTGGAACAGAATGAGACTGACTTGCTAGCTGGATTAGATTCAGCTGACAGTGTTAAAGACGCGTTGGAGTCGGAAGGTTTTATACCAGATGACGACGAACTCTGTTCATGCATAACACATCACACATTCACATACTTGTAATAACTACCAAACAGTGACGCACTAAATGAAAATTAGACAGTCTGCATGAAAAATGTGATTTCTACAGGCAATTTGAAGCAAAGGCTGCAAAAAACCTGACGTTTTAACACAATCTGAGCACAATGAATTTGATTATCCCATTTCCCAAGCCAGTTCATAATGCTTTGCACTTTCTAATTTGCATAAACAAAATAAAAGCCAAATTTTCATTTTCAAGCAATGTCGTTGAAAAAGTAAATTTATAATTCAAGTATGAAAACAAGTGGGTACTTTTAATTCAGTGCAGAAGTACTAATGGTAAGTGGGTTATGTAAGCAGTGCATCACGGGCTGAAAAAACTTAACTGGTAGACAGGGAATAAAGTTGCAATTTTCAGACAAACAACTGCAAATTTCCAACGGAATTCCAATAAACACAAGTAAATTTCTGACAAGAGAATTCTGTGGTAGCTCAAGATTTTGACTTTGTCCTCTAATTTCTGCAAAATGGAGTTCTCAGCCTCAAATTATGCGTTTCTGACAACAATTTTCGAACAGGAAAAAAAATTTCCAGATGGCCAACAATTTAGGGGAAAGGTGGGGGCCAACTGACACCCTGTACGTGATGAATCGGCAACCTGGAAGTTCTTAGCGGCCTGTCTCATGTGGAGCGTTGCGTCATCAACTTCACTCACTCTGAGACCGGCGGCAGCAGACGAGATCGAGGGAATCACGCGAACTTCAGATGTTGCAGTCGTAGCTGGTAGGATGAGCCTCTGTGACGTCGCGGACGACAGGCAAGACGAAGACGATAACGAGGTTGTGTTTAACGCCTTCAGATTAACATACACAGACACCACTTCCACTGTCCGGAAACCTCACTTAATCCGCTGTCCTCCAGATTATCAATCTGCGTGATTCCCTACTCAAAACCTTTCACATCTTATCTGACACAATTCCACCAGGTTTACCTCTGCTGATTCGCTCGCAACATATGGCTCAATATAAATGACAACAAAATGATGATAATAAAAATAACAGCACCAGCAACATGGTGATACTGAACAAAAATCTAAGAAAAATTTAAAGACACCCAAACATAGAGAAGTTTGCAAAAGCACGCTATGAGTTTTTATTGCAGGTGTTTTATACATTGTAATCTGACAATGTTTTGATCCAACTGAGAAACAGGGAACTATTATCCAGTTTAATTATTGCACTTGATGATTTTATTTCACATTTTATTATTTCTCTTCTTATATCTGTACATAAAATAAATAAACCAATTTAGAAGTAACAGCACAATGTTCACCTGTCTACGGGTGGTAGACACGGTGCCCAGCACTTTGACAGAGTTGCGCATATCTGCACCGATCACCACAGCTGTGTTGTTTGACGTCCTCATTACCTTCGCTGCAATGCAAACCGATGCACGTAAACCAACATCCGTTGCTAAATCCGTGTTTAGTCCAAACTTGCTAATTTTAGGCCTAAACTGGGCTCAAATAGGCGCTATGTTATGTTACATAAAAAGCTAATAGGCAAGTCGCTCACAATAGTCAACATTGCCCTCCCACTCTCACAGTTCTGTGACCATTTCCTGACATGAGCAAATACCTCAAAATAATTGCTATCATAAGAACAGCTTATTTAACCCAAAATGTACCACAAATTGTTTGGCAGCCGGGCAATCCGAATGCACTGGGGCAGCGTACAGTGCTCACTTGTACCCCCTAGTTGGATTAAGGTGAACCCTGGGAGGAAAAAAGGGGAGATGAGGAAAAAAAAGAAAGATGGAGAGATAAGGAAAAAGGGGAGGAAAAATAGACCCCCATAACTCCACCCAGCCTGAAGCCCCATGAAACCCTAATATGGCACTGCACAACTACTTGGTGTCCCCAGCCCCCCTTCAACAAAATGAAGAGATGAAAAATTTGAGATCAAAGACTCATCTACTACAATAACTAGCGCCCACAGTTTTACGCGGCAAATTTTACCAAATTCCGTGGGCCAGTTCGCAAAATTCTGCGGCTCACTGCGTCAAAATTGTTTAAATTCTGTGGCTGACCACAGCCATTCGTTTATGAGTAAACTGAGCTCTATCCTGTTCGTAAAGTTTAGTTATTGAAGGCTGATGCTGTGTTCAGTTATGCTAGCAACATTCAAAGAAAATTATCAACCTTTTTTTCTTTTCAAAAGTGCAATTTGTCAAGTCAAATCGTTTATTCATGATTGTGTGTTGTATTGCAATGGTAAATTCTGCTGCTTGGCTCGAAATTCCACGACCTGTGGAAAACTGTGGGTCCTAACAATAACTGTGTGATATTCATCATTCCATTGAAGCATTCTACATACGAGGGTCATCCAAAAAGTTTCCAGCCTCGACATATTAGACAACAATATTTTCCACAATCTATACATCAGTGAAACGTACATTCTTTACGAACTCTAATGAGTCGGTTGCGGATATGACGTCGTTGTAATTTATGACGTCACAGAGCATTAAACAGAAGCGATTTCCAGCGTCAATAAAAAAGGCTTGAGTCATTCATCATCATGGATAGCGGACACCATCATTATCAGATTTCAGATTTCAAAACAGATAATAGTCACTGGGGGTAAGGTCGTTGCTGTATGCAGGGTGGTCCTGGTG
>Ga0209671_1009260_pt1 | contig 10330 bp, 9 predicted proteins | sample WorMetHERISLAND2_2_FD_187401 | JGI IMG/M metagenome (GOLD analysis project Ga0209671, IMG submission 187401) | Marine gutless worms symbiont microbial communities from Max Planck institute for Marine Microbiology, Germany - Olavius geniculatus... | ecosystem: Host-associated > Annelida >... | reverse complement strand
TTCCCAAGGTAAGACAATTGCACTAAATAGATGAGGTGGGAAGTGAAACCATCATTCGATGACATATAGTCTCATTAATAAGTGTGCCAAAAATTATTATAATCGGACATTCATTGTTCAAGTTATTGCAAAAAATGTAGTCACATGCTTTTTTTTGAGACACAGTGTATATAATATGTATGTTGCTAAGTTTGTGGTGGTCAGTCCACAGACAGACAGACAAACAGGTGTCTGCTATAGTGAACGATAGGCCTGTTCATCAATCTCCGTCTTTCTCGTCCGCATGTACAATACCACAAGTACCCCGTACTGTTTGTTTCATCCATAGGCAGGCCTATATGCGAGCGCAATGCGCATATCCCAATGCAGGTCACGCCGATGTTAGTTGTAGGGCTCTATGGCGTATGGAACGGAGAAGGTGCAGAGCGCAAAGAGATGCTACCGTACTGCTACGGTTGCTGCTGCTGCTGCTATCGGTCGGCGTCGGATGCGTTGAGAAGTATTTGCGGCCAGTTGGCCAGCTGGACGCCTGTCTCTCCACACAGGGTGGGTGGTTGCAACGTTTCACTCCCCGCAGCGGCAATGGAAGAAGCAACCGACTGAGACTGGCAGCTGGTTCTAGGACGCTTCTAGGAGGCATGTTGTATATTTAGCGTCGCTCCGGCAGCAGCAGCAGCTGTAGCAGGCGCTCGGCAGGTAGGAAGGTCGGTTGGCCTACACGTGGAAAGAGCACGGCGTCGGCGCCGGCTGGTTCTGTTTATAACACACTGCTGACGGTCGGTGGTGCCAGCGCAGTGGTAGAGGCTGGCGCGCCGGCGCTGGTGGAGTAGGTAGGTAAGGGAAAGGAAAGGAAAGGAAAGGGAAAGGAAAAACTGCTGCAGACTGCTGACTGCAGTGCAGGTGAAGTGTGCCAAGTCAGTCAGTCGGTTGCTGAGTGAACAGCGGACGCACTGCCTCTGCAGCTTTTGTGTATAGAACCGAGACTCCTCATCTTCAACTGAACAATGGTGAGTTTGCATCACTGCTGGAGTGGATAAGCGACCACGCAGTACGAGCTTATACCACTCCGGACAGTGTTTAAACATAAGCTTACTCGAATCGCGCTCAGAGGGCATAGATCCGCATTGGTGGTTAAATTTAACGATGTGCGCGACATAAATTCACGTTTTACTTACTTACTTACTGCACCGTCGCTTGCTGCATCGCGCACGATTGTAGCCGAAAGTTGGGGAAACAGTAGCCTACTAGTGTCAACTGAGCGTGCTTTAAATTATATACTTTCTTGCAGCTGTTTGCAAAACGGGGTTTTCATCCCACGCAGCGTAACAAATGCAGCGAACGCAAGAAGAGTACGCAACAAATGCAGCTGACGTAACGGCCAAAACGCAAGGGTAGAAAATTAGCAGCCGTCGTTGCGTTTGCAGCTATAGCTACTTCACTTGCGTTACGTGACTTACGTCCGTTGCGCTGCTTACTTTACGTGCATTCTGTTAGATGGAACCTCTACTTAACACCTTGTCATGCAACTGTCAATTAATGCTATCGAGTCTGAGCGGGTAGACGCTGGGATACAGCCACAGACACGCTGTTTGACAACAAGGGTCACTTATAGCAGTCACGAGCCAACAGACAAACGTACAGGCGGATAGAAAAGTAGACATACAGGCCTACCTAGCTATAGTGCCATAATGGAACAAACATTAGCATGAGAGCCTAAACTATCATTGGCTCGCTACGCTGCAAGCACAAGCGACCCTTATAGTCAGACGTCTGCTGCTGTGTTTCTGCGTCTGTTGTCCGCTGTCAGTTCGCAGACTGTCGGTAGCAGCTGTGTGTATAATTATATAACTGACTGTAGATCAATTTCACTTTTGCCTACCGACTTATAAACTTTTTCGAGTTTACACATTACAGCTCGATTGGGCGACTGCGTAGGCAAGTAGGTCAGTATTCGTGAACGAATATTACACTTTTGTACCCGGGTGTTAAAACGCGAATAATAATTTACTAGATAATCTACTAGAAAATGTTTGCAGCTTTTGATTCTTTCGAGACAGTTTTGTTAGCTGAGTCTTTCTTAGATGTTCTCTTTTTAAAATTATATTTCTTTTTCTTCAGATTTGCATCAGTCTGGCTTAATGTTACTTAAATATTTCTCATTTTATTTTCCCAAGTTTTTATTAGTTTCGCTGTCAGTTATTGAATAGACGGTTATTGAAGGGGCTCTGTTTTGGTAATTTTAACTACAGACTAAAAATATTCGCTAGATATTATAGTGATGCATTAAAGGCATACGCTACATGTAAGATCCGAATCTGCAGTGGTGGATTTAAGGGGGGGGCGGCCATCCACCCCCTTCTTATTGACAGAATGCATCTTAAAACAAGTAAAAATTTTGCATTAAGATGCATTATTTTTGCATAAAATTTTTAAAAAAATCTGGGAAAGGAACATAGCCCTCTCCCCAGGCCCCATCCGTGCCCTGTTGCTTTCTATTTCATAATTCTACAGGGTGGACCAAAAACGTGCCACTTTACTAGGGGCGGGCAAAAAGTTTTGAGCCCGAACATATTAGACTACAATTTTTTCACGATCTATATATCAGTGAAACGTGCATTTTTCACTGACTCGTATGAGTCTGCTGCGGATATGGCGTCGTCGTAATTTATGACGTCAAAAGGCATTAAACGGAAACGATTCGAAGCGTCAACAAAAACGTCTCGAATCATTCATCATCGTGAATAGCAGCCACCACAATGATCAGATTTTTGATTTCAAAAGAAATAGTAGTCACTGGGGGTTTGTTCATTAATTTTTGCAGAGTGGTCTTGGTGTACGAAAATATACTCATGAACAGCCGGCTGCGTAATAGTAAACGTAGAACTGGACTGCAGTGCCAAATTTCGGGGAGGGTGCACGGGGCTTGCTCCCAGCCCTTTGCACATCAAGAGCCTCATGCAACAGGTTGGATATATTAAATAGTTTTTCATCAACACAACTGATATAATTAACAGTTAAATTTTTAATATTTTTTCTGATACCGTTAAATATTGACATAACGTCGTAATTGGCTGAAATGCTATAATTTGCGGATTAAGCTGTCGTGTATTCAAAAACGCAAATGAAAAACTCATAAACGTATTTGTCAAGGCTTTTACAAAATCAGATGCCAAAGAGCCCAAGTTTGGTAAATCCAGCTACAGACTGAAAAAAGTTTCGTGCAACAACCAGCCTGATTTAAACGCTGCTTGCGTTAGTGCACCGAATCATTTCGGCTTAATGCTATATGATGTCATAAATTACAATGACATCACTTCTACAACCTGCTCACACGAATACGCAAGGAAGGTATCTTTTACTGATATTATACAGACAATAAAAAGTTGTAGTGTAATATATTGAACCTTACAACTGTTTGACCGCTCGCCGTATTTGCATGAAGTCGTTATTAACTCAAGTGTTCTTATTTGCTGCTAACACAAGTTTAAGATATCGCATATTCTCATATGCAAGTCAAAAATTCACAAACGTATTTGTTAGGGCTTTTACAGAATCAGATGCCACGGGGCTCTGCGTTGGTAAATTCAACTACAGACTAAAAATATTATGAAACAGCGATCCTGATTTTCCTTTTTTTGCGCTAGCACTCCAAATCGCTTCGGTTTAAAGCTCTATGACGTCATAAATTACAATGACGTCACATTTCCAACACGCGCACACGAGTACACAAGAAAGGCGTGTTTTACTTATGTATGAACAATAACAAAAATTTTGGTCTAATATATCGAGGCTTAAAACTTTTTGCCCGCCCCTCGTACTGTTGTCCATATCTTCGCCGATTATTGACCGATTTTCATACCTCTTTTACTGGCTCACTCTGCAGACAATTTGCAATAATGTGATTATTATAGATGCCACCACACCGTAAATGTGTCTTTACACTACCTTGTGAAATATCAATGAAATATGCATACATAACGATAATAACAAACAAACATTTTGGGTAAAATTTTAAAAAAACATCTCAGACCAACATTGCAGTGAATGGTCTGCATTACTCTAGATTGTGTCGGTGAATTATTTATCGCAATGTTGGTCTGAAGCGTTTTTTCATTGACCTAACGTTTTGTTATTATCGTTAGTTTTTGCTTACATTTATATTTCACAAGGTAGTGTAGAAACGCATTTACCGTGTGGTGGGATATATAACAGTCACGTTATTGCAAATTGTCTGTAGAGTGTGCTAGTAAAAGAATTTTGAAAATTGGCCAATAATTGGCGAAGGTATGCACAAAAGTAAAGTGGCACGTTTTTATGGCCCACGGTGTAGATCCCCCACTAAGTCCGTATAGGCCAAACCTGGGGCATGAGATTGTCACAGATCACTTGCGAATGTAATGCCCAGTGCCCCATTTGTAACAGCTAAAAACGAACGGCTGGCTCATAGTTGTCAAATTTCTGATGGTGGGGGTGTATGGCCTTATTCTATGAGCCACCATACTGACAATAAGTACGATTTAGTGTGGCCAAGTTATGCAAACTGCTAAAATACTGAGGTAGCCTATTATACGGGCTGTGTATTGGGTAATATAGCTACGCCGTTACAATATTGGGGGTCAAATAGCTGCATGTGCCACTGGCGTAGCCGTAGAGGGCACTGGAGGCAAATGCCCCAAGGAGCTTAACCAGTTACTCAAGATAGTGCCAAAAATGCACCAAAACCTTTTATTTTAGTACAGAAATCGAACTATTTTGCGGGACGGCACACATCCCCTCCGCATAGCCTTACCTTGGTGTGCAGAGGAATCTCTCCTTACACCTCACCTCTCAATCGCCCCCTACATTCAGATCCTGGCTACGCCACGGAGCTGTGGACCTATAATTGCTTTGCGACTCTGATTCTGAGCCGTGTTCTGTCATTTCCGCCGGCAAGACTTTTTACGGCATTAAGGGTGCTGTTCGTAGACGAAGGACGAGGAAGAAGACCGATGAGGATGCTGCCTGAGGCTGGGGCGGAGGGTACGTGCGGATAGTACTTATCCTTGTGTGTGTGTGTGTGTTTACAGGCGAAGGACAAGGAAAAGAAGGAGAAGAAGGAGAAGAAGGAAAAGACGGAGGAGGCTGCTGAGGCGCCTGCCGAGGGCGGCGGCGACGAGGCTCCGGCGCCAAAAGCCGAAGAACCCAAGAAGAAGCCTGTCGGCAACGTATTCGCTCTATTCAACCAGTCACAGATCCAGGAGTTCAAAGAGGTCGGTAGGCTGCTACGTTATGTACCTGTACATACTTTACAACGTTCACTGTTTAAGCTTATTGTTACGTGTCCTTGTGGTCTTAAGACTTAACGCCACGTTAAAGTTGATTCGTCCTTCATCGTCATCATCATCCTACTAGGCCGCATTTCGGGTTTTGCTTGTCTGTCTTTTCTTTATGTCTGTCTGTCTGTCCCCAATCGGAAACGTCTTATCTCCAAATCTGAAATCGAAATTGGACCGGGGTTTCCTCCGCATTCGAGCTTAAATTCTCCTTTACCCTTTTCGCGCTCACTTTTCTTTTTATAGGCTGAAAGTTTTAGTAAGAGTGTAGATTGCCTAGTGAAAAATTGGGGGTCAAAGGTGTAGATCTGATTGATATTTACATCCTTAACAAAACTCTTTTCCCTTTATTTTTCACTGGGTGCAAGCTGCTGCGTCCCCACAAGACATAAGAATAGAAGCCGTCTGTGTTTTTAGCGTAGTAGGCCGCATTACAAGTGTTGCTCGTCCGTTTGCCTGTCCGTATGCTCTCCTCGTCTGTTTCCAGACGGCAACATTTTTCAAAGTTCAAGGAAGTCTGAAAGTCCCTCAACATTACCATACTTTATATTGTCATCCATACCTGAATTGTATTACAGGGTCTTAGGCCTATACAAACTTTGTTGAGCCCTGTTTGGTAAAAAATTGGGAACCGCATAAATTTTTTGACTCATGAATTCAGCGTTATAATGGTACGCAGTTTTGCTGCCATTACCTGATTTGATATTACGTCTGTCCGAATTCGCCAAATTTAAAAGCCTTATAGGCGACAGAATGTCGTGCTGCACTAAATAAATTTCTAAACGTTACAACATGCCATAAAGAGGCCCTCGGAGTCAGAATTATAGAAAATGTTGCACTGATATCCCATATCCGACATTCTCTGACCTGTGGGCCCAATTTGTTGGGCCGTGTTTAAGCGAACATGCTGAAAAAGCTGAAAGTCGCTTCTGTTTTTTTAGAACAGTGGTGTCATGCCAGAGAGGCAGGGAACAATTGCCACCTCTTTAATTTTATTCGGTTAGTTTTTTTGCGATTTTTTTTTACAAAAATACGAAAATTGAGGCCAGAAATGTCCCGCTTGTTGAAGAAATTATGGCTGTAAATTAAAACTTTGAGCATTTAGTCATTTTGCGTCGAACGTGTGCGGTGGTCTGTCGAAAATCTGCAACTTTCTGTCCAGCTTCTGTTTTTTTTCAACCAGCGACGGCTGGACGCCGCTGGTACGTTTTAAGAAGGGGTCATACTAGCGGGCCGTTCGAACGGTTAGTGTTTTTGACGCCCGTTTTGATGGCCCGGACCGCTAAGTGTGACCCCTCCTTTATTCACACTTTCGTCCACGCATATACTTGCGCCAGGCACTAGCAGTGACTAGAGTAATGCCGGCGTATTTCGTCTGTCGGACGCCTGCCTGTGACGTTGATGCACGGTGGTATTAAAAGTTTCAATATATCCAAAGTTGTTAAAGTAGGGATTTTTTGCTAGGCCTGAGTTTCAAATAATTTGCGGTAGCGTATAGAGGTGTACGTGCAGAAAACAGAATATATTGAGACGGCTAGGCCTTAATCTGAGACGTGCAGGCTAGCTGTCTGAATTGTTTAGACCACACAGCAGACGTCTTTTTGGCATATGCTCTTTACGCGTAGAAAGCTCAGCTGTGATTAAAAAGAGGCGACCACAGAATGCTGATATCTCAACATTACGCATTATACCTGCCCTTTCTTTCATCTTGTGTCTGGCGAATGGAGACTTGCATGGCAGAACTGGATAGGTCATTATGTAATCAAAAATTGCGTCTGCGATCAGGCTGCGTTTTATGATCCATTCCTCATTCCCCAAGCTGCACTGTAGGCCTATTGGAAAACGTTACTGCTATCCAAGAGATGCCTCGATAAAACGTTGACGATCGTGCTGGCTGCAGCGACGCATTTTCAATTCATAAGGTGTGTACGAAGCGACTGAAATCAACTGAAATGGCACGAAATGAACCGCATTGACATAACATTATCTCACTTTAGTTCAGTCCCGTTCATTGCTGTCAGTTTGTACATGTTTACGAAGCCTGTGTTACTGTGAGAAGAAATATGAAATCGGTCAATATTTAGCAAAGAAATGTATACAGGGTGGGCCAAAAAACTGGCACAATGTTTTTGAGCAAACATCGAGCAGTTAGACCACACGTCGTGGACTTGTATTTTAAATGCATTTGCTGGATGTTTGCTCGATGATTGCCCGACGTTTGCTTGATCGTGTAAATGGGGTATAGGTGACGATAGCCTGCTTCAGCTGCATTTTAATATTGCCGTGAACTGTCGACGTGGATAGACCAACTGTTAAGGAGCCCTCCAAACAGCATGATCGACCGGATTTAAAGGTTCGTGTTCACCAAAATTAACATATACATTTTATCCATTTTCCTGAAAGTGCAGAATTTTATGATAACTTTGACAGTAATATCAGCGCCCAGCGTTCTGTCAACACGGAAAAATTTACCTTTGAAGTCGACGATCTACGAAAACGACGTAGAAAACGCGCCGCCATGATGATCTGCGGTGATGTCATGAGTTTAGCCTATAGACATCATGAATCAATATTCATGACGTCTATATAGGCTATGGCCTAGCCTAGAATGATGACGTCGTCGGCTAGCCATTCATATTCATGATCAATATGGGCTAGGGTCACGACGTCACTGCAGGCACTGATAGATTAAAATATTTCGCATAACGTAACGTAATGCCGCATTTCGTTTGAATTCACTCATTAATTTCATATACTTATGAAGCTCAAATCGACATATTATATATGTGAGGTTAAGTGTCTAATTTAAATCTACAGAAATTGCGCGAGTGAGTTTGACCGTGGCCATGGCCCTTTAATTTACTTATTTAGACTTAGGCTTAGTTCCTCCAGTGCATCAAGGCACATTAGATTCTGCCACGATGATCTGTCAGATGCCAGTGTCTTTGCCTCATCCCACAATATGTAGTCTCGTTGCAGGTCCTCTTGAAATGTTTTGTCCACGTCTTCTTCGGACGACCTCTTTTGCGTGCTCCTCCAACTGGTCACCACTGCAATGCTATGTTGGCATGTTGGTGATTAGAAAGACAAAGAAGAGAATTTTCTAATCGCAGACAGTTAAGTCCATTATACAGCAGCTTATGCAGCTGGTAAGTGTTAAACCCATTGAAGCTAGCACACAGCACTTACCTGGGTAGTCGGCTGGATGGCCAACTCTATTAGCACAGAGTGGCCACTCTCCAGTCATGATCAAATTCCCTGAACGAAAGTTCCTGTTACCATCTAATTATATGTATAGGGTACATCTCTTGACCACCGGTCTTGACAGTTTGGAACTACGGCACCTTAAATATGATCTTACTTTTACTTACAAATTACTTTCCAACAAACTGTACATTGACAAAGATGGCAATATGATTATATCCAGTTTTCCAGCATTAATAGACATTGATGTTGATAGTCTCTTTTCATTTAACTCGAACTTTAATAGACAGGGCCACGTTTGCAAGCTGTACAAGACACACTGTACCAAGAGTATTCGCCAAAACTTTTTTGCATGCAGGATTGTCAATATCTGGAATTCTCTGCCTGACTCAGTCTGCTACAGTTCTCAGGCTGCTTTCAGCCAATCCCTTAAAGACACTGACTTGTCAGCATATTCGCAATGTTACTAGCCATGTTAGTAGCCAAGCATCATGTTTCTTTTTTATGTTGGATTTCTTATGCATCAGCTGGGCAACTGTTAGCGCTCATTTATTTGTGCCTGATGTCCAGCTGTGATGTTACACTGTAATTGTTCTGGATACTGCGTCAATAAATAAATAAATAAACGTGCAAGCAGAAATCAAATCAAATCATTTATTTAGTCAAGCAAATACAAAGGCAGTGACAAAATAAATAATGAAAGAGCTTGAACAAGGGCACAAAGGGCTGCAAGAGCCTCTTACATGAACCCCAAAAGAAAAAACATACAAATAAGACAACACAATAAAACCAAGTTAAAACACAACTGTAAACCAAGCCAAGTCAAAATCGTTTAGTCGAGCTTTAAACATTGCCAGGGATGTGGCTGCAACAATATTTTCTGGGAGAGCATTCCACATGTTAAACGACCAGCTAACGTATGTAAACTACAGACGCTTTAACACGCTCGTGCCAAACAGCAAAGCAACGCCCTCCTGTCATGCTGTCATCACATGTGCTCCACTGTTCTGTCATCAGTGAAAGTAGAAAGGCACTAATGTAAACAATAGTTTTGACAGTGTGATATAACATCGAACTAATTTTCAGCTAGTGATAAACTTTCGCCGAAGTATGAAAATGATCTGACATAAAAGATGTCCATTCAATTGTCAAAAATGTGCTAAAAATCAACTACTAGCCTTACCTTACGTAACCTTCCAACAACCGAGTGCTTATCTGCAACTACAGGGCCGCAAGTTGAGAACTTGTCGAGTTTAGAGCTGCTGCGAGTACTCACTCAGTGAAGTTTAGTACAAACGTGAGATCGCCCGGCGCCTCTCAGATTTTAAGGGGGCGGTGCCCCCAAAAGTTGTACATGCGTTATCACCCCCACCTAGCTGCACATCACGTGGTAAAATTTCGTGAGGCTACTCTTCTTAGCTCCAAAGTTATAGGCGCGCATACACTACTATTGAAGCCAATTTTGACCCCCCCCGCTTTGTAAAAAATTCTAAAAATGTTGGGAGAACCCCTGTTCCCGGTGGGGTGTGCACTAAAAAGTGCGGCACTAGAGTGAATACTCTCGTACTTGACTGATCGAAAACAGTGCGTCCGGCACGCTACTGCACGATACAGTCTACGTGGGAAAATATCAAATTCGGGGTGTCGCACCTGTTTACCAAACATATGGCGGAGAGTGACAAGCTATCCCCAACAATCGGGGCTTTGAAGCAACACATCCTGAGAGCCCACATCCAGGCACGGGTGTGGGGACAGGCAGCCATCGCACACCAGGATGCACAGTTGGATCCCCTGGAGAATGGGTACTTCAAAGA
>Ga0209671_1009259_pt1 | contig 10330 bp, 6 predicted proteins | sample WorMetHERISLAND2_2_FD_187401 | JGI IMG/M metagenome (GOLD analysis project Ga0209671, IMG submission 187401) | Marine gutless worms symbiont microbial communities from Max Planck institute for Marine Microbiology, Germany - Olavius geniculatus... | ecosystem: Host-associated > Annelida >... | reverse complement strand
GTGTGAATTATTTTTTGTATATATTACTAACTCTGCTGTTCTATATTGTGGAAGCTGCAGCAGTTTTTTTCTTTTTTGAGATATGCGTAATTTTATTGTCTTGTTCAGGGTTCATGTGGATTGTTGATAGTTACAAAATTCAGTTTTTTTTACTTTCACACCTGAAAGTTACAAACTCGTATGCTGATCGTCAAACAGTAATGACAAACACATGAAGATTGTACATGTAGATGTGACAGCCAGAGATTAAGAATTTAAGATATGTTTAGTTACTCGCGATGACTGTGGTCCTGGTTCCGGTATAAATACTGGACCGTGGAAAACAAATATTAGTGGCTGACATTAATATCTAGTTATATTATGAAAATCTTGAGGTTGCTACTTTTGCTCATGGCTTCTGTTGCAGATATATTTACATATTTATCAGCTGGTGTATGGTGCAGCAGCATCTGTTTGTAGCTTCAGTTTTACAGCAGTAATGTGTAATTTGCAGCAGTAATTTCTGAGCTATTCAATAAGCGCTGTTGTTCGGGTTCGAATTGGTCTAATTTTCGGTTTTCTTTCAGCTTGTCGACGTCAGTGCTGACTCAAGTAATCCATCCTCCATCGTCATTGGCGAGCGGCTCCATGCTGTGCTTCTGGCCTCACAGTACGAGTAATTCTAGACAAGAGACTTGCAGTCTAGCTGTGTATTAATGCGTTGCCTCGTTATCGCATTGTGTTTACTTTATCAATATATTAGTGTTGCATGATAAACATAAATAGAAACCAGCTAGTAAGCTAAGATTTTCGTAGCATTAATGTAGCGTAAAATTATAACATAAATTTGTACTTTACATTATATTTAAATGCTTACCGCTTTGTAATTTAAATTTTTTAATTAAAAATTTTTGTTTATTTTAATGCAAACTAATTAGTTGAAGTTTTTACAGTTTGGTGTATTTTAGAAGTAATCTGAAGTTTAAATTATTTTAAATTGTAAAGTTGTAAAGTTACAACATGTGTAGTGTAACTTAAAAGTGTAAAATAGTGTTAAAATTTTATTCATGTAACAATGTAGTTTTTATATTTCTTACATTGCCAGTATTTAAACGGTTATTTATAAAATTGTTTTGAATATATTTATGGAAGTTATAATCGTAAATTGCTAGTTGTTGTAAGAACATTATTTCTTGCAATAGTGTAATATCACTAAGTTGCATCGTAATTAAATATAATGAATTTGTCACTTACACAAGTAGAGATTCGGTTTCTTATCTGAAAAGACTATCGTGCCAACACTAATGTATGTGGTATTGTACGTACTGTATTTGCAGCAGCATGTGCTAACGAGATGCTGTCGCTACTGGTCTAGTCTGGTCTGGTGCGTCTGGTGCTGTGCTGTTGGCTTACAGCTGGGCTGATGCCGGTGTGTTGACAGGTTGATGTGAAGAAGGCAACGCCGAAAGAGAAGATGGCTGCAGCCGCGAGCAGAGGCGGAGGTCGCGGAGGTGGCAGTGCTCCAGCGGCTGGCAGGGGCCGTGGCCGAGGTTGTTAATAATGCTGTGTTTATTACACATTGATTTCGCTACGAACGTTAAAGGCATGTACAGTACAGAGCGACAATAATGAACCTAACTGAACTGAAATATCGAGTCATTTGTACAACATAACTGGATGGAACTGAAGGGCCAATTCAACATCGTTGCACGTACTGTGCAAAGCGCATGCACTGAACAGAACTTCATGTCTCGGTACAGTTCAGTTCATCTCTGTCGCCTTGCACACGCCTTAAAACAGTTCAGTTGGCATAGGAGATGCATACACACACTAAAGTTGTATAGAGAATGTAAGTGGACCCGAGCACCTGCAGTTTATGTTTGTTTTTTCCTATGCTTTCTCATAATTTGATAGTTCAATCTCGCGATAAGTCCGTAACTGAACTACACCGTGAACGATGTATTCCACCAGAAATTTTGACATATCCTCCTGGGACTAGGCCACCAGTGTTAGGCTCCGAAGAGCGAAAATCCTGTTCATTAATTGCTGTCATTAATTAATTATTAGATTTCTGTTTCTGTTATTTTGGCAACTGTTCCGTGCAGTGTATGAGCAGTTTATTGTTGAAACTGTGGCTGTGATTTTGCTAGTTGTCGGTCATATCGAAGCAGCGCACCTGAGAAATTGCAGTTACGGCAAAAAGCTTCAAGTTGGTTGCTTTGAGAGTTTTATGAAAGCTGTTAATTGGCGTGTCATTTGGTAATTGTTTGATGTGTTTGTCAGGTGAAGAATACCCCGGTGGTTGGGGCAGTCAGCCGGGCTACCCTGCCATGCCACCGGGCTATCCGGGCTATGACTACAGTGCTTACTATGGACAGCATGCAGCACCTGCCCCAGCTTATGGTGCTTACGGTCAGCCGCCGCCAGCTGCGTATCCAATGCCTGATCCGTATGCACAGGCTTATGCTGCTGCAGCTGCTGCTGCCGCTGGGCCTGCACCGGCCGTTCCAAGCACTGGTCAGTTTCGATTCTGTTCGATTCTTTGAGACATTACTCCTTATCTTGGTTGATCTTAGAGCTGTCAAATTACTGCATTAATAAATTAACACACGTCAGAAAAAATTAATGTTACTGAATTCAAGGAAGTAGGACTTTCGATATTTCATTAAACGATCGAATGAATTCAAGTAATTGAACTGTTGTTGCCGATCCTGTAAATAATGATAATATTCAGACAACATTGTGCGATTTGCTCTTGTTTTCCAGGTATTGCAATTTCTAATCATTGTTTTTTTGTGGTCCATCATTGATAGGTTCTGCAAATTCAGAGCAGCACCGAGCAATATTAATGATGCGTTATCAACGCGATAATGCATGCGCTAAAAAATTAATGCAATGTGTTAACATGTTAACAAGAAATACTTTAGATTGTAACCAATGTAATTTATACTCTGCGTGCACTAAACGCCAATACTACTACTACTACTAAAGTATTACTACTGCTACAACTGCGACTAAAGATCTGAGACATATTTCTTACAGAAGCAAATTTTGTTGCCATGGCAACAGGGGTCATTTTGGCATGAATATCAATGGCACTGTTAAATTGATTGACCCCAACAACCCCACCCTAGAACCAAACCGTAAGTGGATTGTATGATTGGTTGCTGAGATATGGCCATTTGAAGTTCTTCCAGGAAGGCTCTTCCAGCAAAGGAGGTCGGTCGTTGGTCGGTCGTCAATATTACACTGATGTCATATAGTTCAGTTCAATTCAGTAGGGTAATTTGTCTTTGCCGGTTCTAATAGCAGAGAGCTATCACGAGCGTGCTGTTATCGCCAAGCTCTACCGAATAGCTCAGTCTTCAGGTGACGACAGAAAGAAGATGATTCCGACAGGTCGTGGATGGACGTCGGCAACGAGTTCCAATCTGTGGGTCCGGACACGGAGAAGCCTCGCAGTCCATACCGTGTCAGTCGACAGCACGGAAGCCAGAGGTCGTGGCGCGAGCATGGCCGTAGACACGAATTGGAACTCGTTGCCGACACACGGGGCGCACATATCTGTGAGATACGATGGAGCAGTGCAACGAAGGCACTTGCTGACCAATGTTCACAGCTTAAACTGGATGCATTGTCACACAGGAAGCCAATGGAGGTCGTTTCGTATGGTACTGATGATATGGTCGAACTTCCACTTGCTGGTGATGAGTCGCGCCACTGAGTTTAACACCGACTGGAGTTGACGTATGTGGACTTCACAGACGCCGTAGAGGAGGTTGTTGCAATAGTCCGTGCGACTGGAGATCAGGGCGTGCACTAGTGTATTTGCAGCGCTGGTAGTCGGAGAATGGCGTACTGAGCGGAGCTGTCAAAGGTGGTGGTAGAAGCAGCTACCAGAAAGCTTCTTTAACATTGTCCGCAAACGTCAGTTGGCTGTCAATGACAACTCCAACACGTAACCACATCAGATACTTGAATGTTAGCGCACATATACTCCTTCGCTACGTTAGGAACGTAGCATGCACAGAGTAAAAAATTAATGCAGTAACTGAACAAGATGGAACAAGCAGAAAATTCATGAGTAGAACAATTGAAACCTGATGCTCTTGTAAACTCTGTACAAAGTCCGATAATTTTTTAAGGTTTTAGACTGTTAAAACGTGGCATCTGAACTGAGAACTGCGGTCTTTGTCTTTTTGCCATTGTCTCAGAGAAATGTACACAACAAGCGCACACTACTCAGAGCTTGCTTGATAAAATACCGAAAAATGGACGACTTGCTAACCGGTGCATTAATTTGATAACAATATTGTTCACTTCTGTAGTCTTAGGTCTTAACTCTGATCTGTTCTTCATTTTGAGATTTAAGTCGTTAATGTATTGAAATAGTGTGCATATGATACGTGTGAAAATTGGCAAGTATTTGTGTTGAAATTTCAGGTTATGACTATTCAGCATGGTATGGTGCTCAGCCAGGTAGGATTACGGTGCACTAGTATTTGCCTTTGCTATTGTGAAACTGTTATGTAGTGGTTTGAAATTCATGTTATGAATTACTAATTTAGCATATTCATTGACAATGACTATGGGTATATTCTATTGTAAGCATAGTTATTGTTTTTGTTAGCAAGTGATTAAGACGTTGCAATTTATAATGGCTGCACTGCTGAAGATACCATTGCTGAAACTTAAATTCAAAGGTGGCGTTTGTATCAGTGCCCATTTCACGTTCATGATATTCCTAGACAGTCTGACAAGAATTGTTGTCACTTATGGCAGTATTCTTTTGCAAGTTTTATTATCTTGCATTGTTTTCAGGTTGGTTTTGTAGGCATGTTCTAGTGTTTTAGGCATGTTTGCACACACAGGTCCTGGTCAAGCTCAGCAGAATGGCGGTGGACCGATGTATGGTGGTGCCGGTGCCGGCCGTGGTCAGAGACCAGCTGACAACAGATTCCAGCCGTACTAGATCATGACGTGGAGCCAGCATCGGTGTGTAAAGCTTTCGTGTTACGTGTTCTCCTCAATACTGTCTCACCCAGCCATTAGCGTTAACATGGCAGAGGGTGTGACCGAAAAAAAATTATTCGGTTTTTGGTCGTGTATGTAATGCATTTATCCAACTATATTGAATGATACATAGTATATTGTAATGGGTGGTCCAGCTAAAGTGAAGCCAACTTACATTTACTGGTAACATTTGAATGCATAGGTAAAATTCAATGATTTTTTGCAAATGTAAACTGCATACAACAAAAAGTGGTGTGATGCAAATTTTAAGAAATCCAGTACTCGTTTCCTCCTAAACATTCCCTGAAAATTTTGTAAAAATCTGCGCATTTTCGACGGAACACAGTGTATAAAAAGAAGTCTGTCCTCTAGTTGTTAGACCTGGCAGCCGAAGCCGCAAAACATTCGAGCAGAGCCGCATTTTTTTTTGATCCGCCGCCACAAAATATCCAAGCCGAGTCGCAAAATTTTCCAGGTTGCATTTTTAAACTGTCCGTAATATTCGTTTACTCATCTTGAAGTTGTAGGGTGTTAAATTCGTCGCTCTGGAATCTGGATGCATCGCAAGACCATTTGCTCCTGCACTCTACCCGTTAGGCCTATCTGTGAGCATTTTGCTGCTGTTGATCGGACATTTTGGTGAAATCACATCTTTCTACGTGGCAACCATAACAGTGTGAGCAAATGAGCAAGCGACATCATCGTCATCATTTAACCGACCCTGGAGGGATGGCAGGCTGAGTTGGCCTTGTTGGTTGACTGATAGCGGGAATGGGGTTACTGGCACAGACCGGTAATCATGCTAATTTGAGCCGAGCCGCAAAAGTTTGAGCGAGCGACTGCCAGGTCTACTAGCTGTGTGCTTTGTGTATGTAGCCTGTTATGGTTGTGATTATTAGCAGTCAGACACACTTGCATGTTTCAGGTCGGTGACAGCGTAGTGAGATGACGGTGGCACAGATATTGTCACTATCGCTCTTCGTTGTCTTGTAATGTTTTTATTCTGGAGCAAAGTAGTTGCAGTCACTATCTGTTGCAACTTACGTGCAGCAAGAGGGCAGTGAAGTATGATTTACTGTGTACATTGAATTGTTTGGACCGAGTTCCTGTGTTGCTGCATTTTGTATAATGCGGACATGTACTATATTATTTCAAACTTTTTATAATAAAATTTGGTATGTATTTTTGTGTTTATGTGGTGACTACCATTAATAGTTTGCACTCGGGGAATTTATATAAACTCTGTTGATTGGTCTAAGCCCATTACTAAAGGCATGATTTCAGGTACAGGATAATCTATACATAACTCTAGATGTTGATTCATCACAATACCACTTTGGGGTCATTCAAAAGCCTCAAGTTTGGTCATGTTTCTGTACCACAGGAAATCGCAGGTCTAGTCCATTACTTTTCCCAAATAGACTGGACTAACTGATAAAACAATTTTTGTGGTTACTTTAGTAGTGTATCTCCAAGTACAGCTTGCAAACTACAAAACCGATGCCATATAAACAACACAAAAATGCAGCTCTTATGTCCCGTACAAAATGCACAGATAAGCAAAGCTACTGACAAATTTTACCCAACAGTACTTTAGTAAAGGTCAAGCTATTGGCATGAGTTGTTGTCTCTCCGTCCATGTGTAACGGATGCATTGTGGCTAATGTCCATGGGTGTTAAACTCGGGCATGCAAAATTTCAGCAATTTACTCTAAAGGGAACATTTTCAAACTGGGGGTTAAATGAAGGGGACTAGGAAAAATGCGTTTTTCAATGATAGACTGGCTCTGTCTCTGAAATGGTGCAAGATACAGCCTAGTTTACTATAAATCGCTAATAGGAAGTGGCATATGCCCTAACAGATTAGATGGAAATCATTGACCTTGGATGACCTTGAAGGTCGGTACTGCAACTGAACTGTATAGGCTGTAGCACATTCTCCCAAGCAAAGCATTTTTATTGTGAGAAATATTTGCAAAACCTGCGTCCGATATTTTCCTTGTTCATTCACTCTGTAGCTATTTATATCGCTTGGCGAAATGACTACATGTAATGTCTGTTATACTTCCGAGACAACGTTTTGCTAACAGCATGCATGGAACTGTCACACCTCCAACAAATTGCTTTCTCTCCATGACTGGAATTTGGATGTAGGCCGTACGGTCGGCTTTTCCTAGCAATAGCTGGGCTTCTTGTGTTTAGTTTCAACAATGTCTAGATGATGGTTACGACATTGTCGACTATTATACCCCCACCAACATGTGACAACTACAAGGCCAAAAAGTGCATTTTGTGGCATATTTGACCCCACCATGACCTTGACCTTTTGACACCAAAACTTGCCACGTTCATCCCTGCATCAAAGTCCGTTAGTGGTGAAGATTTGGTCAAAAATCTGTCAACAAATACCCAATACTTCGTGCTAACAGTTTGTTCGTGACTCGTGCACGCACACTATGGAAACAATGCCTATGGCCACTAAGATGGCGAAGGCATAATAATCAATTGTTCATTTCTGCAGCACCAGTAATAATCAGCCGTACTCTCAGCCATTTAATCACTACCAGTATCTTATGCCGAATATTATTTAGCAAAAACATTACAAAAAAATTTTAACCTCATACAACGTTGTACACTGTGCACTAATTCAGCACAGAGATAACCAGTATGGGCTCGCAACAGTGACGAAATAAGTATAACAAATTTTTAGCAGTCTGCAAATAAAGAATGAGCTTGGCAAATAATTGGCTGAACACAGGATTATTTTCAACCGAGTCACTGGTGGTACTAACAAGGGCTTCCACGATGGCTACGATGAGTGCACCGAGTGCAAAGAGTTACAACTTACAATACTGCATCAAATTATACAGGGTGCAGCAAAAAAAGTGGACCCCTAAAGTTTTTCGCCGTTTTCTCAGCAATCATTTAGGATTTTAATGTGAAATTTTACAGCTTTATTTGTAAAAACCTTCTACATCTAATTGCCAAGTAAAATGTGATTCTGTTGAAAAACAACAAAGTTAGACTTTTTAACATGACCGCCTACCTATTTTTCAGTATTAAATAATGTTCAAGCTAAAAATGCTATTTAATTTTTAAAAACTGGTTACACATTACTGTCGATAACGTCACAGTGACGTTTTAATGAACAGTAATTTATATTGTTTTTAAATTATCACTATGTTATCGTTCCTTTAAAACAATCGCCAGTTGCCCACCGGATTCATCTTCCAGCAGTACGGCGCGCCAGCACACACAGCGCGCAACGCCGCGCAGCGCACAGAACTGGCTGCGGGCCAGCTGTCCAGATATCATCACAAAAGAACAATGCCTTCCAAATTCGTCGAATATAAACCCAATGGACTCTCACGTATGGGGTGCAATGTTGGAGGCTTACTGCAAGCTTAAAGTAAAGCCGAAAACAAGCACCGAACTCAAGGAAGCGCTTCAGGTTATCTTGGGCAACCTGCCACAGGGACTGATTGACAAGGCTGTAAAAGATTTCTCAAATAAGGCGACTGGAGGCTGGTGTTGTTGCTTGAAGCTGGCGGTGAACACTTCGAACATTCGCACTGACGAAGGAATTCTGGCATTTGATCATAATTTAACTGTTGTTTGAACGATGTTATTAAATTGGTGATGTAGCCGGAACATTTTTGAATGCCGAAAAATCGGTAGGCGGTCACGTTAAAAAGTCTGTAACTTCGTCGTTTTTCAACAGAATCATTTTACTTGGCATTTAGATGTGGACGATTTTAGTAAACAAATCTGTAAAATTTCTAATCAAAATTCCAAACGGTCACTGAGAAAACAGCGAAAAACTTTAGGGGTCCACTTTTTTGCCGCACCCTGTACTAATTTTACCAGCTTTAAAACAAGCACATAAAATGCAGCTGTCAATCAGATAAAACTGCTGCCAACTGAGCTGAAGTGTATAGTACAGTAACTGAACAGCCATTTATAGCAGTTCGTAATCTGCGAGACATCGTTGATCGGCTCTCCACTACACTATTTGACGTATCTTCAACCAGGCCGTCTCACAGTCGGCTGATGGGCGTGAGTGAAGTTACCATCTACATCTGTGGCGTGCATCTGTCACGTGGTTTTAGTGTCGACTTCGCGACCTGTCTCTCCTCCGGCTACCTGAGTGCCCGTGTGACCTAACAACATACTGCACCACTACAGCCGGAGACAGTAAAGATTATCAGCATAAACTACATATATCACTGACTGCATGTCTATGGAATTACCATTAAATAGCACCATAATCATTTTAACACCTTTACTGCTATTTACAACAGGCGCAATCACCATGATTTGGTCAGATACTAAAAATCAGTAAACCACTCAAATAAATACAAAACTCAACTACAGTTCTCAAAACCTACCTACTTAGTTTATAGCCCATCACTACCCATCTGGCGATTGTCGGTGCCTCAGATTCAGCTTGCTAAAGGTAAAGGTAAAGGTCGTCAATTTGTATAGTGCATAGTCGCGAGCATGCACACGCCTCTAAAGCGCTTTCGTCACTAACCAGAGCCGCCTCCCGCACGGCCACCGTGTGCAGCCTGCAGACACAGGCTGGCGCAGCGGCCGGCTAGGCAACCCCAGTCAGCTGTATCAAGGTCCCTTCCTTCCGTAACTCATATAAATGAGTTACTACTCATTTTACCGTCCCACAGAAGGTAGAAGGCTGAGTCGACCTAGCTGGCAGGCTTCGCACCGAGATGGTTTACGGGCCCGGCGTAGAGTAACTTCGTTTCAGCCGAAACGCACTACCAACTACGCCACGCCACCAGCTGACTGCGCACCTTATAAATTTCTATATTATTATTATTATGGATGAGTTGTGCAGTCAGTATTCCATGACTTCTGGGCGTGATGATGCAAGTAGCACTACCCAGCACGACAATTTATAACAAAATGCAAGTAATTTGTTGATGCAGCTGAAGTGATAAAACATGCCCAATTCCTACAACTGATGGCTTGCCTTAAGAAAGTACTAATATGTCACTGTCAGTAGCGTGTTTTTGTTTACAAAAACAACAACGTAAATTACGTGGTGAAAACCTAAGATACAAGCACTTCACAGAGCGACTCCAGAAAGGTAGAAAAGTGTCCAGTGTCGACGACAATCACAAGAAAGACGAAATCTGCAACTGACTTCATGTCAATACCATCCTGTGGTTTTAATTACCATCACATTTCTCATACAGAATTTAGTATAAAGACACTCAATTCACAACAACAACCCTAGTATGAATAACACCAGTGGCGTCGTGGGTCAAAAAAATAGGCGGAGCAGAAAATTTTCAGGCAGATGACGCAATTTCCGGAC
>Ga0209671_1009258_pt1 | contig 10332 bp, 8 predicted proteins | sample WorMetHERISLAND2_2_FD_187401 | JGI IMG/M metagenome (GOLD analysis project Ga0209671, IMG submission 187401) | Marine gutless worms symbiont microbial communities from Max Planck institute for Marine Microbiology, Germany - Olavius geniculatus... | ecosystem: Host-associated > Annelida >... | reverse complement strand
GCGCAGAACAGTGCACTAGATTCCGGAAGTTAAGTGCAGGTTCGATGTACAGCAAAACATTAAGTTATGAATTGTGTATTAAATTTTGTTACGCATTGCACGTGGCGTGGGCAATTGCGTTTATGTGTTTCAGTTCAGTCGAAGCGGCTGCAGGACAACGAGCGGATGGCATTTCCATTTTGAAATGTCTGGCACATTGCAGAAAATAACACTTTCACACAATAATGCATTGTAACGTGCACTAAATGCACATTCAAAATAGCAACATTTTTGAGGGTTATACCATTGGATTTCCTTGATGAAAGCACATGCACTTTTACAAACCGGAATGTCAGACATTGCAGCTAAATGATATTTGTTGCCGAAATACTTTAGGACCTACAGAATTCTGTCAGTGGCCGTCAAGATATCAAACTGTAATTGAAGCGTTCGGCTACGATGACGGCACTGTTTCAGTGTGCATAAGTCGCCTAGGCAACAACAGCATCAGCATCAGCAGCATTTGATAGACTATATAACGATGTGATCGGCGTCGTCATCGCTAGATTTAACTTCAATCTGTCGACGACCGGCCGCTCGGAAAATCTCCACAGCTCAGATCGCCGCCCGTCGCTGATGATAACGGACGGTTGCTGCAGCTGCAGCCGCCACTCAGCGCAGCGTTACCATGGACAACAATTGCGTCACGCTGCCTAGCAACAACACGTCTCGACGCAAGACAATCAACAAGCACAGCAATTAAGTCGTTCAGTGATGCGTGTGATGCCGAGATGCTGCTGCTGCTGCTGCTGCTGACAGTGATGGTGATGGTGATAAGCTATGGTCGATTTCAGCCGTGATCGCTTAAAGCGCTATAATGTGCTTGATACTGCTGTTTGCACTGTCCAACAGCTTAACCGTCGCTTGATCCGGATCAGCTGCAGTGAATTAATCGGTTAATCCGCAGGATTGAATTTCGGCTCTGCTTTAACTGTTTACGGCAGGCAAACACGGCAGCCAAACTCCCGTGAAATGCACCCGTAGATGTAATACAACCGGCGACGAGTGTTGTAACATTTCTTTGTCTCTGAGTCGCATTTCTCGTTTTTGTGCAATCGATTTTTAAAAATTATTTTTACTTTCTGTTTTGTGTCACGTTTCTGTTTTGGTTAAGTGCAGTGCAGTAAGTGGGCTTCCAAGCCTTTTCTTTGCAATATTTAGTGTTTTGTTGTGTTGTTATGTTTTGTATTTTTTATTGCAAAATTTGGTTTATTTATTTTGATACTTTTGCGAAATGTACACTTTGTTAGCTATATAGCGTGACTTCTGTTTTGTTGTGGTAATTTGCTGTAAGTTGCTTAGACGATTTTTGCCAAACATCAAATGATGAAACCAGCTGATAATTAATGATAACTGTGCTGATGTTTTTACTCCGGCAATCGATTTTAATTTTCTTGAACCACGCGCATTTTATTTATACCAGCAAGCAGTATGCATGTTTTAATAAAATTCTGTAATCTCTATCGGTGAGACAAAGTGAATGATTTTTACTGTTATTCTTTCAAATCAAATCAAATCACGTTTATTTTGAAACACGGCAGCACCGGTATTGGACTGAAACAGGTTACAATGATGGGCTTACAGTTAAACCTTGAGCATGATAAAAATATATATTAAAACACAATTGAAATCGAAATTAAAATCATGATTATGCACGTACAGTGAGTGAGTGATGCTGTGAACTGTGTGCAGGGATCCAGGACTTGTCGGGGTCGGACCTGTACGGCACGTCGCCGGCAGCGGCAGCGTCGTACGGACACCTGGCGCGAGGTCCGCCTTTACCGTCCCAGGCGATGCTGCTACCCGGCCACCCACACCCGGCCATGATGATGGCGCACGCCGCCGGCGCCGGACACATGGCACATCACTCAGGCATGTACGGTCTACCGGCGGCAATGCAAGGTCCTGGCGCAGCGGCGGCGCTTCATGATTCAATGGGACATGTACAGGACATTCACGCCCGATGATCCGCCAAAGATAGACGACTCCATGCACTCTCATAGCTGACCACCGACCGACCGACCGACCGACCGACCGAGCTCGTGTTTGTGCATTCCCGGCGAGCGCTTGTCGCCACCATTTAGACACTTCATGCACGAGACAGCTTTTTTCTACCCACCGATCACTTCTATCTCAACTGGAAAAATACGTCCGCCCAGTGCCAACATATTATGCGGTAGTCTGTCTAAAGCTTCGCAACCGTAACCCAGACCGTAACCCTTTCAAACTGAAACTTGGCACATTGGTTACTCTTGGCCTGAGGCACGTTTACGCCAATTTTGGTTTGCACCTTTTTGTTTTCGAGTTAGGAGCTTGTACAGGACAGACGAACGGACAGAGAGACGGACGGACAAGGCCTGTAATGCGGCATATTTGGACGGCCGCATGACAACTAAGTGCAGTAAATTAGCGCACATGCATTACATTTGCGTCCTGCAGTTGTCGTGATGGTTTTTTGCTGTCCCCGAGAAGCAGCAGTCTAACTGCCATGTCTGGACTGAGCGTCGGGTCGGTCGTGGTTTGTGACGTCATGCGCAGACTGATGGCGTCATTGTGACATCATCGCACACCTGACTTCAGGGTATTACTGCGTGTAGACCGAACACTTGCCGCACCACAGCCACCTGTGCAAATTGTCAGCTGGGGTTTCTATTTTTGCGGCAGCTCATATCCGATCTGTTCTCTTGTGCTCGTAAGATATCGAGGAAAACGGTTCGTTTGCGTACTCTTGTTTCTGTGGAAACCACATCCAACTCTAAGCATAATCGTGTCTCTCCCAGTATCGACTAGCAGTAGCCTGACAGTGAATGAGTTACTAGAATAGATGTGCAACTTTTGTGCAAGAACAAATAGTCCAAATACTTTTGCATAATACGTCCATCGTTGAAGCTATATGCACAGTTTTAGGGCATAGTTACCTCCGTCAAGGAGGTTATGTTTTTGTCGGACTTTGTTTGTCTGTTTGTCTGTGTGTGAGCAAGATAACTCGAAAAGTTATGGACTGATCTTTCTGAAATTTTGATGGTATGTCGGGCATGGCATAAGCTACCAGTGATTCAATTTTAGGCGTGATCCGCTGGATTCTGGATTACTTTGAAATTTTCATTACCATTGCGTTAAAGGGGGCATAAGGGAACCGCTGGCAAAGCGAAGATGGTGACGCCACCTGGCGAATAGCTTTGCCTTGGCGGAGGTACCTGCTTGCTACGACTGCTTTTTTAGTTATTTCTGTACGTGTGCATTCGGTCGAATCACATGCATTTGTTTTGAGTAGCGCATCAACTTTTCTGTGCGGGACGTGTGCGCCCAGCCTACATATACTGAAATGTACAACAAAATATAGAAAAACTTCGGCCCAGTGCCGCCATATTGTGCGGCCGTCCGTCTATATCTGCGCAACGCTAACCCCAACCCTGACCTTTGACCTTTTGAGCTAAAAATAGACACACCGGCTACTTCAGCTCCAGGGAACGTCCGTACCAGTTTTAGTTTTGAGTTATGAGCCCGCAAGGGACAGGCGAACGGACACGGGCAATACCTGTAATGCCAACAATAGGTGAAATTATCACAGAGATGTGCTGTATAGTATAGAGCTATTGTGTTGCATGGTCCACACATGTCAGTCGCTGCAACAGCGTGTATGCTGACCGCTGTACCGGACACATTACGGACGAGTCGCTAATGCAGTTCTGACGGCACGACAATCGAGACATGCTCGGAAACTAGTAGCATCGCATCGACTGCTAGGTGTTAACGACCGACATGTAATGTTTGTATTTGTCTTTGTATTTGTATTGTGAGAATCGCATGCCAACATCAGACAGATAGAAGCAGTTCCGTGCTCATTTTGTTGTGTGAACTCCCCTTACCTTGTGAACGGTGTTCGCGCCACCGCGTGGTCACCGGTCAGGCGCCGACCTTGAAAACTATACCGTGTGGGCGAAATTCTGTCAACGCATCCCCTTTTCAACTTTTCTCAAACCTCTTTCTCCCTTTTCCACCTTGCCATTCCTTTTGACCCTTATTTTTGGCTCTTTTCAGGGTCCTATCTCTTAAATTCAACTAAAATGTCGAGGCCGGTCGCTATTTTTTTGGATGCATATGGTGACCTGAAATCAAAATATTGGTAATGGCATTTCTTATTACATTTGTGTCAAAAAGTTTTTAAAAAATAATTATCTAGTGTATGGAAAAACAATCAGTAGGGGTGCCTTATGAATTTATTACTGTAGGAGCGATATATGGCGCCCAGGAAATTGTCACTTATGCGTTATGGTACATATCAGTGCCGTTGTCAGTGTACGTGTATAGACTATATATAGCTGATGAAACGTGCCGTCTGTCCGTGTCACACAAATCTTGGAGGCGAAATCGTTTATTGTTGCTACCGAAATGTTGGAAATTTATTAAATATTTATGACAGAAACTGTTGAAAATTTAACTGAAAAAAAGCGATAGCGATGCGGAGAATGTGAAGTCTGCGCATTGCACTGATCAGTCGTACTGGCCTAAGTGCTGTCGTGTATCAATCATCCACGCAGTTTTTAGCCATACGTATAGGCCTATACGAGCACAGCAGCACAGAACCAGAACCGTTCTTCGACTCGGCACGCATCACGTTCCAACAGTGCATGCGTGGCTTGACGGTGATTTTGTAGTCGACTCAAAATGCACGCTAAAGTTATCGCAGTGCCAGTTTTTTTTCATTTCATTCGGGAGTGACAATGCAATGTAACGATATTCATTTCCTTTAGCAGTCAGATGTGCCATGTCATATTTGACTGATACACGTGTAATGTCAAGCGACGGGTCTACGTGTGAAGGTCTACAGGGTGTTTTCATTGCCGATTGTTGTTGCGTGTTTGTTCGTTACTGTCGTTGTTGCTTGTTGTACAATTAACTTATCGTGTTGTAAATTTTCGCATTTTTCGCATTTTACAAGTAGAGTAATAAAACAAAGGTTTGTTTTGCAAAACAAACATTTCAGTAGTTCAGATATACAGCAGTAGGTCTATATGAGAATGGTTTGGTGACTGACTGGCAACGTTATTTCAAAAAGAACTTCACACGTGGATAGCATAATCACTTTAAGCTTATTTTTCATTTATATGGCCAGCATTATATTAGGCCTAATTTGCATTGTGTTGTAAACTTCACCTCATGTCAGATCTCGCATGTTTGTCGAAAACAGTTTTTAGTATCAGGTACGAAGACTGCCTGCAGTCGATCTGTGCACTGCAGCAGTAAACAGAACAGATTCTGTTAGCGATTGAGTTTTGGCAACTCTTCCAGTTTCTTTTGTTTGGTTATATGCTCATTGACTTCAACTCAGAAATCGTAAACTCAGTGTTTGAATTGCCGGGGGGTTGAACCCCCCCAACTGTTTTCTCAACCCCCCCTAACACACTGTCATATTATGTTCTGGGGGGTCAGCTATATGCTATATACACCGTGTCTCAGAAAAAAAAACATTTAAAATTGTTTTTCTCACAACTTTGTCACAAGTTTACTAAATTTGATAGCTTTTGGCACGAAGATGGCCAAGACGATAAAATCATGCAATGAGCACTCATTTTCCACCTCACGTAATTTATGTCAATGCGCTACCGTGTGAAACATGAATGTTCCAAATTATTGCATAACCCTGAGTTATTTTCCAAGTAAACACTGTAACGACTTAATTAAGCACAAAATAAATCTCATTATTATAAGTTTGTGTAACAAATCGCTTTCAAATCATCACAATTTATGTATAAAGTGGGCCTCGCATACAAAGACAATGATTTAGATGCAACGCCGTCGACTGATAGCGGAATCATCGACTGACTTATCAAACGGCATTCACTCACTGATTAGACGTTTTTAAGCTTATCAGTCAGCTATTTTATTATCTGCTGTTTCTACCATAAAATATTTAATACCACAAAAATATTAAACCACGTTGCACCCTCTGTCGAATTGATGATGCAAAGGTGAGCCATCTGACACAAATAATCGCCGCGTAATGTAACAATTTGGAGCATCTGTGTTTCACACGGTAATGCGTTGACATAAATTAGGTGAGGTGAGTGAACCTTACATAATTCTATTCTTTTGGGCATCTTATGATCTTTATGCCAAAAATTATTGAAGTTAGTGGAAATTTGACGAGGTTATGACAAAAACAATTTTGACTGTTTTTAAAGACATGGTGTACATATTTATATCACAATTTTGGTCGGGTTTCGACAGTCGATAACTTCAACCCCCAGCTAATTTTTCACAATTCAAACACTGCGTAAACTTCAATTGGTCCCTATAGCTTTCTTTTTTTCTAAGGGCCGTTGTGCTATTCGGCATCGTTGCAACTGTTAGCTAGTGATATATATGGCATAATGATTTGAGATCGGTCGTTCTCGGATCCATGTGGCAATGCGGGTTATTATACTCTGTAGGTTGTTATTGTTGTTGTCGAGAAAGGCTGACAAATTAGAGTCGGGACGTTTGTGTGGGTTTTTACGTTTCTATGACCTCATATCCGGCGCCCTGACAGTCGGGAAATGAACGCGCTGACCTTTGCGAGGCTTCGCGCGGTGACATCTTCCGGCGTCCGGTCGGTCATACGTTCAACTGATCGACTACAACTATACCAAACAACCTCGCACTATCCGCTCGCCAGCTCATGCATATTAGCAACGTTGGTTGCACATTTGCAAAACACGAAATAGCAAAATAAATAAAGCTGCTGCAAAAAACTAGCTATTTTATCAGAATCAGTATCAGAATCCCTGCAACAAAATGCAACTTCTGTGCAAGTTTGTAGCCCCTATGGAATGCAACCCGGGTACCCGAAAACTCGGGTAAACCCGGCCGTTTTAAAAACAGTAAACCCGGGTTTGAGAGGGGGCAAAAACCCGGGTTTACAGGTTTAATTTTAGGTGTCAGTCAATAAGCAAATGCAGTATAAAATTGCGAATGATATACTTTTTTGACCGACTGTTAAACTGTAAGCTTGGTTTGGCTCTTTGGCACGAGTTGTCCTTTGTCTGTCTGTCTGTCTGTAACGGATGTATTGTGGCTAACTGATCTATAGGTCTTACGGGAATTTTTTACATGAGTAATTAGCACTGTCGAGAGTAACCTATAGGCATGCAAAATTTGGGCGATCCAGTGCAAGAGGAACATTTTCGAATTTGGGGTTGAATTAGGGGGTAGGAAAACTGTGCGTTTTTAAAAAGAAAACTGGCCGTGTCTCATGTAGGCTATTCAATCATTGCAAGGTTTCAACTTATTAGTCATAGGCTCAATCTCACAGAGACAATAATTCTACTAGGCCTATAACTGGCAGCGGCAATATGCCTATAGAGCTCGTATTGTTTTAACTCACTTCCATGCATCGCTAACCGCTTACAGTTCACGGCTCGCGCGACTCAATTGCGAGTCTGCCTTGCTTGACCGGTTTGACTGCCTAGTTCGACCACTAACTGTAGGCCTACATCAGTGGCGTAGCCAGAAATTTCAATTGGGATGGGCCTCGTATCTCTTCCCCTACCCTCCCCTTCCCCATTTCGTTCCTCCCGTCCTTCTTCCTCCCTATGTTACCTCTCCCTTCCTTCCCCTGTCCTTCTCTCTTCCCCTCCCTTTCGTTAGAAGTAGGACTCCTAAAATCCAGCTAGGGAATCTGGGGCCCCAGCGCGGCGTCTGGGGCGGAGCCCCAGCCGAAATCGAATTTAGCGCATTTTAACTTTTTAAAATGAGATCTGGTGGCAACAATTTTAGTTATTTTTCCGAGAATAGACTGACCAAATTGGCAAATTTAGTGCAGTTCAAACGTATGCTTATGTTTTGTCCGGAGGACTGTGAGGAGCCTGGGCCCGCTGGGCCCCCCTTGTCTACGCCACTGGCCTACATTACTGTAACTACCGGCCGCCCGCCGGGTCCCCGGCCTCCAAGGCCTCCAAACCCGCAAACCCGGGTTTGAAAAATACCCTCCGGGTTTGCATTCCCTAGTATAGTGCCACGTTCTGCTCTGTGATAAACAGAGTTGTCTGCGACCGCTTACATCACTCCCGGTTATTTTATTGCATTGTAGGCCCTATTTTATTTTGTTGCAATGTGCAACCCTATAACCTTAAGTAAACGCGAACAGCGATGCGTGCATGCTTTGGAGCATCAGACCAACGTATAGATAAATAAAAACGGTGGACTTTTTTCAGGAAATCATACCCGGACAGCTTCATCTAAACGTGCTTCCTGAAGTACAGCTCTGCTATAGCGCAGCTCTAATCAATATTGATAGGCAAGTACGATTGAAGACCATAATAACTCTCCAAAAATGTCGTAGTTCCGCCCGAGTTTTCTCACACACTTTATGAGCAGGTGCGCCAATCTGAGGTCATATTTGTCGCATTAAGCTGCAGTTCTGTCGTTTTTTAAAAGCTGAACTCTTTATGTTGCGAGCGTGCATGCCGTCATGAACACCGCACTGTGACATCCGTTGCATGTTTAATTTGTTTCGTGTTGCCAGTCTATAGATGTCTGGCATTTTTTGTAATAGAGAGATGCAAAAGTCTAACTTTAGGCATATTCAGGATAAGCGATGTCATTAATGCGCTGTGCAGCAGCTAACAGTAGCGCTATGTTATAGGACAGCAACGAGACGCGCGGCGACTCGTTGTGTTCTATTTGTAAATGATCTGTATTGTATTGTATTGTATTTTATGTATTGCATTGTAATAAGTAAAAAAAAGTTTTCTGCCCGAAATTGCTTTTTTTGGAAACGTGACACGTCTCGACATGTATGAAATCGAACTCCCATGCACTGTGTGTATTAAATTACTGACATGTTAAGAGGTGACTTTTACTTGTAATAAAATTGTGAAATATTACAAAAATTTGGGTAAAACACCGAATGAAACTCTCACTTTACAAATATTTTAGATAAATAAATAGTTTGAATAGTTGCTTGATCAGTTGTGTTCACTCAGTTAGATAACTTGCAGTACGAACAACTGTAATAACAGGAATCAGTGGCATTATTTCAATAAGTCATTGCGGTCTCAGTAATCTTAATTTTATTGCGGGATTTCGGTCTACGTAACGAATTGTTCTTGCAGCAGTAACACTGTTTCAAAGTATACGGTTTACAGGAAAAAAATTAACATCATAAATTCTTGAAAGTCTCTGTAGACCCCCAGCTCGCCTTCAATGACGCTTCTGGGAGGAATAGCTAAAAGGGCAGTCAGAGACCGCAAACCTTTAAGGCTATAGATATTTTTTTCGTTGTGTTTACCATTTCCAAGTTGGGCCAAGTTTAACATTTCCGGAAAATTCAGACAAATCCGTCTGTAACTTTATGTGTAATTTTGCTGACAAATAGACAGATAAATGGACGAATAAACGATGACAATCACGCAAACTCGCCATTGGCGGAGGTAACTATATACAAAGCACACAGAAAAAGTAAACTTTCGGTTAAGCAAACGAGCTTTGATTTAAAGAATTGTATAGTCCTATATTGGACCTACACAAGCAGCAACATCTGAGGCGAAAACTCAGTTGTGGTGCAATAACGTAAAACCGTATTTTGCAGCGTTGAAATGTAAAAAAATGTTTAATTTGAAATCCGGTTACCCCCGCATGCTAATGGATTAATTTGGTTCTCATTCACTCATATAAAGCCTACCCTCACAAAGTTTTACAAAAAAATTCGCAGAGCCTACAATATTTTGAGTAGCCTATTTTTTGCAGTTGAACAAACCAACAATCCGGGATGAATAAATAGCCCGCAAGGGTAAAACGAGGCAGCAATCAAACGTCAACGGATTTACAGGTACGTCCATTAACTCAATCTAATTCCGTGCTCGTCGTATAATGTCGAAATATCCGACACGCTGTGAGTGCGACTCAGCGCTGCAGTACGGCGTCGGTCTATATGGCGGCGCTGTCGGGTCAGAGTCGACGCTTTGCCCCCGACAGCGAACCAAATGGCACACACACAGACTGAACATCGACCGCTGACAGCTCATCGCCTGCAGTAGCCCCTTGAATAATACAACGACTCGAAGCTCCAACTTGCGACACCACGAGCGAGCCACGGTCGGACGGATGGACGCTTGACCCCGACCGTGACCCGACAACGGGGTGCCTCGGCCCGGCCCGGCCCGGCCCCGGCATCGATCCAAGCTCCACGGCCGAGCTTTCACCCAAGCCCCGCAGCTCCCGGTCTGTCCGTCGCTCGCCGGATCACTTTCGACGCCGATCCGCCGGGAATTGTTTTTCCTGATAGAGCGAAAGAAGCCTGCCGAACTAGAC
>Ga0209671_1009257_pt1 | contig 10332 bp, 6 predicted proteins | sample WorMetHERISLAND2_2_FD_187401 | JGI IMG/M metagenome (GOLD analysis project Ga0209671, IMG submission 187401) | Marine gutless worms symbiont microbial communities from Max Planck institute for Marine Microbiology, Germany - Olavius geniculatus... | ecosystem: Host-associated > Annelida >... | reverse complement strand
AGTCAATTATTTGCAGTTTCGCACCATTAAATTAGTCTGAAACACGCATAACAACACTAATTGTACCTATTTCAGTCATTTCTGAAGCATTCTGGGGTGGCGGACCTAATGTAAATTTTTACCACATAGAGAATCAGTTCACTGTTTTAATGCATAATTTTTTGTTTAGCAACATTCATGCTTTGTACAAAGGTTACGTTGTGTTGTTACATTAAATTTGATGCTTATGATGCATGGTTTGAAATGTACAGACGAAGAAGAGTAAAGTGAACAAATGTGATTTGGAACAGAACAATGTGTTCTACTGTGACCGATGTGATCGAGGATTTAAAAATGAGGAGAAATATAGTGAGCATACAGCACAGCATGAGAAGGTGTCTATTGTGATGATTTTTATACTGTGGGAATAGCCCGGAATATGTGCATATAATATAAATGCCACAGTGCTTTCTCAGGCTTGTTTTTATGTTGATATTTTAGTACCAGGTACTAAATGAATTATTTAGTTCATCATTTTTGTTTCTCATTTGAATTTAAGTACTGTAATTTCATTGTACAAAATATAATCTAGCTTTGAATACCAGCACCACTGCTGCTGCTACTGTTTAATGTGATTTGTTCTGCATCTATATAAGTGTTGCATAATGCATTTTCTGTATCTTGAGTAAGACTCGTGTTAGTTGATGTGTTGTTGCCAGTGTAATGTGAAAGGTTGTTCATACATTGCTGCACCAAGACTTGTTCAACTGCATTATGAGTTTGTGAGTTTTTCATGCGTTTACATTTCACATGAGGTTAACTTTTGTGCAGAATGCTGGTTATTGTTTTTTTTCTGAATTATTTCAGTGGGATTTTAGCTCCCTTTGAGTACCCATGTCTTCTGTGCAGCTTTGAATATGACAATTACATGCAACTTGTATGCTTACACTTGAATAAGAAATACTTACTGGGTACTTTTTTGCAGCCTTGAATTCTTTGATTAACTTCATATTTTTAATGGGCTAATTTGGTTGGCTAAAAGTAAAAAGTTGAAATTAAATTGAGCATTTTAGTAGCAACTTTGCTAATGACAGTGTAGCAGGTTAAATAAAGACTTATGCGGCTGTTGTCAGTTTGTTGTGTTGTGATGTGTGCTTTAGCAACATAGGACTGGATTGGCTGCAAAGATCTGGCGAAATGAGTCCGCAGATGATATAGCAAAGTGGATCTCTGAGCGAAAGAGGTCTGCGTTAGAATTTTCCTCAAATTTACATATTATTGGTTACGCTAACAGATTTATGTCATATATGTAGCTGAAATTGCTGCTTTTGGAAGCTGAGAGCATTTCAGTCTTTGTGAAGCACAATTTACGACTATTTAAACAAAAATTCGTCATAGAAGTATGTGAAACATTTGCAATATTGGAGTTGTATTATTGTTGAACATATTGCATGAAGGAAAAGGAGTTACTAGTTTATTTTAGTCATAGCTGTGTAGGCCTACTGACAGTATTATTGTGGCATTATTTATGTTTTCTTTTTGCCATTTGTGCATTTGGATAGAAACTTTCCCACTGCTGAGAACATGGAAAGAAAAGCTCGGGAGAGAAAGGAACGAGCAGCACGTGGAGAAGTTCTGCACGATGCCAAACACAGGCAGTGAGTTTACCATAAGAGTCAGTTGTGAGTTTGGCCCGGACTTTGTATTAAGGCATCTGAGTTAAAATGATCAGCAGTTGTTTGAAGTCTGCACAAACTTTAGTAGTATGGTATTTGCTTATGTGGTGTGTGTTTTAGACCTGTGCAGAAATTTAAATTTATTTATCTATTTTTTTGCACTAATTATCCCAAATTTTAAAGTTTAGCAGAGACTGGAGTACCTGATTTTAGTGGCCGTCAACTAATGCAGTGATTGGCATTGAATACTGAGTTAGTGATTAAGATTACGAAGCTGCTACCTATGCCCATCTCATGCTACAAATTGGTAACTTGCTTCACAGACAGCTTAAAAATAAAATTTGCATAAGCAGAAATGCTCTGTAGCTCAAAATGGACCACAGTCCATTTGGTGGTTGGTTTGCACCCTGGCTGCTGGCCTGGTGGAGGGTAGGGTACAGTGTTTAGCTCTAGATTATGAGGTGGGCTTCAAGCAAAAAGGGGTAGAAGATGGGAAAGCAAAGGGAGATGAAGAGACGGGATGGGGCAAAGGAAGGGGAACGAGGGGGGCACTCTTCTGAATTTTTGTTGTGTCATTTGTGTTCAAATGTCGATGGTTAGTTTGGTGCGTTGCATGACAGGAAGTTTGCACGAGGCTGTCGAGCTGGCAGAAGAGTGCATCGTCGTGATTCTCACCAGCCGACTAATCACGTTACCAACACCCATGACACTAGTGATTCTTACGTGAAGACTACCAAGTACAACAACGAAACAATCACTTCGGCAAGTTTACGTTGATGCACATTCTTTTATTTCACCGACTGAAGGGTCTTTATACAGTTGTGAAACTAATTAGTTTCGTTTCTGGCATTATTATGATCAGGTCGTCGTGAAAGCCTGCATTATGAGCCTTGCTCATCCACCTGTTTGTCTTCTATGAGCTTTTAACATGAAAACAGTAAAATTTAGTAGAACCAAAGTTAGTGTCAGCGTTCTCCATGGCAGAAGTAACTGCTGTGTCGACACATTTCATATTACTTGCTTCAAGTTTAAGTATTAGCAATGCTGTCTGCAGTGTACCATAACTACAACACCGCTGGTAGTAAAAAATACAGTGGTCATCATGAATAGTCGATGAAGCAGAGCAGCAGTTTATGCATCTGTGCAGCAGTTGTTTAATGAAAATTAGGAACAATAATTGAGGAATGTTTTTTAATATTTTTTTCGGCTCGGGTGACTTGTCTAAATATTTTCCAGATTTGGCTCAAATAAATGACGATATGGCTTAGCTTGGCCCGAGCATTTTGCCAATCAGCTTTTGCATCTGCATCTTTGGTTGCCAGGTACAGTGTCAGTTGTCAGTTCCGGATGTCAAAGGCTGTTGTTGCGGTAGAGTTGCAATGTACAGCAAGATGGATGGCTGTGTTATATGTCAGCACGGGTTGACATATTTTTATAGTTTCTGTTTGCCGTTTGTGTTAACACAGACAAGTGAAAATGATGGCAAAGAGGAGAGCACATCGACCGCTACTCAAGCCGTTGGTGAGTGAAACCCATGATACACATGTCTGCTGTAGAAGAGTTTGTTTATTGTGTCTGACACTACAAAACATTTTGGACATGTGGCAGTTTACGAACGTCACCTTCGTTAATGTCGTGTGCACTTTTTAAGGACATCGTGGTTGTGTCATTTCTGCTTAGTGATAATATGAGCTGATTTCCTTGTGTTGGTGTAATGGAGTGTCAGTCAGAATGATTGGAACCAAAATTTATTAGGTTTTTACAATGAATTTGTTTAATCTCTGAAATGTAGTTTAAAGACTGAATGCTTTTGAAAAAAGTTTCCATTTTTCCGTTATTTGGAAAATTGAATAGGGTTTGAAAGATTTGGAATTTGATGTAAGAAGGTCTTGAATTTCAGTAGTTTGTAATCATCATTACCACGATGTGAAAACTTTGCAGTCAGTACTTAGCTCCCCAGTCTTCAGATTCATTCTACTGAATTGCTGGAGAGCTTCGTTTCCGGTACTTATACAGTAGTACTGATTTTGTGCTCCTGGCGGTACCGGAAACACTAAATACTCACATGGCAAAACATCATTAGAATATGTTTGGAAAAGGTACTTGATAGTCCGCAAAAAGTGCTTGAATTTTTTTCCTGAAAGATGTCTTGTCATTGATGTATTGATGCAGACACAGCAATGACCTCCAGTCAGTCGGCACCAAACAGAGCTAATGATGATAATTCACAGTCAGGCTCACGCTTGATGAGCTCATGCTTGATGAGTTCGCACGCCAATGCTCAGAGAAAACCACCTTGCAATGTAAAGACTTCGAGGAGACGACCATCGCTGCTTGCTAAGGTTTGTAGCGACCAGGGCTTGCAGTGGACAAAAAATAAGCATTGGTACCATTGTATGGGCCCCACCGTGGTCAGCCACCTTGCCGTGGTGGTGGGGCTTTGCACTGATGACCCAAAAGATTTCTAAAATCTGGAGGTGAAGAGCTAACTAAGAGCTGACTAAACCCGTGAGAGCAGATTGCTACACGTTACTAATACTTTTGTGCTGGTTTCGGCTTCACAGCCGACTACGGATTTATAGCCGTCTATTTACGGCTTCACAGCCGTCTACGGCTTTATAGCTGCTACCTGTAACCTTGTGGTTACATTCGGGGATGCAAACTTGGCTGAGCTGATAACGGCCTCAGCGCTGGGCCGGTGTAAGAGCCTGTCCACCCTGGAGGTAAGGTAAGATAAGGAGGACCATTGTATGGGCACTGTCAGCAGTTTGTGGTTGCACATCAGTCTGGAACAGTCTGCCGAAGTCGGTCCAGTCATCTCCGTCGTTGCAAGTTTTCCGCAGCAGACTGAAAACCGAACTTTTTGCCTGGTCTTACAGTCATGACTAACAACATCTCATTGCATTGACTTCACTGTTTAGGCTTATTGTTACATGTTCTTGTAGTCTTAGGACTTAATGCCATGCTAAAGTTAATTTGTCCTTCATCATCATCATAGTCATCATCGTCTGATATGTATTAAACATGTTGTTTTGTAAAAGCGTGTACAGAGCAACTGAACTGACATGGTTTAGTTTTTGAGGAGCTGACCAATGGGCTATCAGTAATGCATTACCACAGTACATGTATACGCTGAAGACGTAGTAATCACACGACCCACTGACGCCGTGGTGGTGCTATTTTGGCTTACCATACCAAGCTCATGGCACCAAAATTTGCTTTTTGACCAAGCCGTGACAACACATCCATAGCAACATCGATGTTGCAGCGTTACGAAATACTGCAAAAATTCTTTGTTATGGAGTGTTTGGATGCTGCTAAATAATCACACTGCTGGCTTGGAGCCTTAGAAATGGAGATGAGCACCGCTCGCATCGGTCACAGAGCTCTGAGAGAGCGCTGTTGACTATTGGCGATTTAACCTTTTAACCTCAGTGTGTTTTGTTTTTTCAGTTTATCGGCAGCTTTCCAGTGCAAACTCTATTTATTAGCTGTTTGTATTCGTTGTGTCTGTGTGTCTGTCTGTCAGTTGTTAGCTCCAGACATTCGACACGAGAGGAACGTGATGCTGCAGTGCATTCGCTTCCTCACTCAGCACTACCGGCTGCATGAGAACAATCAACAACAGTTAGACTATCAGACGCAGTCCAGCACGGCTACGGCAGCTGGTGTTAACACAGACTCAGAGCTACATACTGCCTGCGATTCTGTTGATGCCACCAAGCCATCGGCTTATCCTGTTGAGCCATCGGCTTACTCTGAGCTGAAGACTACTAGTGACTGTGTTGATGATGCCATTAAGCCATTGGCTTATGCTGTTGACCCTGTTAAACCACTGGCTTACCCTGTTGAGCCGTTGGCTTACACTGAGCTAAAGAAAATCAGTGACTGTGTTGATGATGCCACTAAGTCATTGGCTTATGCTGTTGAGCCATCAGCTTACCCTGTTGAGTCGTCGGCTTACCCAGTTGAGCCATCAGTTTATTCTGAGCTGAAGACTACCAGTGACTCTGTTGACAATGCCACTAAGCCATCGGCTAACTCTGTTGAGCCATTGGCTTGCTCTGTTGAACCATCGTCTTACTGTGAGCTGAAGATCATTAGTGACTCTGTTGATGATGCATTGTACAACGGCAATATGTCTCGTGTATCAGCTGAAGCTGACAGTGAGAATGTTTGTGGTAATATTACATACATGTGTGATATTTTGTTGTAAATTGTGTATGTGGCAGTAATGCTAAAATCTGAGTAATTTCCACTGACATGACTACAGCGACAGTTAGTGATCATGCTGTCGACACATTTACGCAGTGCAGTGTCAAAATGTGGTGCCACTGGCAAGTGTGACGATGACATTGGTAACAAGCAGTGTCACACTGAAGTGCTGGCCTGCCATAGTGACATTTATGATGCTATTAATCAACAGTCATGTAGTCAAGACTGCTGATGCTATTACAGAGTTGGCATATGTCATGTGTCCACAAACTGCATTGCTGACATACGTAATATCATTGGTGTTTAAGTTAGTTTAAGGCAGCTGCACCTTACTTTGGTTTCGTAAATTTGTAATATTCTTGCAAAAACAACTTAAAATTTTGTATTAAATGCTGACAATTAAATGTGCTTGTGATGTTTGCAATCTGAAGCTAAACCAAACTTTTGCCTTACTTAGTATCTTGTTACATAATTTGACGTGGTATGGTAGTTGTAATAATTCTGGTAAATGATTGTGATAGTGATCGTGATGATGACTTTGGTTTCAGACTCCATGTCTGGTAGTGACGTTGGTAAGGCTTTGGCTGGCATATGTGATGTGTCCACAAACTGCATTGCTGACATACGTGATATCATTGGTGTCACGGGTTAATAACAGTAGATGGGCAGGAAAATGGAATTTCTGGACAAATTTCCCACAGTGGAAATTATGCGGACTCAAAATTTCATATTTGCTTGTAAATCTCTTCCAAATTGAGGAGTTCCAGCTTCAAATTTTGGACTTTTTGTAGATAGTTTTCTGACAAGAAGAAAGTTTTCAACAGGATAAATTTTGGGTGTGGTGGTAATTGCCTCTTGCTTCCCCTGTCCTGATGCCAGTTAAAAGTTAAAGGTGGTGTTATAGCTCTTAATGGAAGCCCATTTCAGAGCTACAGAGCATCACCCGCCATATGGGATCCCACAGTTTTACCTGCCACCCCACACTGGTGAACGCACCCTGCCTTAACCCCAGCCAGTTAGGCCGGTACTCGATTTTTCTACCCCGGAAGGATGGAAGGCTGAGTTGACCTAGGTGGCTGGTTACATACTGAGATGGTTTATCTGCCCGCAGGCAGTCACCCATCCCAGTACTAACCCGGCCCAGTGTAGAGTAACTTTGTTGATCGAATGAAAGGCGTTATGCGTACCGACTGTCAGTGGTGATAAATTTAGTGGCGTTAGTGTTGATTTAATAGTTCTGTTAGGCTGTTACTGATGATATACGTGACACAGCTACTCAGAGTATTAATGACACCGGTCAGATTGTAGCTATCATAGTTTCACAGTGCAGTTATGCTGGGGATCCGTAACTGACGACTGTAATAATGAGATAAATGTCAGCTCAGCTGCTGCTGCTGCTTACTTGTAGAGATGCAAGCATCATATTATGTTAGTTTTCAGAGTCTGACTTGAATTCGAGTCCTCAAATCTGGTTGGGCTGGGTCAGATTTTGCAGAAAATTATTGGACTTGGTGTTTTTGCAATTTAAACCAAGTGCAAACTTAGACGTTTCACTAATGAGGAAGTACAACTGTACAAGAGAACACTTTAAAATCATTTAGTGAGATTATCATTATCCAGTCTTCTGCTCTCAACACTGCATCAAACCATTAAATTGCCCACACGATATGCTGTGCTCAAAACTGGCCGAATATTCAGCCATAACCGGATTTGATGCGATTTAACAAAAATGGTGGTTGCTGGAGCCCTCTGAAGCCAAAATCCCATACTTACCCTAGTTATCGGCGTGGACTTGATACCGATACAGATATCAGGGATATACACTAAAACAGTACACTTGCAACTTTGTTGTTTTACATTTGTATGGTAACTGAAGTGTTTGTATAAGTAGCATAATATAACGTTAGTGTAGGTAGCTGATGCTGTAAGAAACAGTATTGCTGATGTCAGTGAGCCTTGCTGCTTGCAATTAACACTGTTAGACTGTATTGTGCACATAATCTTGTTGGTGCGTGTGATATTTTTTGTGTTAAGTTTTCTCAGCTCCTGTGACACTGGAATTGGTGGTGTTTTGCGCTGAAGTTTTATGGATTTGTGATGAATTTGAATGTTTACATATTGTGCTATAAATCATTTTCTTTGATTTTTCTTTGAGTAAACGTGTTGGAAAATGAAAATCAAATGTTTATTTTACTATACATTTTAATATGAAATTATTCACATTGTTGACATCTTTATTGTACTCTTTTGTATTTTTGCTAATTGTTCAGCCCTGCATTCTAGTATGCTTTCAGTATCGGATCCAGCATTTTGGAATAGGGAAGGTGATATTTTCCTCCTCAGTTAGAGTAGAGTTAGGGGAGGGAGCTCTGGGAATATTTTTTAAAGTTACGTGGAAATTATACATCTTTGTGCTTAATTTTCAGTTGGTTATAAAAATGCAGTCGATATGGCGTGATACAGCCTATGTAGTTCATGTTGCAGTACTGCCTTTCAAGCTCATCCAATGATTTTCAATCAATGATTTTCGTCTCTTCTGCAAGGGTGTATGCGGTTTCCTATTCGCGATCAATAGTAACTTTAATTAGGCCCTATCTCTCACCGTTTAGCCACAAAAGCGCGTAACGGCCTTCAGGATCATACAAGGTCAATGATCTTTATCTCGACTGACAGGGCGTGTGCTACTTTGTGATTTAATAATAACCTTGGCCGTATACGTATCTCTCAGTTTCCGAGATGATGGCCAGTTTTCCGTTGAAAATGCACATTTTTCCTGCCTCCTTCTTTTAACCTCCAATTTGAAAATGTTTTCTTTGCACTAGATCGCTGAAATTTTGCGTGCCTAAGTCCAAAAACATGGCTAATATTCGCGTAAAAAGTTTTCCCAGCGATCGCCTATATTCGTCTGAGAAAAGTTGACAAATCTGAAGGATTTACACAATATACGTTTAGCCACAATGCATCGGTTGCAGACAGACGACGAGAGACAGACGACAACGATGCCAAAGACGCGTACATCTATACGCGTCAATAAAAATTTAATTTGCTAACCAGTTAACCGTTTGTTATCGGTATACCCACCATACCCACAGATATGGGTATACCGGTTAATTGTGAACATCACTAGTGGATATTATATATTCTTTGGGAACTGCAAATCGAAAGTCGAAAGTTCTTGGGTTTTGCCGATATAAAATTTAGCGTCAAAATTCATAACAAAGTCAGCTGAGCTGTAGCAAGTATTTAAGTTTATTGTTATTATCATGATTATTATTCAGTTTTTTAGGGGATCTATCGTAGAACTTCCCACCCGAATCTTATCAAGGCTAAGCCTAACTTGACAAAGAACTTCGTCTTATAGGCCTAGCCTACAGCTTCGCCTGGTGCTATAGATCACCGCCGACACCGTAACCATATCCGTGGCATATCCATAACCAGGGGCGTCGATCCGCCCTTGGACACACTACGCAGGCCTCCACACCGCCTTCAATGTTAATCTCCCCCCTCAACATTGACTCGAACTCCTCCCACGTCAAGCTTAGTCAACTGCTGCATTGCCCCTAATGACGGATGACGGCATCCTTACCAGCAGAAAACTTTCTAAGAGGGGAAGACGCTGCGGCATCGAATGAAGTGGTAATGTGGGTGTTTCACTGACCAGCCTGTTAGGGAATCTAGAGAGAGTAAGATCCTCAGTGGGGTAAGGGGCGTAGCCCTGACCAAAAATGAATTTGGTGCATTTTTAGCTTCGCAAAAGACTTCTGGTCAAGTACTGGTGAAACGATGACTGCTCCTTGAAGCCCTAGCTAGAAGTTGTTTCCTTGAGAAAAGTTATACATTTTGAGCATATATATAGTCCGCAGTGCCCCAAACAAAAACAAAAACACAAGTTCCCAACAACAATATTTGACATAGCGACATCTGGTTAGGGTTGGCCTAACCAGATGTCGCTATGTCAAATATTGTTGTTGGGAACTTTTGTTTTTGTTCTTGAACAATGTCAGTAAACGGTTTATTCATGTTTTGATGTCACAGGTCAGATTGAGAATTATAGTAGATAAACAAGTGGACTCGGGGCTTGTTGATTGAAGTGATCGATCGGTCGATTGCCTAAATCGATCACCTAAACCGATCGCTTACTCGCTGGCCATGCTGAGTGCTTTTTGGTCGCTGAATTGGCGCAATTTTGTGATTGGTCAGATTTCAATCTGCCGTCATTTGGTGATTGAGAAACATACTCTGTAACAGACATAGACGATATGGAAACTCTTTAAAAAGACACTTGTTTTCTACAATTCTTTAAGTCATTACGTTTTAGAATTTTATTTATAGCATTGCTGTTTTGTTATGTTTTTGTCTGTTGATTTTGTTAGTAGATCTGTGTAATTGCTGACTAAGTGTGAAGATACTGCTGGAACATAATTAGGTTATTGTAGACTGCTGAGTCGATTTGGTGGCTGGG
>Ga0209671_1009256_pt1 | contig 10332 bp, 7 predicted proteins | sample WorMetHERISLAND2_2_FD_187401 | JGI IMG/M metagenome (GOLD analysis project Ga0209671, IMG submission 187401) | Marine gutless worms symbiont microbial communities from Max Planck institute for Marine Microbiology, Germany - Olavius geniculatus... | ecosystem: Host-associated > Annelida >... | reverse complement strand
CACTTGCTACGGAGCGTCTTCTACCTTGTGTGATGCTCAGACCAGCACTCGATTTACCTACACCGGAAAGATGGAGGGCTGAGTTGGCCTGGGTGGTTCGACATACACTGTGTCTCAAAAAAACATCCCCGACATTTTCCACTGTAACTTGAAAACCAATTATCAGATTTTGACAATTTTTGGTCGGTACAAATATTCCTGACACAACTGGCCATCAAAAAACCATTTAGTTTCCCACCTCACCCAACGTTTGTTTCTGCACTGCCTGGGGAAAGCACAACGAGCGAAATATCACTTTTTTATCTAATGCGATATGATTGCTTAATTAACATAACGCATAAAAACATTTTGTTCACATTTTTGACACTGTGCCTGACATTTCATTCGGTTGTCCATTTTTCAACTGCCTGCAGTAAAATTGCTTGAAGTGCTGGCCCACTATGCAAACACAGGCAAGGAGACGCTTTCTCAATTCATTGACAGCAGTATCGATAATGTTCTGCTCCAGACCAATCCAGGCTCTACCAGTCGCTTCTTGACTTCGCAAACATTCCTAAACTTTATCTGGTAGACACACTGCTGCAAGACAGTCAAACCTTGTAATAGACCTGCCGTTGGGGCCCACAAATCAGGATAGATGGAATTTATCGACTTTTTTTCATTAACTTTAACACGTATTACGCTTGGTCTGCTTTCCCCAGGTAGTGCAAAAACAGACATTAAGTGAGGTGGAAACTAAAACACTTATTTAATAGCCAGTTGTGTCGGAAATATTTCTGCCAAATGTCATTAAAATCTGCTAATCTTTATTCAAGGTACGATCGATAATGTCGGGGATGTTTTTTTCAGGTTTTCTGTTTATTTTAACACATTTCGCTTGATCTGCTTTCCCTAGGTAGTGCAGAAGCATACATTAGGTGAGATGGGAAACTGAACAGTCATTTGATGGCAAGTTGTGTCCGGAATACCAAAAATTATTAAAATCTGATAATTGGTTTTCAAGTTACAGTCGAAAATGTCGGGAATGTTTTTTTGAGACACAGTGTATATTGAGATGGTTTATTTGACTGTATACAGTTACCTATCGAAGTAGTAACCACTTGGTAGCGACCCGACCGGGAGTAAAATCCACGACCTCTTGATCTACGCCCTATCGTGATGCTACCAAGCCACTTTGTGCCGTGGTAGCGCGTGTGAATAAAAGCGCGCAGACCTGATTGACGACATATCGCACGGTGCGTTCACGTAGCTCGGCGTATCCGGCCTCCTGTCCGGCAGCCGCGGAGACCATCAGTGCAGACACGTCGACGCCGCTGCGTCGACTGAGGAAGCGCCACAGCAGCGCGGGAACCAGCGACATGGCGGACATGACCAGCAGCATGATGGGAACCCACTGGTAATAGCAGACGATTTGGCGCGTCTTCCACGCCTCGTCCTTCACGTCCGGTATTCGCTCCTATAGACCACACACCGCCAAACGACACAAACAATGCGGTTAAGTGGCGTAAAGTCCAAATTCCATTACGCCGATTTTGCGACAAATCATGAAAGTCGGCAATACAAATCTCTCGAACAGGTAAACCATCTCGGTATATATCCAACCATCCAGGTTAACTCAACCTTTTATCCTTCCACAGTAGGTAAATTTGCACTTGAAGCGGCGATCACTGTGCTGAAGTCTAAGGATCATCAGTTTATTTCGAAGAGTTTTGAAAATCGGTTAATATTTGACGAAGTTGTACATGTCAGCGGCGGTTAAAAAGTAGGCGTCATAGAAAGTTGCATTTTTCCGACAGACACTACACATTTTCGACAGAATTTCGACAGAGAGTTGCCACTTTCTGACAGAGGAAAGTATGAGTGCTCAAAATTTTAATTTCCCCCAAAATGAGGGTTTGCAGCCCCAAAATTTGTATTTTTGGACGAAAGTTGTCCGACAAGAAAAAGATTTTTCGACGTTTTGTTCGACAGCCAGAAAATACGGTAAGCAAAATTGCCCCGTGCCATGACGCCACTGACATCTGTTAGTTTGTTATGATTAGTAAAGTATAGGTTTACGCACGGGCAGCGGCACGTAGAAGGTGTTTGATATCCAGCAGACGTTGTTCGTGTACTGTCGCTGGCCGTCGGTGAAGTAGGTCGGGCACCAGCATGAGATCGGCTCACCGACGAACTGCTTGGTGGTGACCATCATGGCGAATGCGGCCAGCAGTGTGCTGGTGTATCGACGCGTCAGTCGTTCCGTCAGTCCGTCGTCCTCGGTGCTCGCTCCGTGCCCGCCCCACTTGGACTCCTTGACACTCACTAACAGCCGCAGCAGACGGTCCATTTCCCTGCCGACTAGTCACACATACGGTACCTGAACTGCAAACTTTGTGTCGTACAGAACAAAAACAAACATCTCGAGTCGAAACATGGCATGGATAATGGCTTATACATGTAAACTAGTTGTTACCTATAGACACATTTTAACTGTTGCTGGCATGAGAGTGTTAAACCGTTACGATATTTCTGCTGCAAGTGTAACCTACCAGTGTCATACGGTCATAGGCTTACCAGAATGATCAAACGAAATTACTGCAGTTCTGGAAAACTATGCACTACTATGGTAGTGATCCGATATTGTATTTTTGTCACGTGTGATGTTGGATGGTTCAACTGCTGCTAGAGAGTAACGCCAGAACTGCCTAAAATAGCGTAAAAATGAAACCCCATACCAGTTTTAGTTTTTACGCGCGGAAACAACTAGACTGCTTTAGCGCGTCTTAGCCATTGCAATTCTGTCTGTCCGTCTGTCTGTCTGTCCGATCGTCACACGGGTGGATCAGTCAAAAACGGTGCAAGCTAGGATCACAAAATTTTCACCGTCAGCTGCCTGAAGGACTCTAGTTTTAAGAACCGTACAACTTTTCCATAAATCCGTAAATGGTCACCCCGAACGAAGGCGCTAAATGAGAAGGGAATAGGCAAAATTTGCGATTTTTAGCCAGTAGGGGGCTTCGCCCCTCTGACCCCATGACCAGGGGCTCTGCCCCTGGACCCCGCTGGGGGCTCTGCCCCATGCAGATCCCTGTTATAGGCTTGCGCTACCGTGCTCGAAATGGGGCTGTGCCCCCAGATTTTGCGGGCTAGAACCACCACTGAATAGCCTAGGTTACTATTAATCACTAATAGGAAGCGGTACACTGGCTTTCGATTGCCGCCGAATTCAATGACTTCGGATGACCTTGAACGCCAAAATAAGGGTTTTATGGACTTTTTGGCGATTTCCGGCTGCGAGACATGTTTTAAGAGCGAATTGCGCCAAAATCAATTGAGATAGGCATGGACAAACTGCGTACGAAATTTTCAGCATTGAACGTAGATTTCGATGATCCAAGTCTCGATTTTCTAGGTTTAAGGAAACCTGCGCACGAGGGCATCAAAGATCGGTATTCCAGTAAAAGTCGTTATTTTACTGATGTTGGCCAGTCTTTCGTGACAACGGTTGCAGATAGGCACGGGCATGCTGCCTATCACAACAAGCACTAGTGACAAGCTTTTCAGTCGTATCAACATCGATGACTTTGAAAGACCCTGAACTTCCAAAACAAGGGGTTTTCATTGATTTTTTGCGATCTTCGGCTGAAGTACACACTCTAAGAATAAACTGCGATACATGGCTGGAGATAGACTGACAGTTTGCAAACAAGAACTGCTATAGGCTTTCGCGCGTTTCGTGAGCATTAGTTCAAATTTCTTGTACATACCTCGCAAGGCCAGGCGTAAGTGGCAAATCACACACACACGCGATAGGTCTATATTAAAATCGTAAAAAAATAATAGCGGGCCTAGACGTCGACGTACTGTATAGACCGAGCAGATTTCTTTTTTCTTTATAAAGACAGTTCTTACTTATTATTTCGATCACAGTTGCGCCGTACAAATTGCGACGTCGTGGTAGTTAACGCGCTATCACAGACTGTCTGCTGCAGCACTGTACGACGTCATTGCTCTGCGCGCCTGCATTATGAATGCTGAGTTGCAATGTCGTTGCATTCTTCACTGTGCAGCTTTATTGTTTCTTCATGTCGTGTTCTTTTGCATCCACTATATAGTGCAATAGTGTATTAGTCTTTTTATCAAAAAAACGTCATGTCCTACTCTCGCTTTCGACGCTTCGTCGTCCTAATCACGCCGTTCTTGCCGGAAGCTCGACAACACGCCGACGGCCGATTTAACTATAATTTACACCAGACATACATGTAGGCCTACACATGCATCAAAAAATGTCATGATTATAATAAATCTACAGTTTATTTTTGTCCAAAAAACTGATTCTCTTGCAATAGGCCTAGACTTACTACGTGAGTTTTGTAGGAACAATATTTATAGGGAGTTGTGCGCTTGCTCCTTTTTAAAAGTAAAGAGAATTCCATTAAAAAGATAACAAGAAGCCCAGTTATCGTACTGGTTTTCAGTAACCTTTAAGGTCATCCAAGGACGATGATTTTCATGTCATTTGAAAGCCAATATGCGACTTTCTATCAACGATCAATAGCAATTTAGCTCCTATCTCGCACCGTTTTGCCACAATAGCGCGTAATGGGCTTCAAGGTCATCCAAATTCAATGATTTTCATCTAATCTGACAGGGCGTATGCTACTTCCTATTAGAGATTAATGGTAACCTGAGCTGTATTTCTCACCGTTTGAAGCATTCCATTCCATAGTGAGTTATGACTCTTCAAGGTCATCCAAGGTCAATGATTTATATATCACTTGAAAGCCAGTATGCGACTTCCTATTAGTAATCAGTAGTAACATAGGCCCTATCTTGCACAGTACATTCGTGACGGACAGACAGACGGACAACCATAGCAACAGCTCAACCGTTACTTAAGTATGGTCGACTACAAATAAACTTAATCACAAGAAAAATATTTTCCAAGTAGTTTAGCTGTACGTACACTTTTACTTACTTTTCCGTGTTCGTTTACTGAATCCGACAAAAAGTATTTTGTAGCTAAACGTCTAAAACACGTCGTGCAATTTACCTCAAGTCGCTCTACATGGTTAAATTTAACCACAAATAGGCTACATGTATGCAGCAACGTTGCAATGACAAGTAACTCTCCTCAAATTGCAAATTATATAGTAGCCTTTATCTACGGGCCTGATTTTGTGGTATTTTACGGCGCGAATGCATCGCTAACAAAATTAAGTAATCAGATGTTTTGTCTCCGTGCAGTCGTACGCTACGTTTCATCGGGCCCATCATTCGGATCCCCAGAGTTTACGCAACTCGTTACCATCCTATTGACTCGCACGCGTCCATACGTCGAGAAGTCGTTGTCGTCTAATTGCCTGTGTACTGAGCTGAGGCTGATGCTAAAACCTATGCGTCGGCGTCAGATCATTGCGTCCGATGGCACTAACGCATCTCTATAGTGCTGTCGTATATGCAGTCGCGCATGAATCGCATTTCCTCGCTGGCAAACAGGCAGAAATGGATGACTCTTGAAAAAAACTTGCACGCATCAGAATAAGTGAGAAAACCATATGGACAACAATTAAGAAGGTTTGTAAGAAGTCAGCTGTTTGACATCGTCAAAAATTGGCCTAAAATCACCGACAGATTCAGCAGTAGCTCAAATTTACAACTAATCAATAAAAAAACTATCATAAAAACATGCAACGTAACTCGTTTACGCAGTGTCACATAGGCCTAAGTCGTGTAAAAGATTGAAAACAAAATAAAAATCGATAATCTTATTTGATATATAAAGCGTACAGTAGCCTAATAAACGTTTATTGCGTATGGTGTAAATGTGGAATGATTGTGCGATATATGCGTGATATACGCTAGCTAGGGACGACAAGATTGCAACAGAATGTCGCCACAATATATATGCCTACAGAAATGATTTTGTTGAGCCACTATGTCGCACGAGCAAATCATACGCTATACAAACCTTGGAGCAAATGTTCCATCACAAAAGTAGGGAGGAAGTCGGTATAGGCTACTTTAGGACCTTGTAAGAGCAACGACTCAATCGTCAAAACATCATTTTAAAGGCGCTCAAGCACAATTTAGCAGCTTGATTCCAAATGCGTTTTTGGGCCCACGTTGCCTCAAAATCGACATCGGCTGAAGCTTCGCCCCACACCTCACTGTGGAGCTTACGGCGCTGACCTTTAACTGGAGTTTAACTGCGTTAAGCCAATACGTCCGTGATAGGATCGTTACATAAAGATGGCACCGTAACATACGCAGAGGCCTTAACTGTCGCTGTCGTGTACAATCGCATTTCATCGCGGGCAGTGATAAAGAGACAGACACTCTTGAAAAATACTTGAGAACTCCGAGAAGCGACAAATAAAAAGACGGTTAAGGAAGGGGGGGGAATGCAAGGAAAATATGCGACAGACGTGATCCAATGGCTCAGCGGTAGGGGATAGACGCCTCTAGCAGCAGCAGCAACAGCAGGTCGAGATGACGAGCGCAGTAGGATGTTGTCTAACACCGATATCTACTCGGAGATTGTGCGAGCAACAGATTGGCGGGTACGGACGCGACTGCACAGGTCATCGGGGTCGTCGCATTATTGCTCGCATCAACCAACACTGCATATAGGTAATTGCATCGAGACCGACCATGTAGCTGACCGCACACGCTGAACATCAGCGCATTCTCGGTCATTCTCCCGTCAGCAGCATGCAACTGCACAAAACGGGACTGAGGCGTTTTCGTTGTGATCTACCCAGTGTTGCGATTGAAAAGCGAAGAAAGACGTTTTTGGTCCGCCTTGAAATAGTTGAAAAAGCCTCGACAATGCCTATAGATTGTACAGGCCAGAGCATGTGGCAAAATAAAACATCGTGGTTACAGTCTAGTTTCTGATGTGGCCTAGGCCTAGTTCGCGAGACCTAATACGAACAACGCCAAGACTTTTTTCCAAGACCATAATTTTTTGTTGTTGTTTTAACATCACTGTCAGCTGCTGCTATAATAATGTGCGTAAATCGTGTCGTCGAAGGTTAATACACAAAGTTTCGAATGCAATTAGCGTGGGGCAGACGTCAACAGTCGTCTGTGCGTGATCTCGGGGGACATACGACGCACGCGACTAATTCGGCAATTAGCAATTCCCGGCACGCTACGCGGGTCGACGTACGCGCATACAGAGAGCACACGTCACGCAACTAACGCGACGTACGTGTCGCGTTTCGGTCTGCAGATTCACCTTCAGCTTTGGGCGTCTGATGCCGAGACCTTTTGTCAGAGAGGAACAATGGTAAATCTACGCAATCTATTCAGCAGCCAAAAACGAGTTAGTGGCATGTCCTTTTTATGTCCGTCACTTCCAGCGTCGCCGTCTGGTCGGACAAAAATATGTCGGTCCAGTAGCGACATGCGGCCATCCGCCTATTTATGCGTATTCGCTCATTGCCAGTGGCGTCGTGGCAGGAGAAGCATAAATTATAGAATTTAGCCTGTCGGAATTGGCGGAAAATCTTTTCGTCGAAACTTGTGGACGAAAAAGCAAACTTGGGGCTAGAAAACACACATTTTTGTGAAACTTTGGGGCAAAATTTAAACCATGAGCACTCATAATCTTACTTTGTTGAAAATTTGTAGCTGTCTGATCAGAATTGTCGAAAATTCGTAGTATCTGTCGGAAAATTGCAATTTCCTGTCCGCCTACTTTTTCAACCCGCGACGCCGCTAACCGCTGCTGATAAAAAAGCAAGATGCCGGCCTGCGACATGCGGCCGTCCGCCTATCCATGCGCACTCACCCACTGCACTGGGCAACCTTAGCCCCAACCCCGACCTTAGACGGAAATTGAAAACGGCACACCGGCTACTCCTGCCCCGGGAAACGCTCGCGCCTTAGTTCGCCTTTACGTTTTCGACACAAGAGCCCGTACGGCACAAATAGACGAAAAGACAAGACGGTCCGACGGACTGTTGGACAGGGCAAAACCCGTAATGCAGACTACTTATTCAAACGCATTTCGGTGAAATTTTATCTGCGAAAATGCTACCACAAAAGCAACGATTTTTGCCACGCTAGTGGTGTACGAAAGTGTTTGAATTGTAGGAAATATGCTGCAAAGAATGTGTTCATTCCAAAGTTGGTGGCCGAGTCGCTCGACAGCCCTCCCATCGTGGTAAGCATAGTTAGCCACTGCATAGATTAGAACACAATTTGCTTCAATTATAAGGATCACGACGCACTTCGTACAAGACAAGTGAGTTTGACTTGATATATATTACACTGCACTGCAGTTTACAACTAAGCGGTACTGACAATTAAGCATGGATGAACGCCATATGACGCTATACCACACAGGCTAATATGGTACCAGCATAACATACGATGCAACAGTTGATCCACAATTTAACAATTCATATCAAGTTCAACACAACTACAACCAGCAACCTTCATCAGCGGCGTCAATTCAAATTTCATTTTGAGGCAGCGAGAGGGTGACAGCTGACACAAGTGAGTGAGAGAGTAGGGTTTAACATCCGCAGCGACACAGTATAGGTTATTTTGGGGACGGCCTTTACAGGCAATTGCACATACACAATAATAATGGGACAGTAATTTTAAGCTTTACAATAATGAAGCAAAAAGTTTAACCTTTACAGAAAAACCTAATACAAAACATAAAGCACAATAATGACCTAAACCTAAAATGGTAAGAATTCTCCATTATCTTTGTGCATATGTAACAGCAATGGTAGTTCTAATAATCATCTCTGTTATCATCCAGAGTCCGGACGGTCATTAACGTCACAACGCTGTCTATTGGAAAACATAAGACTCACTGATGTGGTACCCTGAAGCTCAAATGGTGTAAAATCGAAGCTTAAGACCAACAACGGATATGAAACTCTTAAGGAGAAGGTATCCCCACCAATTGGAGAGTTCATACTTCATATGGGATCGCTGTAAGCTTCCTCAGTGGGTCTGGGTGGAGCCCCAGCTGCAAACGCATTCTGAGCATAGAAAGCGTCTAAAATTTAGGGATGGGAGGGCAAAGAGATATTCATGCCTCTATATTTTGTTATTGGTGGGGGAAGAGGCAATTGACACTCTCCCTCCTCCGAAATTGACGCCAATGATAATCACTAGTAATCACTTACATTACATGTGCGTGTGTTAGGGCAAACTAGTGAGGGAACAACGACAAATCAGCAATATTCACGGCCATTAGAAGTAAGACAAATGAAGGAACTCTTGTCTACAAATCACAGCTCGTACACAGCACAACGTCGAATCAACAACAATGAACCAGCCTAACAACCGAGATTTCCGACATCATGTTCAGCAAAATCCGACACTGCATAATTCATCACAGAAAATGGAATCTTGTAACAGAACGATCGCTTTAAGACAGCATTATAGCACTGGAGAACGTTCACATTGATTTTGATTTTTCTATACCATTTCGTTTTCAAGTTAAAGATCCCTAGGCGACAGAGAGACAGACAGAGAGACAAACAAACAAAAAGACGGGTGAAACTCATAATACGACCTATTAGCATGGTCGCATAATAACACGAAGCTCATCAATTAAATAGGGCCCACAGTTTTCCGTGGTAAATTTTGCCAAATTCCGCGGACCAGTTTGCAAAATTCCGCGGCTTACCGCGGCCTTTCGTTTGTGCATAAATTAAGCTTTATTCGGTTTAAAAACAGTTTTTGGCTGCTGGCATGGCGCTCAGTTATGCTAGCAACTTACAAAGAAAATTCTTGATCTTTTTTTCTTTTCAAAAGTGCAATTTGTCAATTAGTCGAATTGTGTTAATCTATGATTGTGCCGTATACGATGGTAATTATTAGTAGGGACACAGTTTCAGACAGTTCAGTTTGATTTTTCTCCATGATACAGTCAGTTTAAAGCCGTACTAATCATCGGTCATTTCTTAACTTCTGTAAAATTCTGCAAAATTCTGCGGCAACATCAAAATTCCGTGGAAAAGGGCAAATTCCGTGGCTCGGTTCGAAATTCCGTGGCCCGCGGAAAACTGTGGGCCCTCAGCAACAGATAGCATAAATCAATTGACATCGATGATACAAATGTATCCGAGTCTGACACTCTGCTTCACTGGTGGCACTCTACAACTCTGTCTGGCAATAATTGGGTCAACACCACAAATAAAAATCACACATAATAACAGCGCTGCAGAAATTAACAAATAATTAATTGATCAATCACTAAGAATAAATAGAATAAAATTTTAAAATCGATAACAGTTTTATTAAAATTTTAGACTCTTAACGGCCTAAAATGACGTTTGTAATCTAATTTTATTTCACATAAGACATGCCATCGAT
>Ga0209671_1009255_pt1 | contig 10332 bp, 7 predicted proteins | sample WorMetHERISLAND2_2_FD_187401 | JGI IMG/M metagenome (GOLD analysis project Ga0209671, IMG submission 187401) | Marine gutless worms symbiont microbial communities from Max Planck institute for Marine Microbiology, Germany - Olavius geniculatus... | ecosystem: Host-associated > Annelida >... | reverse complement strand
GGGCTATTATGTTGACTTATTGGTATAATAATGTGTCAATATATATATATATTAAATTTATTAAATTATATATTATTATATAATTTATTAAAAGCTGATTTATTGCAGTTAGTTTATCAGTTATCAACACTTACTAAAATTACTCTGGCTTTTGGGCCCTTCTCACTGAATCCCAAAAGGTGGAGGATGGCCACCTAGACTTTTTCTGTGATCTCCCTTATATTACAAAATTTATCTGCTGTTACAAATAAAACTTTTGACAGCCACTAGTATTTTATTTTAGCATGCAAACAATGCACGTCGTTTAATTGGAATGGGTTGTTTAAAGCACACGTTAGCAGTTAATAATAATAATAAATAATAATCTGACTTGTAAAGCGCCAGTATGTGCTAAAAAAGACTTCAGTTGCGGTTAATAATATAATATAATTAATATAATATTGAAAACAGTGAAACGCCGCAGCAGACATCACGTACTGTATGTCTAGGCAGAAAGAACAGTAAGTCGGAAGCAAACGCGTCGTCTGTTACAAGTGAAAAATACGCAAAGAACAATAACTATCTCTCGGCGACCGAGAGTGCAGCTAGGATAAGTTAGAGCAATACCAGTGTGTAAACTGTACAAAAATAAAGATCAGTCGTCCTTTTGACCAGAGGCGCCATCTTGTGTATGAGATAGGTGATCCGTCGCAGACTTCAGGCTCACGACGTACAAGATTTTTTTCCGGTAGGTTTTGAGACGTGAGGAAAAATTTATTCAAAACCAGAGGCGACTCAAATAACCCGTTATTGAACGCGTTCATAAATTAATCACGATTAATTAATGCCGATTATTGTAAAAAAAACTTTCTAACTGTAAAAATTACTTTGCAGCAGTTTTTTGGTTTTCCTGTTTTTTTTTGTTTAAGCTAAGTTACGCAAAAACATCAATATTTTGTTTACGAACCCCGCTACTATAATTTATAACAAGCCCAAAATCTTCTGGGCAAAGGAATCTCGGGTTTTGCACCTCTGATGATAACAAACACATAATGCAACAAGTTTTAACGATTGCGTGAAATCTGCGTGAAATCTGCATGAAATAACATCGCCGCTATATTATAGTCGAACGTTTTCCCGACGTAGAACAAGTAATAAGCCACTGCTGAACGTGACAGAATGCCTCATTTTACGCTGATGCCTGTCTCAACTTCCGAGTACAAAAAGAATCCGTGCCAGTCACAGGTGGCGACTCATTTCAGGTCACAAGTCAAGAACTCCAGGTACGGTAATGTGACCTGCTCGCCATGTAACTTTGTCAGCGCATTCCAATAGCCAGCTGTCGCAGCTGTCAAGTCAACGCCTTGCTAGGTCCATCTGACGTACGACGTACATAATTCTCCCGCGCTCTGATGGTACCGTAGGGACTTTGCGTCACGCCGTCGACATTGCTCATGTCACCTTAGTCGTCGCTGGCGCTGCACTGCCGGCGACATCACTCTCATACCTGGTTGTAGCGCACGTGCCGTGCTTGTAACAACAGTTTGCCATCAGCTGCTTTTGCCATCAGCTGCTGTCCGTGACGTCGACACACTTGTACATGTCGGCTTCCGTCAGCGACTGACAACTCATTTATTCGCTTGCGCTGACAACTCAGGAACATTCGCGCCTCATTCGTATGTCTGCTTTTATGCTTCTGACGGATGACTGTAAGCCGCCGTCCCGCATCAGCGCGTTATATCCGCTCGGCGTCACCTAAATCGCTTTCCCTTTTACATCACATAACCACAGGGTCGCTGAGCTTATTTCTGCAGGCTGTGTAATGGTGATGTCGTTTGTTGTTCATGGAAATGCGGTGTTTCTGCCCATAGCTTCCGTACGCCTAGGCCTATATACGAGAGGCGATGGTCGCTAATTAGCCGTGCCGTTAGTGCCGATTTCGCCCATTTCGCCAGTCACATATCTTCTCGTACAGCGAGGCATGCAGGTGGAATTAATGCTGACGTTCCAGTATAGGACAGCACCAGCTCAGCTCTGTGGGCGGAACTGAACTGGTCCGACGTAGGTCAAGGTCGCTTCACGACGATCATCGGCTCTTGCCTTGCAGCTGAAAACAAACATACGAGTTCTGCATGCACATTAACGTGAAACGTAACGTAAAGTCCTTCCCAAACCGCAAAGAGCATAGGGCGGATGAGATATCCGTTTCTACAGTTCTCGGCTGTATACACCAGTTTACACTGTGAGACTACGGATACGGGGACTATTGCATTGCGTCGCGCGGCGTGCCTGTTTATACTCCAACTTCCTCTGACACCACCCACTGCGCATAGCCGGAAAAGTACTACCAGAAAAATTTGCATTATGAGCAGCAAATGACGTCGCATAGAGTTGTAGGCCCTACATAGGTCACGATATTTATTACTTCTGAGCGGCTCTACAACAAGTTTAGGCCTACGTATTTAACTATTTTCCTTCTTATTATAGACTGATGGTCTGCTGGCCGACGGATGCAAAAAGACACTGCATAGGGCAGCCGTAGGCCTACTTCGCGAAAACACGGGCCAGAAAGATCGTCGGCGGTCGTCATCTAGTATTCATGAGGTGCTATAAAGAGAAGCGTGAGCCCAGAGTGAGTAAAGGCCATTCGGTGCCACACTGTCACAAACAGAAGCGTGTTTGGGTGGCGTGCGAGTGAGTGAGTGACATGCGGTGATTAATCTGACCGGTAGCAGGTGCTCGTCGTCGCTGGCAATGGTACAGAGCCCTGGTGACGGCACGCACGGTGTCGTCAAGGCACAGCGACACGGCCGCAGCGATGAAACATCCCATCGCCACACCGACCAGCAAGAACCCCGGCCCGTACGACACGCCGCCGTCCACGCCCCAAACCTGGCCGCCACTCAGCCGGCGTTCGCCGTCCGTCGACACGACATGTAAGATCATCGTCACGCCGCTGCTGATCGCTGTCACCAGCATACAACACCAACCGTCACAGATCTATCTAGCCATACCGAATTGAAACGAAACACGATCGTCAAGCCTTGCTCAAGGCTATAAGTACTTTAGTGGCTTCCGCGGGCAGTAATGACAGCGAATGACATTTAGTGAATCTGGGCCAAATGGTTCAAGCAGTATCATGACCTTGACCACTGACCTATTCAATAGGGTTCTAAAGGTTGTCAAGGTACATTTTCATGCAAAATGTCTTCAACCTAAGTGCAACGGTTCATGAGATGTTGGCAGAGAGAGAGAAAAAAAAACTTAATGACGGTGGTGAAAACATGCCTTAACACTAACTCTAACCACAACAGACCTTACGGTATATAAACTGAGAACTGGCACGCCGGATACGCCGCTCTGTGGAACGTTCACACCAATTTTGTTTTTCTTTGCGCCTTCTTGTTTTCGAGCTGTAGGAACTCGAACGTGACGGACAGACAGAGAGAAAACAAACGGTCGGGCGGAAAGGCTAGACTAGTAGTGCGGCCTGTTATAACGACCGGACAAATAACGATGAAAAAAAAACAAAAAACATCTTTAAAAAGCGTCTTCGAAAAAAATACAAAACGCTTGTAAAAGCTGAATAAAAACGCGACCGCGGTTTTTGCTTGACGGATTGACTAAGTAAATCGATTGCTTTTTTAAGGAACGTGTTTTCTCAACTTTACAGAGAAGCGCCAGTAATGCGGCGTGGACTCACCACAGATGATGTATATTTCACCAGCTGAGTGATAGTAGTAAATCTTTTTCGGTAGCGACGAAGTGCAGAGTCCTCCAAGTGACAGAACGATTGCCATCAGACCGAACGACAACGTGAACATTAGCAACGCGATGACGCTGACGTGCCACTCTGTCCAAACACATACATTTATTACTGCATATCCATGTATATGTTTCCACGTTAGTGTTTCAAACTACAACAAAGTATAATAGACCAGTGTTCAGATTTAGGCCTAGATTTTTCTCAGAAATTACAGCAATGTATGGTAAAGTAACTAGCAAAAAGTCATTATTAGTAGTTTTCGACGGTAATTTATATTAGCACGATAAACATGTGCATACAGGCTGTTCATATAGCTGTGGTATAGGCCTATATTTTGGCGTATTTTCAGAAGAAGGCTTCTTAGCTGGGAAGTGGAAACATGACTTTTAACACAATTCGAGTGTGCTAAATGCTAAATTAAATTAGTCTGTTTTGGTTTTCGGGCAGAATTTCGAGTTTTTAGGCACGACAGCAGGTACCATATAGCGCGTTTTAGCCATCGCAATTATGTCTGTCTGTCTGTCCGTCCGTCTGTTCTTCTGTCCCTCACACGGGTGGATTAGTCACAAACGGTGCACGCTACGATCACTAAATATTCACTGTCGGCTGCCTGAAAGACTTTAGTTAGAGAATCCGTAAAGCTTTTCCATAAATTCGAAAGGGGCCACTTCAAGTGAGGTCGGTAAACAAGAAGGCAGTAGGAAAAATTTGCGATTTTTGGCCAATAAGTCGCCGTATCTTAGAAACGGTGCGACATAGGGCCAAGGTTAGGCCTACTATTAATCACTAATAGGAAGTCGTACACTGGATTTCGATTAATCATCGTGTCCAATGTCAACTGCTGCTTGCTGGGATCGGTGAACTTAGATTTTCTTCGCAGTGGAACTTAATACATGCACCGCTGTCGCGCTTTTTCTTTGTGTTAGCTGGGTTTTCTTGTTGACTTTCTGATTTCCGTAAACAGAGTAACCGCCTATTTGTTACCACTTTCTTTAAACCCAAAAGTTTCTCTAAAAGTTGCTTTTCGCAGAAATGTGTCCAAACTATAACGGCGCACATTTACGCTGGAGCTGACGTCGTGACAAATAAGAGATCGCAAGAGGTAGTTATTGCTGCTGTGGATGGACGCACTCATTGTGTGGATTGAGTCCGCTATCAGAGCATGTACAATGATGGTGCAAGCATGTAGTGCGATCAATGTCCTTCAGTCGGGACAGACAGACACGGTGCTGTTGCACGGCGTCGTATGCCCGCTTGCCCCACCGACCGGCTGACCAAATGACCGCGTGTCGACGCACAACACGGCGGCGAGGATACACACAGCGACACGCCGTGCGACCACCCACACGACATCGTCGGTGCGCCGCCGCCCGCAGCACGCTCTGCTGTTCGCGCTCTGACTCGCTGCGGAAACCCGTGGTACGCTACTTAAAAGCGCGTACAAAACGAACGAAATGGACTGAACTGAAATGAACAAAACTGCCAGTTTGTTCGTGTTGTACAGTCCGTGCAGCGCAAGTTACGGAACTGAACTGATATTTCAGTCCAGTTCAGTTCTGCCGCGTTGTACGCGCTTTCTAACTCTGAAGTCGGCATTCATCATTCGTAGACGAACCTGATGAACTCGATATACAGCTACTCTGAGACGACTCCCAGTTTGATTGACTGAGTAATTGATTAACTCATGGTTCTTCATCAAGTTTCAGCCTTTGAATTCCTCGAAGCTGTCTACTACTACGAGTACTGCCTACTGTTTCCTGGGGCAATTGGAACCGATAGTCATCTCGAACTAGAAACAGGTGGAGTAACAGCGATCAGAAATGAACTTTGACTCCACTGAAGATAAATTCAACTATGACCAGCACCGAACGAACAGATTTTTAGCAGAACTCAGAATGGTTCGTTTAATGTCATGTTTTACGGCCCCTCTTGAAGTGTTGCCAAAGTGAACTTTTTTCACTATAGGCCGCACTTCACTGTACTGTCACACCATTCCCCTATTCGTATCATGTCGTCTGCGAGCCATCGTACCGCGGTCCGCTCGCTGAAAGTGCCACGACCACACGTGAGTTTTCCCAGCAATCAGCAGCCTCCGCCTTTGTCGTGATGCACGGCTGCGCAAATATTAACCACGATCTAAGCAGCGTGCAGTTGTCCTGCCTTTTAAGCTTTTTGCTCAAAGGCCCGCAAAGCCCGCAACAGCTCATCTGCTATTTGCAAAACGACCTAAATTTACCGCGTCTCGGAAAAAATACCACTTTCACTTTTTGAATGATTTCGGCCAACATCATCGTCATCGTATGAGCATGCGACGGACTGCAGCGTAGCTGTTTCCACGCGCTGCCTCCATCGTTCTCGATCTTTGGCGTGGTGTCACGCTGAGTGGAGTCTGTGGTTGAGCGGCTGAAGGTTGGCTTCCAGCGTCCGTGGCCAGGTGTGACGTGGTCGTCCTGGACGGCGCCTCCAGTCTTTGGGGAGCCGCGGACTGACGTAGCCCTATGTAAGGCTTTGAATAAATTATACGAATCGTCCGTCCTTGCCACATGACCAAAGAAACGGAGTCGTCTTGCTTGGATGAGCGGCAGCAGCTAAAAACATAAAGCGATTTTAACAATTCTTCGACTGTTACACTCTCAGATAAACTATGAAGATGTGAAACGAAATTTACCACCTTACCTCAAATTTGTTGCTTGCCGTACGATACCCTGCCGTATTCTAATGTTTAGCTGTACGCCTTTACACTTAAAGCGCACGTGGATGCATGTGTGTGCATATGATACAGATACAAGTAGGCTTATCATATACTTACAAATGGGTTGAAATGACAGTCGAATAGTACGTGTAGTGTGGCATAGCAGCTAAACAACAGCTGCTCTGCACGAGTTGGGCTTCAGTTTCGGACTTTTTCTCAGCCAGATCGTATAAGCGTACTTTTGACTTGCATACTGTACATCATCGTCTTGATCTTTCTGATCTGTCATGCTATACTAGCCGTACTGCTCAACGTTACGCAGACAGTAGGTTAGGACTACAGCTTAAGAAAAGAATACGATCGAAGTCTGCATCGTACTTATTTATGGAATCGGACCTAAGTACGAAACACAGCGTCATGTCGTCAGCATAATGCGCAGTAGCAGCATCACATCACTTGGCACGCTGTTATTGTCTGCTTTATTACGTCCAGCCGGACCCATAGGAGACATTAAGCGCTGTCTTCCGCCTGTCCGTCCGTCTGTCGCACATAGGCTACATAATGTTGCCACGTCTTCTTCGCCAGTTAGTGTCGGACACGGAAAATGTTGCAGCCAAACGGCACACAGAAATGTCGAAAAAAAGATTCCTCAGTAAAAATGCCACAAACGTTCGTCAGGCATGTCTGTCCAGATTGTATCAGTCCGTTCTAAGCACGTCATGTATTTTTGGCCTGCGTAGTCAGTAATGGCTTTGCTGATGTATCGCATAATTTCAGTCAGATTTTGTTGAGTTTCAGCTGAGCTACGATGGTCTGTTGCAATAACTGTCATCATTATCGGCGTCAAGCATTAGCCTGCCGGCAGTGTTTGTGCGACCATCCATCACACACATCCATCCAGCAGACAGTTCACCACTAGGCCGAAGTGTGTATAAAATATAATTCTACGAGAAAGCACTACAGAAAAAAATAAACCGTTGTTTTGTCTTGCGTTTATTTAGACCAAAAATAAAAGATCTGTAATTTTCTCTTTGTCCATAAGCAAAGCGTTCTACTATTTTGCCTAACAATGGCCAAATTTAGTTCGCAGTCGGAGCTAGAGTCGCCCGAAGTGCATGAGCCAACCGAGCCGACACCAAGTTTGGCTTGTCTGCCTTTTTGTTATAGAGTAGTAGTCTGACGGACAGACGGACAGATGGACGGACGGACGGACGAATGGGCGAGCAAGACGCGTAATGCGGCCTATAAGAAACAGACTAAATAGAAAAATAATAAATTAATAATAGACAAACGTGGCGCATTCTGTGACTTACTTTTATATTCGACGCTGGTACAGTTAAGCGGAGACGTACAGATCTGCCAGAGACCGGAATGACAAGCGCCGTGTAGCGAATGATCTGCACAACACATCATCTCACCTGCATGCATATATACAACTACTGGCTGGTAAGATATCAAGAAAGCACAAACGCCAAATTAAAAAAGCTTTTAACTCCAAATTATTACTAGCAATCAATTGCTAGATGGTTAATCTAAGCTGAGTTTGTTAACCTGTTTTGCTGACTATTCGTTAGGTCGGTTTTTGCTGTATTTTTTAATTCTTTTATGGTATTTCTTGCAGTTCGGTGTTTCATTTACAGACATGCTGTTTCTGCCGTTTCGTTCTTCTCTGGTCGGCGTTTTCTAGTAGAACCTTTCCAATCGATGAAACAAATAGCGCTGGCAACAGTCTGTCCGGCAAGACAAGCTGTGCATAACCTAATTTCATTCAAGTCACGTAGAAGTCTCCTTCCAACTGCACGGCCAGAGAGAAGCGACGCATATAGAGCAACTGGAAGCCTCTTCGTGATTATGTGGATCCAAAGTCCGAGCAATAGATGAAAAAGGCAATTTACTGCATGCAGAAAGCTCATGCATAATAAATTATGACCAGTAATATAAAACATTACACTTTTAGTTTTCTAGACTGATTTTCACATAAACAAAATCAATATAATAACAAAAAAGCAGAAAAGTAAATTTCGAACATGTTCCCAATTTTAGACACTCTCCGTTTTTTCTCAACTCTTTAACTTTTCTCTCAACTCTTTCGACTCATTCTTCGTCCACCAGAGAAACCTATATTTGTAGCCAAGAATTGGAGTTGGGGCGGTTCATACAAGGCCGAAAACCCGAAAGGCCAAACATCGAAAACGGGATTCTTGGGGAGGGGCTAGCGAGCCCCCTCACCGCTAGCTAAGAAATATGGGGAACTGCTGAAGACTCCCAGGGCTGAAAGTTTCCTAGCGAGGTCCGCAAAGCGACGTATTTTTGAACATGAAATAGCGCTGAAAATGCCTGTAGCGGGCATAAATTTCGTTAGTTTCATCTTAGCTCTGGGAGTGCACATACACCTCCTGCGCCCACTGGCTACACCTATGGAGAGACCAGGGACTCTGGCTTTCCAATTTTTGGCCTTGGTCGCCTTTCGGTCCATTTGAGTTCCATATTAGACTTTCCGCACACGCGAGATGGAACAGAGATACAACCAGAACACAAAACGAAAACAAAATTGCTTCGTTTCTGTTGGTTTTTTTAATTTCTTGTTTATTTCGCGCCCATCGTCATTATTTACCATAACAGTCATTGTGTGTATTGTACAAGTTTGAGAAACTGGAAGCAAAACTACATTACACATATGATAAAAGTTCACAAAAAATAAAGTGAAATGTTAAACGCTTTGGTAGAAAAGTTGATAGTAAGCTGCCAGTCTATACCGAGGAAAAATTTTCGCTAATTGATCAGTCACGTCTTAGTCTCTCGAAACTCGGAAAGAGCCAGCCAGCGTCGTTCGTGCTTTTCAGTTTCAGAGCTACTGTAATTACTGTAAGTCGTCAAGCAACAACCATCAACCAATCGATTCGGATTTTAAAGTGACTTAAGTATTATACAAACTACATTTTGTGTCCACTAAAGAGAGGTGTTTTGATAGAGTCCTGTGCAGGGAGTAATCCGACAAATAATTTGAGCAAAACTCACGTGACGCGCGATAGCAGCGGTCCTGCAACTTTGGCAATCAGTGTAAGCCTACAGCAATAAGATATTAATGCATTTTGAAAGAGTACTTAACTTTGAGGCCTCCGTACGGAAGACTCCTTAAATTTAAGAGATCAAAACTAAAATTCCTAAAATGTACGTTCTATACTAAAAAATGTCATACGCAGGTTGTACAGGTCTATTTCCAGACATTTAGGCACATTTCACTCTTCAAATATGTGTCGCAGCCGGAAATCGCAAAAAATTACTAAAACCCTTATTTTGGGGGTTCAAGGTCATTCAAGGTCATCAACGTTGACACCAATAAAAAGCTTGTCACTATTGCTTGTAATGATAAGCAGCATGTCTGTGTCTATCTGCAACCGTGTTCACGCTACACGAGATAATTGCTGTAAAATAATCACTTTTTAGGGGGGTAGCTGTCTTTGACGCTTACCTGCGCCGGCCTCCTTAAACCTAAGGATCATCACTTAAACTGCTAAAATCTACGTTTTATGCTGAAAATTTCATATGCAGGTTGTCTTGGTCTATATCCATCCATTTCGTCGCAGTTCAGCGTTAAAATGTGCGCTGCATCCAAAAATTGCAAAAAATCGCTAAACCTCCGTCTTTTGGTGGGAAAGGGCGTTTAAGGTCGTTCAAGGTCATTGATGTTGATAAATCTAAAAAGCCTATCACCAGTGCTTGTTATGATAAGCAGCATGTCTGTACCTATCTGCAACCGTTGTCACACTATACAAGATAATGTTCATACAAACACGGAGTCTGTCCAATGCATTTCGATAGTTTACAGTATATGACCGTATAAATATAATCAGTGAGCTGTTTAGACTGGTAGAAAAAAATCAAACAGTTTAAC
>Ga0209671_1009254_pt1 | contig 10332 bp, 4 predicted proteins | sample WorMetHERISLAND2_2_FD_187401 | JGI IMG/M metagenome (GOLD analysis project Ga0209671, IMG submission 187401) | Marine gutless worms symbiont microbial communities from Max Planck institute for Marine Microbiology, Germany - Olavius geniculatus... | ecosystem: Host-associated > Annelida >... | reverse complement strand
GCTGCAGGCCTAGATGGCACAATAACATTGATTATCATGATTATGATTATTATGATAAAATTATTGATCATTAGACACACTGACTAACTGGCTGATCGACTGAGTCATTCGCTGAATTCGTTGTCGTTTCAGTACGAGCGGAGTGCTAAGCACGGCGGCCGATCTGTCGTCACTGATCTACGAGTCGTTTGCGCTGCGAATCGTCGCGCGCGACCACGGTCAACCTCCGCGCAGTTCACACGTCGACCTCGTCGTGATCGTCGACTCATCCATCCCTTACACGAACCGTCACGATCAGCGACACCCAGGAGGTGAAGACATCAGAGAGAGAATTGACGAGTTATGGAACATAGACGCCAATCTGCCGTTTATTCTGACCGTACTCGGGTTCTGCGCTGCGTTTGTTGTTATCGTTATCGTGCTGATTGCCGTCGCAGCCGTCGCATGCCCCAGTCGACGAGCATCACGTGCCGCTAGACAGGTAATAAAAGGGCCACATTCTCAAAACTTTTAGAAAGAGCATTATAAGATTTGTTTTCCTTGAGAACCGTGTCCGGGGACGTTCAGCCCTTCAGCACCAGCGTTTAATCGGCCTGGCGTCTCGCTGCAGATCGCTGGCAGTGGCGTCAAGTCGTCGACACCGCTATGCTCCAACAGGAGTCTGCCAACAAGGAGGAGAAGCTTTTCTTGAAGAGGATGCACATTTTCGAAATTTCTTTGGCAAATGTTTAGGAACGTTTTGAGAATATGGCCCCAAATGTTTGGGTGATAACCGAGACTTTACACTAAACGTAGTTAGGCCCATTTGTGCTTGTTGTCAGCGTTCTGTTAACTTGGTGTCAGCTCATTTTGTCTCATTCTAAAGCCAGCTGTAAGCCTGTAGCCTCAATTTTGACACTCGATTTTTAGAACTGAAAACTAACACACCGTAATTGGTTAATTTTGTCCAGACCGGGGAATACATTTTTAGTTACCACGTTAGGAGCCCGAACTGTAGGAGGCTACAATTGGACGGACGGACGGACGGGCAAAATCCGCAATGCGGCCACGTGATAAAATAACTGGAAACGGTCCCTGTCGACTCTGTTTAGCAGCATTTGTGCAGTTCGCACGTGTGTTATGTAAAAAACTTGTATGTTCATTGTTGTTGAATGTCACCTGCACGAACCGCATCAGTTAACCCATAGATGATTATGTTGTGTTCAGGGTTCCTCAGTGCCGACTCAGAACGTCTACCAGTGTCGTACACAGGAAGAGAAGCCTACAGCGGCGTTGATAAACAATGGCGGGCAGTTGGATAAGGACAATGCTGGGACAACGGCCAACGGCAGTAACCAGATCGTTCCTACGTCATCAAACTCTTTGACTTCCTTCCACTCACAGGTCTTCTTGCTTTACTAGTTTCACTAAGGCCTACTTGCTGCCTGTTTGGTTTAGACCCAAACTCTACTGGCTGATTTGTCGTGGATTTGTTGTACAACGTGCGGCCTACAACGAACCCACAACAAATTATTATGGGGCCGTCCTTCCTAGAAGGAGGCCCCATCATGTATCGATCCTGTCCGTCTGTCCGTCTGTCCCGTGCTTACTTCTTCTTAACGTATCGTTTTAGGTACGTGAGCCTTAACTCGTACGGAAAACGAAATTCCCATAGTAAAGATACTGCAAGGACGGCCTCATAGCGGGCGGCCCCTCAACGCCGCACCCTATTGTTGATAAAGTATAGGCTTATTCGTAGTACTAATTTGCTATCTATAGTAGCAGTAGCAGAAGTAATTTTGACGAATGCTGCTACTGTTGCTGCTGCTGTTTTCGTTATGTTTTTTGCTTTTCTTGTTATGTCTGCTGAACAAATGCAATATTGCATATCTAGGCTAATATATCGAGAAGTAGTGCCAATGTAGGCCTACGATATACTGTAGTTTGACAATATGACACGCAATTTGCGCTGCAGGGAGAACTAACATGCATGCCAGTTAATCTAGCACATAACAAACTCAAGCTGAAACTAACAACAGACTTACAGTTGCGTCTGTTTTTATTAGTGACCAATGAACACCTGTTAACGATGCTGCAGCTTCACTTATTTATTTATTTATTTGTTTGCAGAAGTTGCAGCAGTCAAGCAACAACTTCGGAGTGTGTCAGTTGAACAGCTGTGGTAGTGTTAGTGGCAGTGCTGGTAAAACTCTGCAAGATGATGAGGAAGTCCGTCGTCCTCTTATGCTGTCTCCCAGCGAGGTTTTGCAGCACATAACTTAATGTCTTTGTTTTTTATTAATAATTGCAGCTATGTAAAAAAAACTTTTCCAAGAACAAGACCGAGACCAAGCGTTTTTTTCTCAGGACCAACCACAAAACCAACACCACGACTGGACTAAGAGTATTGTTCTCAAAACCGTGAGCAATAACAAGACAGTAACTTTTGTCTTCAAGGCGCTTCGAGAACAAGCCGTTTTAAGGCCTACATTACTGGTTTGCGAACGTACAGAGTGAAAGCTAATAAAATTCCATGTTTACTGTTAGACTAGCAGCAGCGCTAGAATAGCCAATTACAAAGAAGAGCAAAAGTCATCCGTTAAAACTTCAACTGATTCTTTAAAAAATTATTGATATAGTTTTTCACAAAATATAAACTCACATAACACAAAATATATAGGCTACGTTTGGCTAGCACTTTTCGACCAAAAATTTTGGACCACGGAACCGTCTATTTTTGCTACTTCCATGAATGAATTTATATCCACATATTTGCATTTGATGTTGTTAGTTGATCAAAATTTACCAATTTTGTTTTGTTCAAAGCGGGAGAGACGGTAGTTGATAACGCCGTTTACCGCTTGTCGATATCTCTATCCATTCCAGAGATATTTGCGCTCAAAGTTGAAAGTTGTCTTAAATTGCGCCAAATTTTGGACGTTTTTCGCTATCCCAAATTTTAAGGGGCGGTGCCCCCCAAAAAAGAAAATTTGTACGCACGTTATCAAGCCCACTTAGCACTACATCACGTGGCAAAGTTTCATTAGGCTACTTTATTTGGCTTTAAAGTTATAGTCGCTAATTCGCTAAAATTAGACCAATTTTGGACTCCCCTTAAAAAAATTTTTTAGGGGGACCTAGGTCGCCGGTGCGGAGTGCGCTAGCAAGGCTTGGTCTTTTTATAGCGCATGTAAAAATTTGGGGGCGCAGCGTTCCCTAGGGGCCGAAATATGGTCTTCCGAAAAAGTCTATTAGGGTAGGTAGATATATTAGCCAACTAACCGTTGTCGTTAGTGGACCAAAATTCACCAATTTTTTTGTTCAACGCAGTAGGGACGGTAGTTGATAACGCCGTTTGCCGCTTGTCGATATGTCCATCCTTTTCAGAGATATTCGAGCTCAAAGTTGAAAATTGTCTTAAATCGCGCCAAATTTTGGACATTTTTCGCTATCCCAAATTTTGAGGGGGCGCTGCACTCCAAAATTTGTACACACGTTATCAGCCCCACTTAGCACTACGTCACGTGGCAAAGTTTCATTAGGCTATCTCTTTTGGCTTTTAAGTTATAGTGGCTAATTTGCTACAATTAAGGCCAATTTTTGACCCCCCTTTGGAAAAAAAATTGTAAGGGGACCTACGTCCCCGGTAGGGTGTGCGCTAACAAGAGTTGGTCATTCTCTCGCGCGTGTAAAAATTTGTCACACTTATTATAACTTATATTTAACATTTACTTAAATGCTTTACAAATTTACCACTTGACCTTATTACCATCTGTAGATATTATACGTTTTTGGATATCTATATTTTACACGGTAGTGTAGTGACATAATATGTGTGATGTGCATGTCACTGAGAAGCAATTTTCTTCCAGAGTCTACGGTTAAAAAAGTTGTGAAAATTGGTCAATATTTAGCGAAGATATGGAAAAAGTACAATAGCTTACTTTTTTGGCCCACCCTGTATATAGCTGAGTTTAAAACCATTAGGAACATGGCTACACGACAGAATTAGACGGAATAGTCTTGAGAGAACAACAGGGATGACTGGATAACAAAAATGCTCAGCTGTTAAACCGTTAAACCGGCAATATCAGCAGGTTTACCACTCTTTTACTTGGAAATTACATTGCTTAGGCCTACAATTAATTGCTGTTTCATGACGACGGCTGTTGTAGGCGCAGTTGCTCAAAGCGCTGAGAGACATGTCGGATGTTGAAGAGAATGATCTTGATCTCACTCCAGTCAGAGATAACGACTTCATCGGTATGTTACCACCGTGTCTATCATGCGACTCATCTCTAGCAGTCGATTTTCTGAAATTTTAACAGCTGCTTTCAATTCTGAGCCTTTCGGGCGTATGGAAATGGATAGCAAGAACTATGAATGTAAAAAAGTCAAGTAATTAATTACAGTGTAAGTGCTGCGCGATTGTCGACTGCTGAACAGTACGGTGTTATTTTGCTAAAAGTTAGATTTTCATTATTGTCTGTCCAATGCAATGCAATATAGTGTGGCTAATATTAGCAAGAATTGTGTATTTTGTGATAAAACCCCAAATTTGACATACGTATTTATAAATATGGTACAAACATTTTTAGATATTGGGCCATGTAAAGTTCATCCTCAGTATCCGCCATATTAGATTTTAAAATGGCCGCCATCTCAAATCTAAAAGTGGCAAACTTTTTGATCCAGTTCAGCTACAGAAAAGATATTGGTGGCTAAACATACATTTTTGGGGTCAAAATGACTGCTGTCTGAATCAGGTGTGTCCTCTAGCGCTCTCTGATGAAAAAAGGCTACGCCTAAGCACAACAAGAAGCCCAGCTGTCGCTAGGAAAAGCCGACCGTACCGTCTACGTCCAAAGCCCAGCGTCCGACTTCCAATCACGGAGAGAAAACGATTTTTCAGAGGTGACACAGTTCTATGCACGCTATATTAATGGAACGCTGCTCTCGAAAGCTACAATTAACGCTAGTATAACACACGTCGCGCGCGGTGACACGCGGTCATCTCGCCAGACGATATAAACAACTGCAGTCGTAAATAAGCAACTCAAATATCGGACGCAGGTTTCAACAATTTTGCTCACAATAAAAACGCCTTGCTAGAGAAAACGAGCTACAGCCTATACAGTTCCTGCTGCAATACTGACCTTCAATATCATCCAAGGTCATTGATTTTCATGTCATTTGAAAGCCAATATGAGACTTCCTATTAGTAATTAGTAGTAACCTTGGCCCTATCTTTCAACGTTTCCGAGTTATGGTCAGTTTTATATTGAATTCTATACCCCCCATCTATTTAGCCCAAAATTTGAAAATGTTCCCTTTGCACTAGTTTACTAAAAATTTGCATGACTATTGCCCAAGTTTTACACTCGTGGATGATTAATAATTTAAAAAAAAAACTTTTTCTCTATGACCTACCCATCAAGCAGGGTACATCCATTACAGACTGACAGAAAGACGGACGGACGACAACCATGCCAATAGCTCAACCGTTACTTAAGTATACGGTTGGCTAAAATGCGACCTCCTAAAATGTTTGAAGGACATCTCTAATTCCAAGCCAGATGCTCCTGTTGTCACCTGTGTAGTCCTAGATAGAGCTGCTATTGTCCAGATGCTAAAACCCACCATAGCCAAGACATTTTAAGAGTATGCTCAAGAGATCTTTATCCCCTACGTATCTGCAAAGCCGCACGAGGTGTTGCGCCACGTGCAATGAAGCGTGACGTCAACGCCGCCCACGACCACGCCCCAAGCGCACCATGAACCGAAACGTCAAAAGTACACTTCAAAGGGTTGAACCGAATCGTCATATAATCCTTTGAGCGACGAATCAGAAGTGGCCGGATGTTCGTTGCGATCTTCATTAATTTTTCGGCTGCCTTCGACAGTATGCATCGTGTGTCCATGTGGAAAGCCATGCTGGTGGATGGAATACCAGCCAAAATCGTCAACATCTTGCGCAGCTATGATGAGGGCGCAGAATGCTCTGTCTGGGTGTATGGCGAATTTACCGACAGCTTCAATGTTTTCATCGGTGTTCGACAAAGATGCCTCCTGTCCCCGATGATTTTTAATATTATATCGACTGGGTCATGAATCGAGCTGGTGCTTCTCCATTTGTTGTCGGCAAGGATTTGTCAGTGCAAGACCTGGACTACGCCGATGACATCGCGCTTTTGCCTGACTCCGTCGAAGCTGGTCAGACATTCCAAGATAAAGTGCCAGCTGCAGCCGCAAAGTTAGGACTAGCCCTATGGATCAGCCGGCCGAAAACCAAGGTGACGAGTTTTGGCTATGACATACCAGTGATCACTTTTGATGGCACTCCGCTTGACGTTGTGCCTACCTTTGTCTACTTGGAATCCTCCATTTCCGCCTGCCCATGAAATAGTTGCAGACTTGAGAGCACTAACCGCAGGCCTGGTGGAAAGTACTGCATGGCAGCCTACCACCGGGTTTATGACTATGTCACCTGTGGAATCAGCTCCGGGCCCAACGCTCGTTTCGAGTACGGGTTACCTTTACCTTATATTACCTAGGTATCTAGAGCACAGAGGCAAAGGGACTCGATCCCAATATTCCATGCTATGACTGAATGCGACACTGTGTCCACCTTTGCTGGGCATGGCAAGAAGACTGCTTGGATCTTGGATATTACGTCTTTCCAGAGCTCGCTAACTCACTTCTGAAGCTGTCAGTGGCCCCAGTAATGAAGCTGTAACAAGTAATTTAAGCAAGCTCACGTGACGCGCGATAGTAGTGGTCCTGTCACCCGGACAATCGTGTACAATAATGCGTCTTGAAGGAGTGCTCAAATTTGAAATCTCCGTATGGAAGACTCCTTGAATGTAGAAGGCCGAAAATTTGACTGCTAAAGGTGAACGTTTTTATGCTAAAACTTTCGTACGCAGGTTGTCCAAATCTATCTTCAGCCATTTTGGCGTAGTTCACTCTTAAAATGTGTGCGACAGCCAAAAGTTGGAAAAAACATTAAAACATTTTTTTGGGGAGGAGTTCAAGGTCATTCAAGGTCATCAATGTTGACACCGTTAAAAAGCTTGCCACTAACGCTTGTTACGATAAGCAGTATGTCTGTTCTATCTGCAAATGTTTTCACGCTGCAGTCTGTGCAACTTTTGATATAGAATGACTGCACATTCATTCACAAAATTTTGATTTTTAGCCGACCGTATATATATACTTAAGCAACGGTCGAGCAGTTGTCTTAATTGTCGTCCGTCCGTCTGTCTGTCTGTCCGTCACGGATGTACTGTGGCTAAACGGCTTAGGTTGCTATTGATTACTAATAGGAAGTGGCATATTAGCTTTCAAATGACATGAAAATTATTCACAGTGATTGACCTTGAAGGTCAGTACTGCAACAGAAACTGTATAGGCTGTAGCGTGTTTTTCCGACCAAGGCGTTTTTATTGTGAGCAATATTTGCAAAACTTGCATCCGATATTCTCCTTGTTAATTTTCTTCGTAGCTATTTGCATCGCCTGACAAAATGATTTCGCGCGATGTCTGTTATACTAGCATTAATTGTAGCTTTCGAGACAGCGTTACGTTAACATAGCGCACATGGAACTGTGTCATCTCTGACAAATCGCTTTCTCTTTGTGACTGGAAGTCGAACGCTGGGCTTCGGACGTAAGCGGTACGGTCGGTCGGCTTTTCCTAGCGATAGCTGGGCTTTTTGTTAAATTATTTGCAACCATTTTGCAAAGTCTTTGTGTTAACAGCGCTGTCCATACAGACTAATCGGTTGTGATTTGACTCCAAGTAGGTATTTACTGCCATCAAAATAAAGCCAACAGTGGGCATAACGAAATATCGTAATTCGTAGTTTTGGGGTTCCAGAGTTTTTGAAGTCAAAATGGCTGCCTGTCAAACCATTTTTAAGTTGAACCAATGAGTTAGGCTTATGTGACCCCACAAATGTATGTTTAGCCAGCAATATCATATGTTATATCTGAGGTGACCTGGATCCCACAATATTGCCACTTAAAGACTCGAGATGGCGGCCATTTTAAAATTTAATATGGCGGATATAGAGGCAAAATTTCAGGTGGCCAATATCTAAAAATATTTTATATTAATGAACAACTGTGCTAAATTTGGTGCTTTTATCATAAAATGCACAATTGGTCAGCTAAGCTACAGCACTAAATAGCATTGGACAGAGTATAAAATCACGTGAGCGTCCGTGCGTGGGTGCTTTCGTGCGCCCGTCCGTCCAACATTTGAGGCTTCATATCTCCATAACTGTGCAAGATTGAAGCATGTTCACAATGCACCACTTTTTCCTTTCACTTCCCCTTCTCCTTTCCCTTCTTTTTTCGCCTTTTCTTTTTCTCTTCTTCCTTCTCTCTTTCCATCTCCACGTTCGTGCGTCCAACATTTGAGGCGCCGTCTCTCCATAACTGTCACTAGGCCTATGGACTACCCATAGGAAGTCGACCCCCAGGAGTCGAATGGTCACGTGACCGATGACGTCACGCGACCTTAAAAATAAGGTCGTGACTTCATTATCTTTGAGGTGCCATATCTCCGTAACTGTGCCAGATGGACGCGTGGTCACTATGGACCACTCATAAGAAGTCGACCCTCGTGAGTCGAATGGTCACGTGACCGATGACGTCACGTGACCTCAAAAGGTCAAGTTTGTGACCCCATTATCTTTGAGGCGCTATATCTTTGTAACGGTGCCAGATACCCATGGTGACGATGGACCATTTATAGTAAAGGGGTGGTGACGAATCGAATGGTCTCGTGAGTCGTGACTGACAATGGTTGTTGTTTAGTTAAAATAATAGAGAAAGATGAAAGGATCATTGCTGCTGTACAATTTGAAATTAAACTGTGTTTTTTTAGCTCACTGATTATATTTATACGGACGTATACTGGGCGACTTCACTTTTTGACTTAGACTTTCGCTGTGTCCAAACTTCGATCTAAGTCCCTACTTTAGTCAAATCGTGAAGTGATTTCGCTGAGCCGGAATCCACTTCGACTTTTGACTTTAGCTGAGCGAAAACATGGCGAGTGGCGACTATTTACAGTCCTATACATAGGCCTATGATAGTTTAGTAAATTAAAGCAGTCTTGTACCAAAAATAAACGCCGTAATGGCTACACAATGACGTAAAACGTTACGTAATTACGTCATTTGAGTGCGCGGCGCAATCGAATAAGCAAGTCCAAGCGTAACTGGTTGATTAATTTCCTGTTAGGTTTACCGGTTTTTCACCATTTTAAATCGTTTAGTTGAACTTTGGTCTAAGTACATACTTTAGCGTTCAGCTTTAGCTTTGACTCAGCGAAAAGGCTCAGCGAAAGTCTAAGTCAAATAAGGCACGCTGTAAACTATCGAAATGCATTGGACAGACGCCGTACGTTCGTATGAACATCACGTTGTTATTCTTGCTTTTTGCCCTGTTCTGTTTGCACGTTCACTGATTCAGATTATCAAACTAGAAAAGCACTCGGAGAGCGCAACCTTCGCCAAGCATGTTAACCGCTCGTCTCGTGAGCATTAGCTCAAATTTCCGTATCACCCCTAAAATTGAATCACTTGTAGTTTTTGACATTCCCGACATTCCCTGAAAATTTCCGAAAGATTCTTCCATAACTTTTTGAGTTATCTTGCTGACACACAGACAGACAAACAAACAAACTCTGGCAAAAGCATAACATCCTTGGAGGAGGTAATAATCGCGTGATTAATTAATAGACTGTACGAATATTGGCTGAACTGCGTTGTACAGGTGCGAACCAAGTCTGCTATCGTTCGAGTCCATACGGCGACTATTCACAGGCGGACTTGCAGACCGGAACGCTCAACTTGTACGAGGAACCATGCTTCGACAAACCCGCCACACCTCCCAATGGACTCTACCAACGGCCAGCTTTCCCGCCACAATTTAAAACCATCGGCTCGACGTTCAAAACTCACCAGTATCCGCAGACGTACGGCCAGCATCACGTCGTTGCCATTGGCGACGGGCCGGCCCATTACGGTACAATAGGGGGCGACAGGTGCATAATATCGTATCACAAGGCTGGGGTTAGATTTCCGGCGCATTTGGCGGCACTTAGTTCACAGAATCGAGCGACGGATTACGGGTATTTCACCGACGATAGACGACATTCGGACACCGATAGCAACAGCCCTACTATTACACCGTAGTCAACGGTTGAAGTGAGGCGCGGATGCCGACTTTCACTTTTTTTCCAGGGAGGGAATGTCTTGCGTAGTAGTTTTATGGGTTGAGGGAGGGAAAGTCAAACATAATTTCAGTTAATAAAGAGGGGGATGGGAAATCTAAGACCGGA
>Ga0209671_1009253_pt1 | contig 10332 bp, 7 predicted proteins | sample WorMetHERISLAND2_2_FD_187401 | JGI IMG/M metagenome (GOLD analysis project Ga0209671, IMG submission 187401) | Marine gutless worms symbiont microbial communities from Max Planck institute for Marine Microbiology, Germany - Olavius geniculatus... | ecosystem: Host-associated > Annelida >... | reverse complement strand
TCATAACGGAGAATCGTCGCGAGGGTCATTGAGTATTTACTGTGACGCAGGGCCGATACCTTCGATCATTGGCGCCGAGTTGTTTCGACAGCGGCCTCGACCGAAGGCGATGGCAGTCGCCGGTGCCGTCAACTGGGTTGCAACTTTCATTGTCGCTCTTGGCTTCCAGCCTGTCGCTGTAAGTGAACTAACACATATTTGTTACTGTCATGACTATAATTAGACGGGATCGCTATTGCAACGCAAGCGGTTCCGCCTGTTGATACACATTTCTCGGTGGCGTGGTGGTCTGTCGTCTATCTATATGTCGTCTGTCACATTCGTACACCATGCTTAAACCGTTCGACAAATTTTGAAGTCATTTGGCAGATACAATCGCTATGTTTAGTGACACATTGTGTTAGATGAGGGTTCCTGAACCGACAAGGGGAGGGGTGATATGATAGACGAATTCCCCGGCGGCCAAACCACGCAATTGCAAATTGCATCCAAACCGTCATTTGTGTGCTGCCACGTGGCGAATATATACAAACAAGAAATGTGATTCCGCGTTTTAAGAAATTACTTTGGTTTTTGTTATTGTTAAGTCATTAGCTATTGCAAGAGATTTTACTTCAGTGCGGTCTGTCAGTTCGTCAGTCAGTCTAGCAATTTGTTGATCTGCTAACACATTTTGCGCACTGTTTTATATACGGCCGGCGTAAGGAATGAGCTGCCCTTGCCAAAGACACACAAATAAAAATGCATTAAAGAAGCTTCTGTTCTTGCATGAAAATGAAAAATTTTGGCGTAAAACTTTAGTCAAAATTTAAATTGCAAATTGGAGCAAAACTGTCAGAAATACTATTTCTCTTACTACAAACAGCTTATATGTGCAAAAACTCAAAAAAACGACACGTTGAAAATTTGCTTCACAATTTAGACGAACACGTCTTTCTGAATCTATCTTGTTTTGTGTTATAATAATATTTCTATTTTTCTTCGCTATTTGGATATCAGGTACTTATTTATTTTTGTATCTGTTGTTTTATGAACTATCACGTGACACATCAAACGGCGTGTGGTTCAGAATCTGACTGGCGGACACTACGTGTTTACAATTTTCATCTTGCTGCTGATTGGTTTCGTCATCTTCATCTATCTTTTTGTGCCGGAGACGAAGAACAAGACGTTCGACCAGATTGCGAACCAATTCTCCTCGGCTGGCGTGGCACGCAACGGAGTCGCGGGCTGAAAAGTAAAGGGGCAGGAAGTCGCATTATTGTCCGATAGACTGTTGCGAATTTCCCACAGAAATTTTAATTTTGCTTTAAATTCCCCCCCAAAATAAAGGATATCTAGCCCCATATACATGTTACATGGGGAGATTTTTCGCTTCCTGCCTTCAGCTGTCACGATGACACTGACGCGCAACGCTGAGCAGATTAATGAATAGGCCTTAGTGATGATAGGACCATCAGACAACTAGAAACGACCAGAGCTCACAAACCTCGGTCTAGAATGATTCTGCCACCAGGCGAACACAAAGGAGTCTCACTTTACGTGCGTAATGCGTATGTGTTACTTTTACCATAGATGTAAGTTTGTTTGAGTTTCGTTCTACTGTGTCAACATGCGGACATCAGTTTAAACTTTACAAGCATCGTACAAATCATTGTGCACGCTTGTCCTTCTTCTGTGAGCGCATTATAAACGTATGGAATTCATTCATGAGTAGTGTTGATTTCAAAAGTCTTAATACTTTTAAACAGTTTACAGGTTCTGTTGATTTTACAATATTTTTAAGTGTTTTAAAATTGTTCGTTTAGTTTTGCTTGTGTTCTGTATTATTTAGGCTTACAGGCGGCTGTCAGTGTTGCTTCAACCTTGTCGTTCCTGTTTATTACTTGTGACCTTGAAAATGTCATGTTTTGTGTCTATGAACGAAATAAAATGATGACAATAATGGTGATGATATTGCTTACGTCTGTCGGCCTATATTTTGCGCGCGGCTGTAGAATCTAGCAATATTTTGCTGCTACGGCAATAATAAAACTTTCCTTAATTGCTTACTTACTAACTTTTTTTACTGCTCGTCTATCAGTAGATAACCACTTCTGTGGTCGTGCTGAATAAAAATGTTCAGAATTCGTTTACAACTTTTGAAGTAGTGTTTTTGGATACAAACTAACTGACTTATTTTCTTACTTAGCGAAAATATATAGCGCGTTAGCCAGTGTATGTGTTGTGCAAACGATTACATTTAAGTGATCGAATTCAATATTTGGCTTAATTGGAAGTCAGAAGACCGGCTGTGAAAACGGTTCAGCGTTTAATCAAAATGAAATGTCTGCCAGTTTACTGTCCGCTTACCAAAGCTGACCAATGCTGACCGTCGTGACACTCTGATGAAATTCTTCAGTGCGATAAGAACGTGGACATAATTAATGTATCTCTGGATTATTTCGGCTTTGCGTTACCATGTGATTTGCTGTATAAAAGATATTAAAAATTTTGTTTAAATGAAGCTGGTCGCTATAGCTTTGTGCCCTACATTTGCCGGTTTCCTTCACCGTCTTTACTTTATCCTTTTTTGTTTGTTGGGTGAGAGACTGGATTAACCTACTTACTGCACTGTTTGATAATACCGTTACAATTTGGCAGTTCAGTTTTTAAAGTGCGTTTTAAAATGCTGCAAAACTTAGCAGAATTGCAGCTTATGACAATGAGTTTGAGGACTGAAAGAGCGCTAACGCTGAAGATTTTTGCGGACAATTTGTGGCCGTTATATTGCAATTCGCAATGAACCGGTGTATCAGTGGCGAACACCAATAGACACCGACTCACACAATCAGCGGCAGAACCTGGCAGTAAGCTAAAGATCAGACAAACTATTTAGCGCGTTTTATGGGCGACATCGGAAGCAACTGGTGGTATACAAACGCCAATCAGCGACCGACATGCTGCAAGACTTCAGAGAAGCGGAGAAGTGCGGAGTGAACGCTTAAATCCGCAGTAAGTTGAACGTCTGTGAAGAACGTTCACTACGCGGACCGCAGATAAACGTAGTTAGCTGATAATAAGTTTATCACAAAGTACAGCGTGGCTCTATGTACTGTTGCTTGCACCAGAGCAACGTCGGTTGTTTTATAGTCGCAGACCAGGATTTGGGAAAGTAATTCAAGTGAGCGCGATATTGCGACATGATGAAATTATAAAGCACAATTTCAGAGTAGCCTAATAAAACAATTTTAGGAATATAAGGAGTATGTTTCAGTTAGTAGCATTTTTGTGTTCACCGTGTTTGTCATAAATGATGAAAGTAACATCAAGTATGACACAGAAATAAACACAAATGCCTTAAAGCATCTTTCTATGTTAAACGTTGCTATACAGCAATTTCTTGTCGTCGTGCGCAGTTTAAGAACCACGGGCAAAACTTCAACTTTTTATCTAAATGTAATATTTTTGATCTAGTAGTCTATAGAGTGTGTTGTTCTTATAAATTATTTAATAACAAGCCAATTGTTATTTGATTTGCTACTTGTTTTGCATATGACGCAATTGTTAAGTCGAATCGTATAAATGGTATGTGACATAAAATTCTTCTGTTTTTGTGTCACTTTGATAAAGCAGACTTGTGTGTGGATCTGTTGACGAACTTGCGGACTGTTGACGAACCGAAATTGCAGGAATTCGCGCACCTCTACACAGCGAAACGAAAAGTCCTGCATGCGTCACTAACGCTGCCTGGAAGTCTATAGGCCCAGTGCGTAAAGATCTGCTCTCTGTTTCATGTCGCTGAATAGTTGATCTGTGAAATTTCAGCGTAAAATTCTACTATGTATTAATTAATATAAAAAAGTTTGTGGATACACAAATATGAAAAAACAACAACTTATGCCGCTACTAGTAGGCTGTCTTTGTTCTAGAGTTAGAGTAGTGTTAGTGTTTCCGTGGGCTTTAACTCGCAAGACGCAAGTTGAAGTTTTATACTGAAAACATCTATGCGTTGGCGAATGTTGTTAGCGACGTACAGTAACTGTTGAACAGATATGAGCAAATGTTAATTCGACACGGCGTGCAGCTTTGGAAAGAGGTTTCTTGACTTTTTATGAAGCCTTATAAGGTGATCCACAACGTCATCAGGAGAATATGATAATGACGTTATTTTGTTTGCTGCAGCAGCGGCTAGTAAAAGGCGGTTAACATAATGTTACTTTGCAAGACGCGAGTTGCCGTTATCAAGAAAATTAGTGCGGAAGCTGTTTGAATTGCATCATCTGAATTCGACACGAAGAGTTTCTGTTAATAGCCTACTCTGATACTGGCACTGCAGCATCTGGTAGTCTATTGCTGAAGAAAAACGTGTTAGATTTTGACTGATCGTGTAACTACAGGTGTCAATACAAGAACAGGTCCGTCTTTTGACGTCCTGATGTAGCCAATCGGTTTTCTTCATGTTGGCCTTTGGACGCATTAAATCCAGCCTACTCAGTTGATTCTTGTCGGCCAGTCTTACGGAAATGTGCCGTGATTCTTTCGCAAAAGTTGACGATAGTCGACCAAGATACAACACAGCAATCGTTCGATAAAGGCTAGCATCATGTCAACGGCACAACGATGAGGTGATGACGATCAAAGACGAAAACGATGAAATATAACAAGATGCGCGTCAAACTGCTAATTTATACGGTTCTAACGCTGACGCTGGCCGCTAGTTCTATCTCAGCGCGAGTGAGAGGACGCAACAGCAATCGCCGTCGAGATCGACATCGTCATAATCCATACGCCGTGCCACCGGCCTACGAGACATATGCAGCCGACGATTATGAGGAAGTGGAGGTCAGCTCTTACTGTCGGGAAACTGTTGCACATCACGAGAACTACGTCAGAGAAAGGACTCAGGCGCCCAACTCCAGCAGTAAGGTAGGAGGCCTATAATTATTCTCTACAATTTCGCTAACATTATTACACATCGCAACTTTGTCTAAGACAGTAATTATAAACGAAAAATGTGGCAATAATGAACACAGAAGCTTAATTGTAAAACACCACGAGTTCTTAGTTTCAGAGGCACCGGCTGTTTTTCAACGGTTTTAAGCAAAATCACATGCGAAGACCTGTCGGGCAAGTACGTAAGTTTTTAGACAAAATTGGAGAATTGTCAGCGAGAAAAAGTCGATAGTAGTTTTCGGCAGGTGAACTTCACTTAGTCAATCGATCAATCAGTTATATTTTTACGAGTGACCTATCTTCATATGTAATTACTAATATCACGAAGTTGACGTAAATACTATTTGGTCGATTAACTCAATTGACTGATTGGTTTATCGATCGATTTGACATGATTTGACGGGCAGGTAGACGTATTCGGCGGTGTTCTGAAGCGACATGTAGAATCGCTGCGACGCACGGCCAACAGTAAAGTAGAGCTGGTCTTCCTCGTCGACGAAAGCTCCAGCGTCGGCGCAGCCAACTTCGACAACGAGCTCAAGTTTGTCAAGAAACTGTTGGCCGATTTTACCGTCGACACCTACACAACGCGAGTGGCCGTCGTCACGTTCTCGTCGCCGAACCGCGTGAGAAGACACGTCGACTACCTGACGACACCCGGCCAGGACAATCACAAGTGTGCGCTGATGCACGATCATCTGCCACGCATCAACTACGCCGGAGGGTCGACGTTCACACTTGGCGCCATGCTCGAGGCTGAGGTAATTACATGAAGACTTTATGTTTTGAGTCTCTCCGCTTGTATACCAGTATACACTTTGTTTACGCGGTGTTTCATTAAAAAAAGTCACCCGTTTTTGTTTCTTTTATAACTCAGTCGAATGGTGATCAATTTGCATGAACTTTTTACCAAATGTAGCTGAAGAAATACAATTCAAATTATTTCAACAAAATGTGACCGTTAGTTAAGTATTTTTAAACTTTTATTTTATTTTTTTAGTTACATATTTTTTGCTGACATCATATTATTGTATTGAGTACAAACTGGCTTGTCGCAATTGGTTCTGTCAGTAGCTACCCTGCTTTGATAGTGAACTTTATCTGGTTTACTGATGAAAAATGTTCATCGTGTCAGCACTTAGGCCTAGCAACATGGAGGCATAAAGTCAGGTGTCTCGCAATTCAAAAACTCATCCATCTCGTAACCGAAGTGTGCTGGTGCACTGTTATGTTTTGGGCGGCGCAGCTGCGATTGTTTTAGTTCAGTTTTACTTTTTATCGCAAAATTTAATGCGGGCGCAACTTAAGTGATGTAAAATAACCTTGGCTCTTGTTTGTTTTTAAATTTTTTTTATGGAGTATTTAATTATTAAACTTTTTGCCGTTTACTTTGTTTGCATTGTCGATCTCTGTGTGTAATTGTTAATGGTCGTCAGAAAGTGCTGCGAGCGGCTCGTCCCGACGCCAAGAAAGTGGTGTTTCTAATCACCGACGGTTACTCAAACAGCGGAGACCCGCGCCCAGTGGCACGTCGTCTGCGTCAGGACTCCGAGGTCGAGGTCTTCACGTTCGGCATCCGCGACGGCAACTTCATCGAGCTGTGTGACATGGCATCGGACGACAAACATGAACATGTTTACATCCTCAACAGCTTCCAGGAGTTCGAAGCTCTGGCCAGACGAGCTCTGCATGAAGGTTACAACTCACAACAGCCTCGTTTGTGCCGCTTTATAAATATGTTCATTATTATTGCTGCTATTACTATTTTAAAATATTTTTGGTGATATAGATCCAAGGGTTAAAATCAAAGTTACAAACACAGTACAAAATTGAAACGTTGGGTCGTCACAGAAAGGTTTTGGAACAAAAAAGCCTCTCCGTCGTCGCCAAAGACAGTATTGATTCTCTGGTCTATATTACGCGACTCGTATTATTGTTATTATTCCATTAAAAACAAAGTTAGCTGAAGACTTGAGCGTCACTAGTCCATTTCGGCTGAGAAAGTATCCATTCTTTAAATCTACCAAATTGTAACGCTGGACAGCCAGACTCGATGTCTTGACAGCTGACATTGCATTGAAGATGTGACGAAAACTTGCTGACGTTGTTGAGCAACTTCGTTCAATTAGTAGATTAGTCAATTGAATTTTTTTTCGAAGTAGCCAAAATAATAGTTACTTCTGCTAGGTTTGATGCTAAAGGGTTAGTTGATGCCCAGGAAATAGTCATTACACGTAAGAAATAATTCAAGGAAAAATGAGTTTTATCTGCAGACTTTCCTAACAATTTCGTACAGTCTTATAAATGCAACGTGCAAATGTGTGAAAGATTGGGGCGATAGTGTGTCTGCTGGCTGCACCGCGGGTTCAACTTTTCGCTGGTGCGGGCAATGGACGACCGCATAGTGCGCTGCAGTATCACTAGCTCATGTGAATCAGCTACCACTTCCGATATAGTAAAGTGCTTCTGGCCACGAGTGACGAATATCTCGTGTCCATTCACACAGCGCCCCCTGGTGAGTACGGAACAACTCTGCATTTACGTTTTGCTTGTCTGCAGACCTTCACGTTGGCAACTACATTCAGCAGAACACCAGCAAGTGCGATGAGTTGTGTACCGAACGCGCTGACTGCTGTGACGAGAAGGCGACATGCGGCTGTGGGACACACACGGGATACTACGAGTGCATCTGTTCAGTCGGGTACTTCGGCAGTGGACTGCGTCACGAGTGCTACCGTAAGTACTGCGTAATTCGTTGCCATCAACTATCAAGGGTGTAGTAGCCCTAAAAAGAACTTAGAAAAAAATCTTCTCCGTATGTTTTGTGCTGTTTTTAAAATCCTTAACATGTACCAAATACACAAAACATATTCTAATGCATTCAAAATTATCGTGAATTTGTATTTTTTCAGTCGCAGAAACTACTCTAATATAAAATTACACAAAAACAAAAAAGTTATTGGCTTACAGCAGAATAATTTAAATTTAATCGTACTTATGACAGCTGTTGTTTTATACACATAACGTAGGAAAGCATTGCGTTGTTCGTTCGCTACGCTGTAAGTATTGTAAAATACTCTCGTCTGTGTGTTGTAGCATGTCCTGAAGGCACGTATAAGAACTTCACGGCTCCCGGCGACAAGTCAACCTGTCTAGCTTGTCCGGACGCGCATCAAACCTCAGCGGCGGGCAGCACAAGCGAACAGCAGTGCCACTGTATGAAAGGCTATCACCGGCCCGACGCCGGACCGCCACACACATGTACAGGTGACCACCAACAGTCATCCTCGTTCTACCGCTCTATCAAAGCTCTGCGGCACCACTCGTCAGCCAGACGAAAACGCTCGCTCCGTAGACAATGTAAATAGACCCGTCCGCACATTGTCATAACTGTAATTATATGCGGCCGTCCTAATAGGCCGCAATTATTACGGATCCGTCCATTTGTCTGCCTCATACAGGCTCCTTAGTCCTAATCGAGAAAAGAAAAAGTAGACAAGTCAGAATATTAGTGTAAGGAAAACATTTCTCGAGACAGGAGTAACCGGTATACAAATTTTCTGCTGGGACTGCTCAAAAGGTCAAAGGTCAGGGTTAAGTTTAAGTTTGTGTAGGTCTAAGCGGACGGCCGCAAAATATATCGGCACTAGGCTGACATAATTATTTTTCTAGTTTTTTTACGCGCAACAGCAGCTACTGCTGTAGCGAGTCTTAGCCATCGCAATTCTGTCCGTCCGTGTGTCACAAGGGTGGATCATTCAAAAATGGTGCAAGCTAGAAACACCAAATTTTTACCGTTGGCTGCCTGGAAGATTCTAGTTTCAGGAACCGTAAAGCTTTTCCATAAATTCGAAAGGGTTCACCCCAAACGAGGGTGCTAAATGAGAGGGGGTAAGAAAAATTTGCGATTTTCAGCCAATACAACTAAGCGAGACGGGTCGCGCCGTCTGGTGCCCTCTGGCGAGTGTATAAGAAACATTGTTGCTAAGATGAGTGAACTTAGATTTTGCTCGCACCGGGTCTTCACACATGCGTCGTTGTTGCGCGTTCCCTTTTGCGTTAGCTTTTGCGTTCTTGCTTATTAAGACGTATTTTTCATAAAACGAGTAAGCCACATATCAGTTATGTTGACAAATTCAGTTTATTGCTCTTTCTGCATGCGTTCTTTTGCACTTCTTGTCATCCTATAAAGACGGTGATAGCGTTAGCATTTCTGTAATATTTAGTCATTCTAATAATTGGATAGAACGTGCTGCTGCTGCTGCTGCTGCTGCTGCTACGGCAAATGATGATAGGCCTAATAATGAAGACAACGAGTGTTCATGTGCTGCACTGGCGACATGGAACAGTTTGCTGCAGTCGCTTAATAGGCCTAACACCATGTCTTTTAAACGGAGCGTAAAAAATTTCTGTTTCGTCTACCGTTTTTATCTCTAATTCAGTATCCATCTTTACAGTAGGTTCTATCTTAGGTTCTGTGCATTTATTGTAAACTACTAGTCATTTTTGCAAGTGGTTGTTTGTGAATAATTAATAAACTGATTGGTGATGCTGATGCTGTGGATGTTACAGCGAAGACGTGTCCGGCAATGTCTCTGCCGGAGCACGCGTACTTCGTGCAAGGTCAGTGCAGCAACGAGATTAACGCGGCGTGCGGTATACGCTGCCAGACCGGCTACCAACTTCGCGGCACCAGTTTACGGCTCTGTACCGAGGACGCAGTCTGGACTGGCACCGACGTCACTTGCCACGGTCTGTCTTTCCTCTCGGTGCTGCAGTGCATAACTGTGCATAACTACAGGGTGGGCCCAAAAAAAACTGGTAAATTTTTATACGCCAATAACTTTATCAAATGCTATAGAAATACGTTCTATGGAACGAGGTATTCTGTCGCATTGCCATACTATAGCTGTTGCGTTTCAGCATTATACCCCGTTTTAACGATCAAGCAAACATCGAGCAATCATCGAGTAAACATCCAGCAAATGCATTCAGAATACACGTGCATGGCGTGTGCTCTAATTCCTCGCTGTTTGCTCGACGTTTGCTTGATGTTTGCTTCGTGTAGGCTATGCTCTATGCATGCTTCATGTTTGCTTAACGTTTGCTCGATTTTTGCTTGATGATTGTTTGATCGTGTAAACGGGGTATCACGCTCTTACTTATGGTGCACGTTGGCAAGGCCAGCGTGCAGCGTAACTAGTTGAGCGTAGATATTTACATTTTTGTGTGTCAGCGATGTGTTTAGGTCACGATTAAATAAGTAAGTAAGTAAATGATTTACAAAGCGCCAAAGTCTCAGAAAGAATCAGGGCGCATAGGATGATGGACGCTAGGTGGCAGAAAAGGCTGACTGAAAGTAGTGGGTTTTTAAGTGACATCTGAATGTAGCCAAGG
>Ga0209671_1009252_pt1 | contig 10332 bp, 7 predicted proteins | sample WorMetHERISLAND2_2_FD_187401 | JGI IMG/M metagenome (GOLD analysis project Ga0209671, IMG submission 187401) | Marine gutless worms symbiont microbial communities from Max Planck institute for Marine Microbiology, Germany - Olavius geniculatus... | ecosystem: Host-associated > Annelida >... | reverse complement strand
ATCGTATGTGAAAATTTTGTTGATGCTGTCATTATTGTGATGTCAACTGTTGATAGAACACAGTCTATTTGTGTATTATTTTTCCTACCAGTAATCTAGCATAACTCACAGATGACAACTATCATAGAGGTGAAAAAAACGAATAAACTTAGAAAGTTAATGTCACCTCTTAAAGTGTTAAACATTAATGTCTCATGTTTCAACATATTGTCCAAGTTTGTTCCTACAATTGTTTTGTCTGTCAACAAGTTTCTGAATGCCCGATGCAAAGAACGATGCTGGCTGCTGTCCAAGCCACTGATGAAAGATTTATTGCACCTCGATATCTGATGCAAATTTTTGCCTATTTAGCATTTTTTCACCAAACTTGTACTATTGGCTTTGTAAAACACTTATCTTTCTGTCCACATAAAACAATAACGGAATGCTGTTTGTTACGGGACAATTTCAGTGAGAATGCCACCATATTTAATGTTTATATATGATGTCATGGTGACGTCATTTTCATAGAACTCACAACTTGCATTCAGAATTAAGTCCATCACAAAACGTGTATTTCTGATTTTTCCTATTTTAAGAGTTAATGGAATGGCGCTATATTGTATACTTATCCGCGTACAGTGAATGCCAGCAGCAGCTGGGGCATAAACAAAAAAGGCCCAGTGTGCGATGTACTAGCTCCGTATCCGTGGTTTTGCAGTGTAAGCTGGTGTCTGGCTGAGAGCTAAAGAAACTGAACTAAAAGCGAGGGTCGTCTCGTACTACTACTACTATTGCTACTACTGCTGCTGCTGCTGCTGCTAACAGTAAAATGTTGTGTGTGTGTGCTCAGGTTTTTGTACAATGAAATGAGGCTACCAGTTGTTGCTCACAATCGATACTGGTCAGTGACATGCATATCAAATACTACTACAGAGTCGGTCATAAAAAGCGTCCCCCTACATGTCAGCTAATTATGTCTTCCAAGAGTAATGTACATTTAAAGTGAATAACGCACGTTGAAATATAATTAATTCTGAATAACACGTGCAAATTTCGTGCAAATGTTTTCGATAATTTTGTAATGGATAAAAATAAATGAAAGCAACCCAACGCTACAGGAAACACAATGGGGAAAACAGCGTAACGTCACTGGGTGAAGTTAATGGTTGAGTTTCTGCAGCAGAACTTACCCAACTTCATCGAGCCTTCTGTCTGGCTGTCGAACAGTCCGGACATAAACCCCGTCGATTATGCTGTCTGCGGTGCTCTGCAGCAAGATGTGTACAGAGTTCCGATCGTGGGTTTGGAGGATCTCAAAGACAGAGTGCGTACCTGCTGGGCCAGTCTCGATCAACAACTGATCAACAAAGCTACTGATCAGTGGCGACCGAGATTGAAAACTGTAGTTCATGGAGGGCACATTGAACAGTTGTTTACTTGACTGTCTTGTTGTTGTATGAAGTTTTCGCTGTTCTACTTAGACATATACGCAAGCACGTATTTCCATTTGTGTTTCACCATTGTGATATAATACAGTTGGGGTGCTTTAGTTCTACCGTATTATTCGTTAATAACATTTTGACATACTCATTAGGTTTTGACACCAATATGTGCAAAACAGACCAGCAATTTATAAGGTGTGTCATTTTGTCCATATAAACAAATGCAGTAGCATTTTAAACAGTGACCCGACGGCCTTTAACTGTCAATCAACGGTGTCAAACAGTAGACGAGTTATTCTATATTTAGAACTCTCTTGTGACAGTCTCTTATCGACGTACACAATAGCGCAAAAACGTTTGTTGCAACAAACTCAGAAAAAAACGACTGCAAATACATGTCTCATAGCAGCATCAAAAGTCAGCTTAATTTTATTCAAGCCGTGTTGAACCATAAAGATGCTTGGACAGATATAGTTTCAATATTTCAGCCATTGATGATTGAACGTTGCTGTAGTTGTTACTGTTACGATTACTAAGTTAATCATTGTGACGTGAGAGTTGAATACTTGCATCATAGGACATGTCATAGGACATGTCATAGGACGTGATTGCTGTTTGTCATTAGGTCTGATACAAGTCCATATGCCAAGCAGAATGGTGGACAATTTCACTTCATTTTTGACGGACATGGAAATGCACTGCCCGATGACCAGGTAGCTGCTTTCTTCTATTCTTAGCCAGGGGTAATGGTGAAATAATTAAAGGGTGTGTATAGCTCTTTGTGGGAAACCATCTCAGAGGAGCGTCACCTGCCACATGGGATCACGTTATACTTGCCACCTGACACAGCCTCAACCTATACCTGCTGGTACTCAATTTACCTGCCTTGGAGGGATGTCCAGGCTGAGTTGATCTTGGGGTCTGTTCTAAAACGTACTATGCTGTGTGATAAAATCTAATGTCCTTAAGTGATGCTAAATAAAAGTATTTAAGATTATGTTAAGAAGTCGGTGGTGCAGCGGTGGAAAAGTCTGTTGAACCAAATGCCGTCTGTGATCATGGTACCTTGAAAAGTTACTGAACTTATTCAGCTGTGTTGTGTGTGCGTGTGTTTGTCTGTTAAGTCGTTCTGGGATTTCCTGTTGTCGAGAGCCAAGTCATGGGGTCTGGTCACCTACGAACAGGATTGGCTTGACTATCAGGTAATATGCGCCATATTACTTTCTGCCATAGGTTTAATAAACATTAAGAAAAAGAAAAAATGTTAAAAAAATGTTTTTTGACATAAAAATAAAAATGCCAGAATGAAAAAAGCTCTAGATCAGGTCACATATAGGGTTGGATATTATGATTTTTTTTAAATTAGTAGAGGCTGTGACTCTATCTGAGCAGATGGGTATTGGACACTGGTTTTTGCAGACCTGCAGTAGATGATGGCTTGGTCATACTTTTCAGCTGACTGGCCATTCGGCACAGCCGCCCATCGCATCCCATCCATACTCGGATCTGAGTTACCAGTAAAACTGCTAATACAAGCCAGGTCTCATACAGTAGCCGGTCTCTAATACAAGCCGGAGGTTTGAGTCTGATGTTTCAATGGAAGACGGATCTTTCTGAAATTTTGAGGGTATGTCGGGAATGGCACAAACTACCAGTGATTCAATTTTGGGGGTGATTCGGAAGGAATTCTGGATTCTGGATCACTTTGAAATTTTCGTTACCATTGCTTTCAATGGGGCATAAGGGAAACCGCTACAAAACCGAAGATGGTGCTGCCACCTGGCGAACAACATTGCCTTGGCAGAGGTGTGTGGGCTCTGACTGCTTTCTAGTTCATTCGTTCGTTCATTCACTCATTCGTTCACTCACTCATTCATTCATTAATTCGTTTACTTACTCATGCATTCGTTATTCATTTGGTCACTTGTTTACTCACTCATTTATTTTCTCTCATTCATTCAATCGTTCATTCATTTATTTATCATTCATTGATTGATTCGTTGCGTTTGTGACTCTATGTAGGTGGAGCACATCGATGCGCTGCAGTCTGATCTGAGTCTGGGCACTCGTTGGCTGGTACAGATGGGCGAGGCAGCACGTCGCTATGACATCACCATACAGTACTGCATGTCACTACCCCGACAAGTGCTCACCGCTCTACTCGTACCCTCCGTCACTCAGGTGAACTCAGCCTGGCCATACTTCACGGTGTGGGTACAATGAGCTACCAGCAACAGTTCTTATAGCTGTGGAGTAAACGTGTAAATTAGCTGCTTCTGTGTATGTGAGCTAGTGTCTGTCGTTGAAAACTGAAAAATACAGATTTGTACCACATAGAGGGGCTCTCTGGGTCACAAAGGACTTTCTTACCTTTTTTAGTACTGTACTTTTGTTAGTTTTGTGTTGGCTGTTGTAGTAGCTCAACATCGTTTGTAGCTAGTGGGCTGTTGTGTCTGACCGGGCCAGTGGTATGTCTTCTGACTGCAAACCATGTGTCCAATTTCTATAAATAGATTCATTAGGTCAAATGTAATTTGGGAAAAAAATTCATCGAATACGACAAAAAAACTTTTACGTACCTTGGAAGTTGAAACGTCAAGGTACATAAAAGTTTCTTCATTGTATTCAGTGAATTTTTTTTGCATGTGTCCAATTGTTTGCTGGTGCACATAGTGCACTGCAGTATCATTAGCTCATCCCATTCAGTTGCCACTTTCGAGATTGTACAGGGCTTCTGGTCACAATGTCTGACTCGTGTAAGCAGCACTATAGCAAGTATCGCGGCCCTCATGAGAGAATCCAATTTACTGTCGCTTGCAGATCAAGCTGAGATCGCTACGGCTAGACTGCATGAGAGAGCTCTCCGTCATCGCCATGACACTCCCATTGCACAGCCGCCAGACGACTGGTGGAAATTTCACAAAGAGGCAACCCAGGACAACGCACAAGGTCTCAAGCCCAATGTCCAAGGAAGTCCAGTTGGCGCGAGACAGCGAAGGATATCGCAAGGCGAGCTGGCATTGTCACTGCCACAGTAGAACTGACCACATTGGGCCCACCGCCATAGATAGATCTGTCCAATATCCATTTCGGACTTGATGTGGAAGATCACCAGCTCAACGTTCCCTACCAGCGGCCCGGGTTATAGCTGCAACTCGGACACTAACCGCCCTCCTCCCGGCGGACATCCACTTGTGGGCAGATGGGTCAGTGTCTGCAAACGGTGATGGTGGGGCTGGTGGCTTTGCCATCTTTGTTCAAGGTACCCTCCGAGTGACCGATGTCAGTCAAGCGGGTCATGGAGTATTCGAGTTCAGGGCCGAGGCCATGGCCTGTTTCGCTGGTCTACAGGCAGTCCTCACCTTGCACGATTACAATACTTGCCAGGGAGTCAGAGTCCTCTCTGACTCCAAGTCGCTCATCCAATGCCTTGCTCAAGGTCCAGCTCGGCAGGCAGACACCTCATGCAGCTCCATCTGGACGGTTCTTGCAATGATTGGTTCGTCGAACCTAGTCAACGTCCAGTGGATCTTGGGACACGTGGGTCTGGAAGGTAATACAGAAGTGGACCTTGAAGCCAAGAGAGGCACTACATTAACACAGTCCACGGCACCTATGGATCTCAATTCAGCTTGTGCGGCGGTCAAACGGCATCAACAGAGTGTCACTGACGACAGGTATCTCAGCGACCCACATGCCAGAATCCGTAGGGTGCTTGCTGGCAGTGTCAATCAGTTCCAACGCTGGCAACATGATTGGACCAGGGACCAGTTCGTGACGGTGGCTCAACTACGCACTGCTGGCAGGTTACCTTCACCGGATCAGACGCCGGGACTCCGCTCGGCGCTAATGAGACGGCAGAACACCTGGTGCTACAGGGCCCAGCTCATGACCAGGCCAGAGGGACGTCTGGCCAGGAGGAAAATTCAATACAGATCCTCGACGCCTATGGGACTTCCTCGGGTGGTGACCTGGTGGCGTGACGTAGTTGGTAACGTGTTTTGGCTGAAGCGAAGTTACTCTACGCCGGGCCCGGTTAGTACTGCGATGGGTGACTGCCTGCGGGCAGGTAAACCATCTCGGTGCGAAGCCTGCCAGCTAGGTCGACTCAGTCTTCTACTCTCCGTGGGACGGTAAAATGAGTAGTAACTCACTTACATGGGTTACGGAAGGTGGGGACCTTGGTACAGCTGACTGGTGTTGCCTAGCCGGCCGCTGCGCTAGCCTGTGTTTGCAGGCTGCACACGGTGGCCGTGCGGCAGGCGGCTCTGGTTAGTGACGAAAGCGCATTAGAGGCATGCGCGTGCTCGCGACGATGCGCTATACAAATTGACAACCTTTACCTTTTACCTTTACCTGCCTCTCCCCGACTGGGAATGAGAGAGAGAGTATCAGATTTTTGAATTTGCATAGGGAAATCTTTTCCTAAATTTTCGTTTAAAAATACAAAATTTGTGGCTTTAAGTCTCTCATTTTGGACAAATTTAGTTGCAAAATTGAAACTGTGATCACCCGTATCTTTGCTTTGGAAAATTTATGGATGTCCGTTCGAAAATTAAGTGTCAGCTTCCTGCCTCACTAATTCTTTTAACTGATACTCTGCCACTGAATGTTGGGTGTTCAGGTTCGTGCAAGTATTGACTATCAGCTGTGGAAGAACCAGTATGAGATTGGTGTCAGTTCGCTGTTCATCCACGCGCTTGGATTGTGACCGTACAAAGACACGTTCTGGACCTCACGACTTCAGCCGGACAATAAATACAGTTAGTTTGTTGCTTGTCATTTACTTCAGTCTGCATCTGTTGTTTTAGTTTCTTTAGCTCTCAGCCAGACACCAGCTTACACTGCAAGATCATGGATACAGAGCTAGTACATCGCACACTGGGCTTGTTTGTTTACACCCCAGCTGTTGCTGGCACTTGTTGTACCTACCCACGTAGTGCCTCGGATGGCCAACCTGAGTTGCCATGAGTTGGCTTGATTACATGCAGCGTTGGTAAACCAACAAACAGTCACTCATCTTGGTAGTAACCTTGCCAACCAACGATATTACCGATAAACCAAGCTAGCTGCCAAATGTAGCAAAGTCGTAGTATTGTGATGTTTTAGATTGTGCCTATCTGATGCCGTACATTGTCATACGGCTGTTCTGCCAGAGTTTAGTTCTGTTAGCACTTTTACTGTGCTCGATATGGGTAACAGCAACATGGGACACAGTGCCACATTGACTCAGAGCCATGGTGCAGTCATGGTAATAGTGCATTTGCATTCATGTGGCTTGGATGCTGGACTTACGATTACAACGTTGTGCCTTTCACTCCTGATCGGGTCGTTATTAATTCGTTACTACTTTGATCTGTGGTTTACTCTCTGCAGACAGGAAAACTATCTCAGTATTATAACCAACCGTTGAGGTCAAGTCAGCCTTCCATTTCTTCATGATAAGTTAATCGAGTAGGCTATCGGCCTGCTGACGTGCAGCACATTCACCGATGTTGGGTGCAGATGACACTTCGCGATGGGTTCCTATAGAAAAAACTGTGCACACCAGGTGAGAAGGGTAAGGTAAGGTGGGCTCTCAATGGTAACCTATCACGGAGCTACGGAGCATCACCTGCCATATGGGATCACACTTTTACCTGCCACTTAACACAAGCGAACGTGTCTCGCTGCATCCCTAGCTAGACAGGCCAATACTCAATTTACCTGCCCTGGAGGGATCGAGGGCTGAGTTTTGTGCAGGTAGGGAAATAATTTACGTGTTTGCAGTCACCCATCCTAGTAGTAACTATTTGATAGCAACTCAACCAGCAGTTTAACCCACGGCCTCTTGATCTTATCAAGTTCAGTTTCTTGACTGTTGTGCCAACAAGCCATCGTTTTACCGTTTTTTTTTGTATATGATTAGATACGACAGAAGAGAACCCTAAGCTGCAGGCGGTCGTGTCACTGCTAAGCACTGGGCCCATTGGTGTTGGTGACAGGATCGGTTACACAGATGTCGATCTTGTTCACAGGTTGTTCAGTTGTTTAGTCAGTTGGTCGGTCTTTTTGCATTGTTTGAAGGGGAAATAAACCTTGAAGACATGTTGGAAACAACATATCCTAAAATTAAAGTATATAGTTCATCAACTTAAACGGCACTAAAAAAGTGATGAAAGATTTAAGATAAAAGTGATGTTTAAGTATAATAAAAAGTAATCTTTGCCATTTTCTATTAGGGAAAACCATAGATATATACAACGTTTGGCATTGCCCAGCTGTTGCTATAGCAGCAATGTGTAATTTACAATATTTGTTGATGTTGCAACAGTGGTTATTTGTTGCGGTAGGTTGACGACTAGCAACGGCCTTTTGTTACATCCTTCAAGACCGTCTACTGCTACGGATGTTCAGATGCTACAGGTTGGCATATTAGTTTTGCTTCGTCGTCCATGCATCATCGTCTTTGTTGTCCTTCGCTTTGGCTATGCGGCTTTGTGGCTTAGTTGTCACATTAGAGCCAGGATCGAATTTAACGATAATTCTGATGGATTATTCGTTACTTTGTGTGACTTGCAGGCTGCATTTGGTGGTGACGTTGGGCCCAAAGGACAAGTATGGACAACCGAGAGTGTCATAAGTGGATGGCTGTTTGGCATCATTTTCGCTGTCGAGCTGGCCGAACCGTACACTCTGAAGGCTGAAGACACAGGCTGGGACCGCATAGAGGTTTATTATTGTTTTACTGTACTCTCTTTATTTGTTTCTGTCCATGGTAGTGATGGCAGTATCATTTTCAGCATCGTCGCTAAGTTTGTTTCTCTATTTCTCTGTCAGCATGATAACTCATAGACCGCTTCACTTAGCACAATGAAGTTATGCAGGAGCATTTTCCTCGACATTCTCCGGAAGCTTGTTGAATTTCAAGGTCATAGGTCTGAAGTCAAAATCACAGGCCCGGATTTACGGTTTTTTATCATCGCAAGATAGAGCAAAAAAGTTCGCAACCACCATAACTAATGAATTGCTACACTTATAAGGTTCGATGAAAATTTGCACAAACATGAAATTCAACAGTTTTTTGAAGCCTATTAAATATCAGTGTCATATGTAAAAAGTCAAGGTCACATGGTTTTTTCTGCGTTTTTTGTCTGCATAATACTCTGTCCATGCTTGGCGATTTTGTTACGTTTGTCTTTTGGTGTGGAGTCAGTTAAATGACAGTTGAAAGCAGCATTAGTGATATTAGTGGTTTAGCAACGGTGTGAAAACATGTGGAATACGATATGGATAAACTTGGCTTTTTACCCAGAATGAATTTTTATCTTCGCAGACTGTGTATTGTCTGTGACGTGAGAAGCACCAATGCCTGAGCTGCCAGAGGGCTATGGTTGTAGCTATTAGCAACAAAGAAGAAAAATTGAGTTAATTATTTCAATTAACAAATTCACAACATGCGTTTCAATTTTTATTTTGTGGTAATTTTTAAATTTGCTTGTCGGAGAGATGCAGTCTCACGAGCGCCCTCTGCTTTGTGTATTTGGTTGAAGAAGAGCTATGTATACTCGTCGGAGTACATGATGGATTCGTGGCAAGCCAGACCATTTGACCGTGACAATCCGCTGTTACTGGACACGTGTAGCAACTACACCTCGATGTGCCTTTATTACACCTCATCACTCTTCAACGCTCCCCCGCTGTATGTACAGTATACGCATCACCAGCGGTGTCATGATGGCGGAAGAGAGCAGGGGTGGGGACATCCCCCCTCAGTTTTCATCTGTAGTAACATTTTCTTCTTATCGGATAATGTTCTTCCAAAAATACAAAGTTTTTGGTTGAAATTTCCCGATTTTAGAGAGATTGGGGGAAATGGAAAATTAATGTTTTGAGCGCTGATAATCTCTTCTGTTGGATATTTGCAGCGTCTGTCAAAATATTGCAACTTTTTACTATCTTAAGCCACAACACGTCACCAGCAGCTGCAGCAGTATTCCATGGCACAAGAATTTTCATGCCATGTGGTTACTATAGTAAATGTATATACATTGTGTCTCAAAAAAAACATCCCCGACATTTTTGACTTTAACTTGAAAACCTTTATCAGATTTTCATTATTTTTTGCACGTATATTACTGACACAACTAGCCATCAAATGACTATTTAGTTTCCCACCTCACCCAACATTTGTTTCTGCACTACCTGGGGAATTGTCAATTTTAGCAGTCATAAAACAATGTCAAGTTGTGGCATTCTTACATTTATGACAATTGCAATGCGAATGTCATGTTTGTAAATAAGTGAATTATATTAATAGCTTATGAAGAAATATTTTACTTCCCAATTTTTGTTCTGTGAGCTGTTTAACAGCAATTTCATTATGCTACTTTGTTACATTTGTGATCAGATATTTTTTTCATTACTTTAAAAAGGTATTAATTTACCAAGAAAAAATTGTCACTGTAACAGGAGTATATAGGCCTATAACAGGGGGTACTTGGGGATAAGCGCTGCGGAATTTTGCTGAAGGTGACAGAATTTGGCGTAATTTGTTTCTCTCCTTGTCGATTGTGAATGGAACCAAAGTTTAACATTAAGTGAGGACTAGAAAGTATCTGAGAGGCTCCACTATCTTAAACCAAAGTTTGGAGTGCTCACTGGCATAGTCATGGGGGTGAGGCAAGGGGGCACGACGTCACGTGCCCCTCAGAAGCCTACTCAGTTACTCAAAAAGGTGCCAGAATGCACCAAAACACTTCATTATCACAGAAAAATTAGGAAAATTTTGGGGGAGGGGGCTACTCTCCAAGTCTCCCCAGACTTTTTGCCTGGTCAGGAGATGACACCCCTCCCTCCCCACACGCTATCTTTCAAGTGACCTCCCCCTTTCATCCACATCCTGGCTATGCCACTGAGTTGTATAAGC
>Ga0209671_1009251_pt1 | contig 10333 bp, 5 predicted proteins | sample WorMetHERISLAND2_2_FD_187401 | JGI IMG/M metagenome (GOLD analysis project Ga0209671, IMG submission 187401) | Marine gutless worms symbiont microbial communities from Max Planck institute for Marine Microbiology, Germany - Olavius geniculatus... | ecosystem: Host-associated > Annelida >... | reverse complement strand
CCATTATACACGCAAAGAATATCTAACTCAGTTAAAAACAAAAACCTACCATTTGTAAAGACTAAAAACCGGAATGTACAGATCAAAAACCAACTGAACGCAATTTGCACATGAGAAATAAATCATATTTGTAATTTTGTACGTTTATGTTTTAACAAAAACAAAAAATACGACATTAAAACACAAAAAGATTTTTAAAAATATAAAAAAAAACAAAAAAAAACATTAAAAAATAAAAAAAAACATTAACAATATTTTAAAAACATTAAAAAAACATGTTTTAAAAACTTTTATTAAAAACATTGAAAAATGTTTTCAGATATATGATCGTAATGACGCGTTAAGGACTAGCAAGGCAACCAGTTTATTGGTGCTTTAAGTACTATACCGCACTGCTGAAATGGGTAAGCAAGTAGGCAGTACGAGCTTATACCACTCCAGACAGGGCGCTATCGTACTTAAACCACGCTCAGGTCGCGTGCATAGACTACACCGTGGTTTGGTTTATGACGCAAAACTGCAGCTGAAGTTGTGAAAACAATACCAGTGCAAGCGAAGTATGGTTTAACAAGCAGTACTGAAGCAAAAATGCAAAATGTCAAGTTGGAGCATCACTAATGGTGGGTGGGTGGGTAGTATCGATGGCTGGAGGCTTAGCAAAGGCGGCTTCGGTCGATAAAGTAGCGACGACGTCGAGCCATGCGATTACTGACGTGCGCTGTGCAGTCGCTGTATCTGCTGCAAGAAAAAATGCGGCCGATGAATTGCATCGAGAAACACCCAAACTCCACTTGCCGAAAAATCAAATTTCAGACAAGTTTTTTTAGCTCTTTGCCCGGTTTACAAAGCTGCGTTTTAGGCGTAAAAATCTCCGTGCTTCCAGTCGCCGTCTGTCTCTAGAAACCGCCGTCCCAAAAATTTTAATTGGGCCCCTGAAAATATGGGCGCAGTTTTGGCCTGCTTTCAAAATTTTACTGCAACAGAACTGCTTGTATCTAGTTTGTCCTGCTTCATTATTTTTTTACTTCAGTTCTCATGGGAACTATTCAGTGTGGCACTCTGTTTTGAAATTTATTGCGGATTTGTTGTGCAGCAAGACGTACCACAAATCGAAAACAGAAGTCCGTAAGAAATCGCAAGCCAACAATTAATACACAGCATCTGTCAAGATGTTGTACAGCTTGTTGTGCGACTTCTCGTCCAACATGTGCACATCTTATCGAAGTAGTTGAATATGAGCCGAAGCAGCCGACGAGCTATTTATTCTAGACGTCAAGTGATGAATTTCAGCCAATGCCGGATTACCGGACAACGGACAGTCTCCGCAGTGAGTAGAAAGCTGCGCCGTCGCAGCGAACATGCCGCGATGTTGTTTATGTTTACGACCTTGCTTCCGGATCACGTGACACGGTACGCTAGTTAGTAAGTAAGTGAAATACGCTGCGAATGATGTATTCTACCCAAAGGCGTATTTAAGCACGTCCAGCATGTTCTACCAAACAGGGGTTAGCACAAAAGGGGCCCCCAACGGCCAAATAATGTCCAGAGAGCAGCGAATTTTCTGGCCTGTTGGCCTCTTTATGGCGTGTTGCGACACTTATGAGTTCAAAGTTCACTTACTGCAACACGACATTCTTTGGCCTCGGGAGCTCTTATACGCTGTATTTTAATTTTAAACTACACGACGTTACTTACTTACTTATCTATTTTTTAAACGAAAAAAAATTATCTTAAGGCCCCACATTTCTACCAAACCAGGCTCAATCGGAGTAAAATCCGGTGCTGATTCCATTGGAAATTTGGTGATGTTTCCGTATGACTACTGACTAGGTCGCCGATGTTTGAGCTCAGAGCAGCGAAGACCCGAAATAATTTCGACTAACACAAACTAAACGAGCGTTACAGACAAACTGACGGACGGACGAATAGACGAACAACTTCACGGTTGGTTTGACGCATTTAGATGTATTTACTTTACCTATGCACATTTCATATGAATCTTACGCAAACCCCCAATACAACTGACACATATGACTTCGAAAGACATGGTGACAATAATCAACATTTTATAACAATAATAATGACGGTAAAGATAAACCGAACTGCAAAAAAGATGCAGGTATAGGCCTCTACAACTGATGACAGATTCTCTCATTGACTCACCGACTCAGGCCGTGGTTACATCTACAAGAAATTTGAGAAAAGCTCACGAGACGCGCGAAAGCCTATAGCATTTCCAGTTCGGTAGTTATAGTTTCGAAAATCGCATATCACTTGGACTCGGCCCATCGGGACCATCATACACATCGGCCATATATACCCATAGGCGCGTGTGGCGTTGGCGACGGTGGTGCCTCCTTGTGAATAATAAAGACTTGCGCAGCCCCATATCGCGAAAAAAATCCGTAAAACCCGCTATTTTGGCATTCAAGGTCATCCAAGGTCATTGAATTCGGCGCCAATCGACAGCCAGTATACGATTTCCTATTAGTGATTAATAGTAACCTAGGCCTTATCTCGCACCGTTACTGAGATACAGCGAGTTTTTGGCCGAAAATCGCCAATTTTGACCACCCCCCTCTCATTTAGCGCCCTCGTTCGAAGTGACCCCCTTCGAATTTCTGGAAAAGCGTTACGGTTCCTGAAACTAGAGTCTTCCAGGCAGCCGACGGTGAAGATTTGGAGATCCTAGCTTGGACCGTTTTTGCCTGATCCACCCGTGTGACAGACGGACGGACGGACGGACGGACGGACAGACGGACGGACAGAATTGCGATGGCTAAGACGCGCTAAAGCATAGCTGCTTTCGCGCGTAAAAATAGAACATTTGTGCGACACTTTTGTTTTTGCCGCTCTATATTTTAGAGCTGGTTTTAACGCCTGCAGTCAGTTTGGCGGCGGTGGGCGTAGGTTCAATTTCGCGTCGCGTCATCAGCTCGTTTGGCACACACGCGAGTGTGCTTGCTGACTGGTACATCCCGTGATACTGCTACTGCTGCTGCTTGCTGTGGCTTGAAGCTGTTATTGACGACATTAATGACGACGCCAGGCCGCAATAAATAGCCTGGTCAGGCCCGGCCGGTCTGGCCACACAGTGACTGACTACCAATCTCATTTCCGGCTTAGTTGCCTAATGTCCTTAGCAGTCGACGCGCCGCAGCTGGCGCGCGTCGTTTTAGGGGCGTTTCTTTACTAGTCCAGTTTAATGCGGCACGGGAGACAAAGTTCCGGCAAAAACTGCCTCAAAGCGCGGGATGCGTCTTGGACAGTCCGACCCACACGGTCATCGCCGCGGAGACTAGAAATCCCTCCAGTGTCACGGCGCGATGTACGCGCACCCGAAAGGAACAATACAGTGAATCAGTCAGTCGCACTGTTTCTCGAGATGTTTACGATCCCCAAAGCATCGAAGAACCACCAATACGGACGCGCAACCCCCTGCCTGGCGCTGTCTTTAGCGCTCGCATCCCGATCGCTCGCTGTACTTAGCCGCGGGCCGGTCGCTTGATATATACGATCAAGCAGTTACTGAGCTTCCTAAGAACCGTCGCTTTGCAAATATTCACATAAGTTTCCGCTCGGAATACGTTAAGCGATGAGAAAAAGAACTAGCGGCTGCAGAGACGGTGCTACAGCACCGTCTTTGCAGCGCTGAAATAGTGCGCCAAATTTTGTAATTAATGATTTCAGAGACAACACACACAAACAAAATTGCACCTAAGAAACAAGCTGGCGCAGTGGTGTTAACTGATCGATAATACCAATAATAAGCATAATGAACGAAAAATGCCAAATATAGTGCTTAGTTTCGTTTCAGTAAATTACTCAACCGTCTGCGCCAGTTTTGCAACTGGCACAACAACCAGAAATTAGCACAGTATTTCGTTTTATTACTCAACTACGTAAAAGAATTATTAAGTAAAAGACTACATACTGTAGACAAGCTTAACCGATACCGCACCACCGCGTTGCAAAGTTGCAGCGTTTGGTGAAGTTGTCGATTACGGGTTCCGCCCTCCGGAAAGTGGCAGTGTTTCTTGAAAATACTGCAGATCAATATAGTCGACCAATGTAATTTTTTAATTGTCCGTTTGCATGCAAAATTACTCAGTAATTTATCGACTAATTTCGATAAAAAAATAACTGGATAGTTGATCATGGCCGAAGAAGGAAGTTGTTAGCCTTTGGTGGCTATTTGTGGATTCTTGATCATCCAAAATTTTTTATCAAAGATGGAGTGTAAACAGAGATTTGTTGTGTTCGCCAGATGGCACCGCCATACTCGGCGGCGGATTGAGATCTCTGATCGCCTCTATAGGTTTTGTGACGAGATTTAATTGCACGCAACGTGACGGTATCGCACGCTATCGGTCGTCACTAGTCGAGAAACCGTCACATTACTGCAGCTAATGCTGCTGCAGCTGCGGCCAATATAGACCAATAGCTGACGCAGTGTGCTCTAATCGTAGCTGGTAATCTGCGCGTGGATCAAGTAATCCGTGTTGAAGGTCCCATTGGGGACCATGAACTTCTGGCGAAGTTACCGCTGATAACGCCGACGTGGAATCGTTAAGGACTAATTCAAACTTTACGATACGTAGAAGTGGAGTTGTATACGCACTCAGCAAAATCGATAATTAGATAAAACAGTCGGCGTGCTGTCTGGAATGAAAAAAAATGCACGCACTTTTAGTTATTGAATTAAACAACTATACAGGGATTACGGACGGAAAGACGTACAGACGGTTACTACGCGCAATGGGGAACCTGAGTGTTAGTTTCAGTTCTATCCGGTGTGAACGGCAAAAACGCTTAGTCGTCTATGACGTTGTAGTGGGATAGCAGTGCGTGTACGAGTGTCCGAGAATTCGGCGAGAAAACCATCGCAACAACCTGTACGACAAAATGTCTTACGACAAAATAAACCCCACCACAACCAGCTACGACGAAACGCACATGCGACAAAACATCGGCCACTCACGTGATGCGTGCTTTTAATAACGGACTAGATCTTGTCATGCAGGAAGAAGCAGGGAGCGGGCAAATGCCTCCCACATGAACTTTAGCTTTCGAAAAAAAATTTCTGTTGGTATTTTTTCCAAAGAACAATATTTGGGACTAAAAAGTCTTCTTTTTGGGAAAATTTAGAAGCAAAATTACTTTGAACATACACATTTCCACCGACTTTACCTTGTAAATGTGTGTCGAAAATTAAAATTTACTGCCCTCTCCCCCGACATTTTAACCCACCGCGCCGCAAATTGTAAGATTTTGGCTGATTTCATATGGAATGACCCATAGAGCTAACGTCAGTTAACGTTTTGTCGTAGCGGAAGTTTCGTCAGTGGGTTAGGTAGGGGAAGTTGTGCGGGGTGTCCTCCCATTTCGCCTAAGCCTAATCATATTTCACCTACAAATATCTTTAGTTCGCCTCATGGGCAGCCACAAATACAGTAAACGGCTTACGGTTCTGGTTAGGGTTAGGGTCAGAGTTAGTTTTGGGGTTAGATTTAGGAATTAGGCAAAATGGGGTGCTCGGGTTGTCACACTGGGTGTTGTCGTTAAACGGGGGTGGGCATTTGTCGTGCGAGTGGGGTGGTCTGTGGCCGGCAGATAGTACGCCACGGATGTTAAGTTCTCGAGACCAAATTTAATGGTCTCGTTCTCGTTCTTGGTCTTGTTGTTGTTTTTCTCGTTCTCGTTCTCATCACAATTGTTCTCGTTCTCATGCATCTTGGTCTCGTGGTCTCGAAATTCGAGTATGCAAAATACTTATTATTGCTCGCAATAGTGACTTATAACTCTGGACTCAAGTGTCAAAATAACAGCACTAATCATAAACTGAATAGTGGCTGTTAGACCTACAATAATACTCACCGAATCGTAATTGCAGAAGCTGTTCATGCAGGTGGGGTCACAAGTGCAGACTACCGGCTGTGTCAGAGATCTACTATATCTAGACCTGCTGCGTATACAGATCAAACACTGTGCAATAGAGTATAGGTTGTTGCAGAGACTGCATGCTGGTTTATGACAGCGCGTTTTCGCTGTGGTCACATTTAACCCAATCCAACCAAATCAATGGATTGATTCAACTTATGTCCATGAGTGATTGTGCATAAAATGCAAATCTGCAGTAAACAGACTGTTATACCGGCAAGACACTGTTAGATTCACTCTCAGATTGGTTCTGGTAGGCCTAATCTCGGTGCTACACATGAGACAGATAGTGCATAATTGTGGTCTTTGTGCATCTGATTCATGTCACATCAGTTGATAATTACATTGGTTTATAAAATCATTTTATGCCGACGGTTATGTCAAATATTATATGTTAAATTATATTCTTTCACTGTTCTCGTTCTTGTTCTCGCCATATTTTGGTCTCGTTAACATCCCTGCAGTACGCACGTGGAAGAACGACAAATGCATTCATTAGACGAGAAGACGGAGTAATCAGTAGAGGATATGATACGCCAGCCATGCCGCCAGCCAGCCTCAAGTCGTCGTCGTCGTCGTCGTATTAGAAATGTTTTATTCGACGTAATAAAGCAGCGACCGACAAGCACTGCACTTGCTGTACCACCAGCAGCAGTAACAGTAGCAGTAGGCCTACCGAACACTGTGTCCAGCGTATCGTCATGAATATTTCATATACACTGACCGATCAGAGGCGCATCGAGTATCAGATTTCACTCCGCTGCCGATCCACTATTTCGTTCACGGATTTGCGATGAAAAAACTGTCGCCGTCATCAACAATGGCGGACTTATCTTTGTACTAGAGAAAAACCAAGAAGTAGCAAAGACACTAGCGTTTCCAGTTCGAAATCTTAAGTTTGTGAAAGAAAAATGGCAATGACGGATAAATCGAAAGCCAAAATAGAAGTGTTTCTTTTAGCTGTTCTCTTACGTTATCCTGCAGACACTTCACGTGGTGTTGCAACGATGCATTTTTTGCCAACAGCAGCAGTTATTGTTTTTAACACTGTGGATTTATTAAGTTATACAACGCAAAACCAGCCAATTTGACTAACTAGCTAAATGTTCAAATGAGCTAGATGTCATAATGAACATACACACGATTCCTTATTGTGTATTGCTGCAAAAACACCGCACCTTATCTCCAGCATTCTAAGCAAATAAACGCGGTCATCATCTCCAAGTCAAACAGGCCTCCAAAAAGACACCAAAGAATTGACAAAGTTTTGGATTTTGATAATGCAAAAACTGATTTCGGTTTCAGCAGATTTTTCACCGCCCATCACAAACACAGGGTGATCCGCCGATTCGCTGCGGATTCTAGTCCTCAGGCGGACACGTTTACGGTGCGCGCACCTTTGCAGTAGCCGAACTGGCAAACTTCGTCATCGTGACCATACAGTATGCGGACGCAGGCTGCATCGCTGATTCAGCGTAAACCGAAAAACACACATTTCTCATTCAATTTCCAACGATAGCATTTCAAAGTTTGCTGATTTGTCCTTCATTCGTTAAGCCGAACTTTCGCCTACTTCGACACGATGTACAATGAATCCATAACAAATTCAAGTAGTCGAGTTTCGGCTTTATTAGCCGACCGTACTTAAGTAACGGTCGAGCTTATAGCATGGCTGTCGTCGTCTGTCCGTCTGTTTGTCACGGATGTATTGTGGCTAAGCGGTGCGAGATAAGGCCTAGGTTGTTATTGATCATTAATAGGAAGTCCTATATTGGCTTTCAAATGACATGAAGATCATTGACCTTGGATGACTATGAAGGTCATGACAACCAGTACAACGGTCGGCTATTTTAGCGACAGCTGGCCATCTTGTTAGATTTTTTTTGTTTTAGAATCAAATTCGCCGTCTTGAATTATCTTATTTATTTTCCGCTTGACTCTCAGAAATCTCAAGTATTGAGCGATACCAGTTCACTAAAATAAAGTCACGCGCAGTCATTCACATTCGAAGTTGTCGATGAATATAACTGCAATTGCACATAGTTGGTTAGTGGCAGAAAGCATGCTGAACGGGAAACATCGCAGTGATCGCACTCGCTGACTTTAGCATATTTTAAGCATCCTAGAACACTGTTGGCGAAACGAAAGCGTACCGAGCAAGCGAGAAAAATGGCCCTTTTCTGCCTTTCCCCTTGATATGATTTTTATTCTAAGAATTGGGACATTTATCCTGACTGCTTCCACGCGAAGGACCAAGCAACAGACGGCAGCTATCATAAATGAAGCATAAATCACTGATTAACGAACATGAACTTGTAAATAGGCTGCATGGGCAGTGCAAACTGCAAAGTAGGTTAATTTCCACACCAGATGGCGCCCTAAGCTAAACGCACGCATAGGCCTATTGATCGTTGGACGATTTATTTGGCAAAAATATGACTTCAGAGCCTTTTCAGCTAGATACGGCTTCCCGATAATGAGAGACCATGAAGTATAGAACCTGGCCTTTATGCGTTGCGCCCGCACCACCTCACAAAAAAACTGTTACATTGTAGGCTTAGTAAAAACTTTCTATTCGTACAAGGTAATTTGTAGTTGTGCGAAGAATCAAAGTATTTTGTGCAGTTAAGCCCACATTCCACTAACTCGATCTGTTGTGGATATGTTGGAGTTAGACCACAAGTTATACAACAAGCAGTAGGCCTACTCCATAGGACTTATCGTATACATCATCATCATCATCACTTACTCGTTTAAGCAAAAAAAGACAAAAATCAATGCCTCGTACGCTAACAGTGGGGAAACGAACAGAACACAGAAGCTGAAAGCGCTTAATGATCGTTGGCCAATCGATTGAACCTGCTCGAAGACGCTTGGCCAGTCTGCAAGCTGCATGCAATCAATAATTATTATGCAAGATAATTTATGGCGCCTTTGTGCTGTAGTAAATCAGAAGCCTTGAAACGAAAGTAAAGCTGCGTACGGCGATTAGAAAACCTTAATTGCCCAAGACTATACTTATTGTAGATTAAAGTTCAACCGCCGCTTAACAGTTCAGTTTAGCTGGGTTCAGTAACTGTGTTTGTGTTAGGCGCACTTTATTAATAAAAGACATGCACAGTAGCTGCACCGCCCTTAGCTGACAGCCTGGCAAGTAAACTGTCCAACCAACAGGTGAGCTCTTTTGCGACTTTGCCTACAGTATAAGAGGACGTAAATTTACCATCCACAAACATTCAAACTTCACTAAATCAACCGCGAAAAAGAAACTTGTAGGCTGTTTACACCATCGAGCAAACATCGAGCAGCTACCTTGACGTTCTATGGTAATTAGCATGCTAATTATTAGGAGGGCGAGCGGGTTGTAATTGGAAGGCCTATATAACACGTGATCAGCTGTTGGCTAAGAGCCTAAGCCGAGGCCTACTTTTGAGCCAGGGGCGGAGTCCAATAGGCCTGCTTGAGCCAGCTTGATGTTTGCTCGATCGTGTAAACACCCTATTATTTAAGTCGAGTTGTCGCGTCGCGTGTTGTGTTTATCATGCTATTCTAAGCGGTCCACCGAGCGGCACCGCGAAACAAATAAAAAATCAATACGGCTCTCAAAAAGCGAGACCTATCACTTGGATTACTATATATGGAAAGTCATAGTGGAATTCCAGTGAACCGGAGTTTATGTATTTTGCGCGTCGCCGCATTTGATGTCAAGCGCGACGCATAAAAAGCGTTTGCAGCGGCGAACGTCGGCTTTTTACAACAACGATGAAAACGTCATGCAGCGTTGTATAATACCGCACTGGTGTCTCTCGCCTGCTGTTCTTACATATACACGTAGATCAGTTCATTTTCTGGACCACCTGTTTCCAGCGTACAGCCAATGGACGGCTGGCGCCCTCACGGGCACCGTTTTTATCCTACCAGTATACGCATGTAATCTGGAGTTACGTTCGTTCATTGTCGCTGTCACAAATGCAAACTTGCGACTGACTATATCGTATGGCCGAACCCGATTCACCGCAATAGTAAAACGCATATAAAACGCATAACCCACTAAGCTCGTTACATGACGTCTATCGTGCTACGGTGCTCGCCAAGATTCTCTACTGTTCACCGGCGAGGTCCGGTCTTACTAGTGCCTCAGATCGCAGCCGCTTTGACGGGTTCCAAGCGCTCAGGATGCTGCGATGTCAACACGCCGCCAGTTGCTGATATGTTTGCTACAGCGGACGATGCACTGTATGACGTCGAATCCTGTCCACGTGCTGCAGCCTCTAATACCGGACCAGTCCGGTATTGACGCTGACCTGACGATGCGTACCCAAGTCACTCAGACATGTTCGAAGTGTTTTGCTGCCCTTCGACAACTACGAAGCATACGTCGATCGGTGTCAAA
>Ga0209671_1009250_pt1 | contig 10333 bp, 6 predicted proteins | sample WorMetHERISLAND2_2_FD_187401 | JGI IMG/M metagenome (GOLD analysis project Ga0209671, IMG submission 187401) | Marine gutless worms symbiont microbial communities from Max Planck institute for Marine Microbiology, Germany - Olavius geniculatus... | ecosystem: Host-associated > Annelida >... | reverse complement strand
TTACAGTACAATCCCAAATCTCAAAGAAAGAAAAAAAAACTTTTTTGAGAAGGTTACTGATGGCTTAAACAATCTATCATTTAGTCGATTGATCATTAGATTGCCGTGCACCGGTAACCTTTTTCTGTTCTCCGCCTGTTTTACCATTTCGACCAGGTTTCTCTCGCCCCATTGAACGATGTCATTGATCCACTGTTTTTTCTGACCACCTTTCCGACGTTTTCCGGGCATGATGCCTAGCATGATGTCTTTCTCTAAACTCTTGTATGTTGTTGTATGACTGAAGTATTTCAGTTTGCGTGATTTCACTTGTCCCAACAGGCCCATGTCCTGGCCTACCCTTCGTAAAACCTTTTCGTTTGTCACATGTTCAACGTAAGAGATGCGCATAGCACGCCTGTAACATTGCATCTCAAACGCCTCTACATTCTGGCATAATTCCTTGTTCAATGTCCATGCCTCTGAGCCGTAAGTGACGATAGGCCAGACCACTGCTTTGATGAGTCGAGCTTTTAGTTTATTACTCACTGTACGTAACTTCCAGATTGGAACTAGATCGCTCAGTCTCTGTCTCGCGATTGGTCTCGCGATTGCCAGTTTCGACTTGACCTCCTCGTCACAGGTCGCTTCAGAATTGAACATAGCTCCAAGATACTTGAACGACTTGGTTTCACTTAGGGTGCATCCAGCTACCGTTACAGTTATTGGTTTTGGATCATCGCAAACTTTCATTACTTCAGTCGATTGATACACTAGAAAAATTGAACCAAAATTTATTGCAAAACTTTTGAAGTTTAAAAGGACAAAACACAAAGCCACTGGACGTTAAAAAACTTAACGAAAATGACGCTATGATTATCTTTCGTAATCAGGCCCGGCTGTGGCCGTCTGTACATAATTTTCGTGTTATATCCGCGATTACCGCATGATACGTTTGTCAAGCAAAAGTCTAAAAATTTACAGAAATTCTGGACTGGGTCTTCCATTATTGTACGTTCCACGTCAGTCAGAAATTCGGATGATAAAGCGGACGGTCGCATATCATGTCGGTGATCGTCTTTTATTGCTTTATTTTCGCTGTCACTGTTGGTCGTAGTTCTGGTGTGCAGCTTGTGTTGTTTTCTTGCTGTTCTGCAGATTTCCGTTCAAGACTTTAACGATGATCCTCAGTTTCGCGACAGTCATCATCATCTCATATGCCACCAAGTACATCTTCGAGAACCGCATTCTGGCCAAGCACTGGGACGTGTTCCAGTGCGTCGTCAACTTCCCCGATGAGATGATCGTCTTGAAGGAAGCGACCGAGGGACTTCGGCTGACGAACGGCATTCCGCCTGGAGCGATCGTGGTTCCAGGCGCCGGCGGGGGCGTGCCACCGATTCCGATGCCAGGACACGTGAAGCACAACGCGCCCGGTGGTCACATCAACCCGCACTTGAAGATTTACATCATAGAGTCAGAGCAGAGTGATCCTGTAGGACACACGAACTCACGCATGCTGATCTACACTATACAGCTGGAATCCAGCAGTGTTTCTGGAGGGTTCATCAACCCGCACCTGAAAATCCACCGCGAAGATTTGCTGCTGCTGCCGGCGGCCGATTACCAGAGACTAGTTGAGTCACGCAGCCCTTCGCCGCTGCCCGAGCACGCTGACCGTCTACTGGGAGCACCCGACCAGGTTGAACGCACGGCGGCAGCGGCACAGACGGCGGCAGAGGCGGATCAAAGCAGTGTCGACTCTGAGTCGGAAGGATCTGTTCAACCGTCAACCACGGCGCCGCCCGCCACATCCGACACCGGTAAGGAGCTGCCAGCAGCTAGTGGCGACAAAGACGAGGACACACAGGAACACCGGTCATCAGTCACCCGCAAACATCCAAAGTAGAATAGATATATGATCATCATCATTATCTGCAGTATTGTAGCTACTTGTAGCTTTAGCTATAGACTGCATTGATTCACGCACACTATAGCCGACTGAACTAGTCCTGCACATTCAGTGACCTCTCTTTTTTATCCTTGACTTGACCTTGTCTGATCTTGTTAACCAGACGTATTGTTTTCTGTACATAAAGCACTCAAAATAGTCATCGACGTCGAGTACGTCATAGGTCAATTTCGAAACGCTTGAAACTCGCTGCAGACTGTCGCTACTGATAAAAAAGTTTCTAAAGATTTACGGTAATAAATATACTGCTGGCGTAAAGTCGTTCTCTACTAAGTCTTTGTAGCTTTAACTCATCAATAACTCTCCATTCTCTTCCCAGTAACGAATGATTGAGGCGTGATGTCCCTCATAATGTTCCGTCTTTCTCTGTATATTTTGCCGGTTGGTAGGTTCGTGACGTTCTCTTCTGTCACTTATACTTTTGTCTTTAGTTTCCCTCTTCATCTTTCTCGTCGCTTTATAAGTTACGCTGAAAATGTCATTTAGCATTAGTTTAAGCATTAGTAGGCCTACAGTCGTTTTCATTTTTTTCTGATTTTTAACACCGCTTTCCTTCGTTTAATGCCATATAACGGTACTAATATTTCTGTTTGCAGTTAGTGAAAATGTCAGAGATATATGCTAACTATCTGTAGCTGCAGTTGAATCCTTCTCACTTTGATTCTTGGTTACACGGTATAGGCGTAGAATAGACTGATTTCTATGCTGGCACGCATAGGCCTAGGCAAATCCAGCGTAGAGAGCGGCCGTATATTGTACAATATCGTGTTGTAGTGTGATGGACTCGTGAATGTCTTCAGCCTATTTTAGTAGACTTACCCTGCAGTGTCTTGCTCACCATTAGCATGGTGCGTCTTAACTGCTTTTGCGTATATATTATAACTTTTAACGCAGTCGACAGCAATTTCAGTTTTTTAGTCTGTTATAAGCCTACTTTTGCAATTTCCGTTTATATTGGCGGTTTGCTCCTTTAAAGACGGTGATATACTCATTTGCTCATAGACAGGAAGACTATTTTGGCGTCAATTTCACTAGCGATTATGAACTTTTAAACGCGCCAATTGTTACAAAGGCATCTTTCACATCTTTCACATTTTAACGTTTCGTATGGAGCAAATGCATTTGTTAACAAATGTTATATGTTATTTTGTTGTGATACTGTCATTTTATATTTCATTTTTGTAGGCTAATTTTTGTTCCTGATGTTATACTACAAAAGTTAAGCACGTGCCGATATCGTTGTACAAGTTAGACTTAGTTTAGTACATTTGTATTTTAGACCGTTAATATACAAACCAAGCGTACAATATTGTGTACGCTATACGATGTAAAAAGCTGAATGTTTTATGTAAAGTATTGGTTATTGTATTTTAAATGTTATACTTAGCTAGGCAGTGGACGTTTTGTGACAAACATTCCACGAGACCGGTTTTTGTTAACAGCCGAGTATAGGTTGTAGCCTACGTGACGTTGGCAAATTTTCACACCAATTATACGTCTTTGCTCAAAATAATTTCTATTCTTTATTTTGTTCTGCGTTTTTACAATAACGCCGCATTTATCTCACGGATTAAATGATTTACATGCGAGGCAGCATAACGGTCAGGATTTCACAGCTTCTTGCTTAGAGATGTGCGATTGGCTTAATTACACGTTCGCCTTCTAGCCGTGACAATGTCGTCTTAACGCGATTCAAAACGATACCGAATACCGGATCAGTATCAGGGTCGAGTTATGTTCGTTATTCGAACCCAGTTATCAATTAGAATGTTTCAAGTGAATCGTGACAAAACTAATTTAAACGTGCATCGCGAAGGCAAGTGTCGTCGTTGTTTAATACTTACGTGAACGTTCTGTGATTGTTTCATTAGCGTTGTGTTACCCAAGTGTTATTCGTCATCGTTTTCCGAGTTACTTGAACGAGTCTTTACAGCGTTACTGAGCTCAGTTCACTGGCACTGTCGCGTTGGGCATTTCAAACTAGGAAATAACGCTAACCTTCGCCGATTATGGATATTACCTTTCCCGATCTTAAGTCTTTTGTAAACTCTGGATCAGGGGAGGTAACATCCGCAGTAGTTCTGGACGCCAGGCTTTGTCGCAAGGTTCTGAACGGAGCCTACAGTACATGACTTGCAGTTGCAGCCAATCTGAAGGTGTTGATTGATTGATGTCTGGGGAAAGCAAAGCAATCGCTGTGCTCCATAGCAATGTGTCAGTTGTCGATCGTGCCAATGAACGGCTCTTGACTATATACTAGTCTTGTGCCGTGTTAGTATTCCAAGCAATTGTTAAACCGTGTTGCAGTAGGCGATCCGCTCAGCAATAACATCATTTGTAATTTCTGATTGCTGAAATACATCGCTGATATCTTGTTTTATTATTATTGATTTTTCCTTATGATACTGCCACAGATTAAAATTACGCTATAAACTAAAGCAATCATTAGGCAATGGGCATGGTAAAATCGTTTGTCATGTATCCAAACGGTTATAGTTAATCATACAAAGTTTGCTATTTTGTGTTAACATTTAAAATGACAACTTTCGTTTTCAAATGTGTTGATCTCCACGAAATTGCATATTTTGCGATCTGTTTCGACTTACGATGTGCGCATTTGAAATGGATTTTGACTTAGAAAATAACATTTTTTGATATCCGATGTATGTATCATATTACTGTTAATGTTTATTTACTGAATTCTTGTTACGAGCAGTTAGTGTATTGTCAGCTAGTCAGCTAGTCTAATTTTTTTTTTACTTATGAAAATATGTTGTTATATAGGCTTTAGACCCAAGTCGAACACGTATTAATTGTATTTTTTCGTTATTCAGTTGTCATAGCAAAAACTATAGTTTTTTCGTTGCTCGTTTGCGAGACTATGTGTAGGAGATTGTTAGTCATTGTAACATGCGTGCGCGAGTATTATGTATGTGTATATTGTGTTCTGTACGTGCGCTAGCTAAAATCACCCGCGAATGAATTATTATGCGCGGTATTAGCCTAACGCAGTGCTTTTTAATGAGACTTAGGTCTAGCAAAATAAGCTGCTGCAGAGTTTTCGATTAAACGTTTTCGAGAAATGTTGAACACGTTGACTGATTCATCTGGACAATGCACAATTAACATAAAGATTAGTACACATTTTGCTGTTAAACACCAAGGTTGTGAACATAGGCCCATACTATAATATATTGTATTTTTGATGCAGGCAGTAATATCTTCTGTTACGAGTTAATAAATGGCACAAGTTAACAGCTGACATTTTGGCCCAACAGATTAATAAATTCAAATTAAACTGATTATGTCAAAAACGTTTTTTTAGTTTAAACGCCTGTATACCAGTGCAACGATTCGCATGCTGTATTGGTTGTATGCATGGGCGTACAGAGCAGTCGCATGGCATGGCGTAGCGCGCTCGTGGCTTCTAGGAAGACTGTAGTGTCCGTTAATAAATATATTGTGATGTATAGATAGTAGGTATACACGCTATTGTCAATGTTCGATAGTCTATCAGCTGTTTTCTAGATGCTCTGGATAACAAAGTTACGACGGCACCAGAATATATTTTGTAGAAATATAGTCTAGTTAATCAGCTGACAGTTCGTTCGTGTGTTTTTTCACCACTTAGAGCTGCATGAAAATTTCGCGGCTATTTCATAATAATAAAATAATAAGAGACTTACAGAGCAGATCACCAGTCTAACAGAACAATAATAAATGGCAGTGCTTCACGTGCTGTCATTATGGCACTGCTATACGATACCAGATTTACATAATAAATGTTAATCAGCGCTAACCCTAGAACCAAGCAAACTTTCTTTGGCCGCAAGTCAGCTCGTGTTGAACTCCACTCTCGTCATCTATTGTTAGTAGGCCTACTTAGCCCAAAAGCTGACACTTAGGTTTATTTTTTTACGCGCGAGAGCTAGTATAGCTAGTATAGCGCGTATTAACTATGATAAATCTGTCTGTCTTGTTGCCAATCACGTCTCGGTACCGTTCGGAGTCCAGGCGAGATAAACACTTCGGGTTTTCACCATATAGCCTAGAGTCTCTAGTATTTCGTGACACAATTTCATGCTGCTGGGTAACGGGGGTCTCCCCTGAAGGAAAGGGAGAAAAGGGGGACACCCTAAAAAGACGTTATGTTGCCCCTATTGGTTTGTCTAGCGTGAAAATGGTTGCAGATAGGCACAAATATGCTGCTTATTATAACAAGCACTGACAACAAGTTTTTTTAGGAATGTCAACATCGATAACCTTAAATGACCTTAAACACCCAAAATAAAGGGTTTTAGTAAATTTTTCGCGATTTCGGGCTGCGACACACATTTTAAGAGTGAATTGCGCCGAAATGGCTGGAGATAAACCAAGACAACCTGCGTATGAAATTTTTAGCATTGAATGTACATTTTAGCAGTCCAATTTCAGACATAGGTTCAAGGAGGCCTGCGCACGCGGGTGTCAAAGAGGGATGCCTCACTAAAAAGTGGTTATTTACCCTCTATTGGCTTGTCTAGCGTGAAAATGGTTGCAGATAGGCACATACATGCTGCTTATCATAACAAGCAATGGCGACGAGCTTCTTAAAAATGTCAACATCGATGACCTTAAATAACCTTGAACCCCCAAAATAGGGGCTTTTAGCAATTTATTTGCGATTTTCGGCTGCAGAAAAGTGAATTGCGACGAAGTGAATAGAGATAAACCAAGATTACCTGCGAACAAAAACTGCTATAGGCTCTCACGCGTCTCATGAGCATTAGCTCAGATTTTTTGTTTTGTTCGGAAAGGTAAAAATTATTGTATCTACTTACGTGACTGGTTGCATAGTGGTAATTTTCCAGTCCAGAGAAAGTCACCCATTCCAATATGCTAGCTGCGCCCGACGGAGAGCAATACTCACATTTGCTTTTCCTATTAATGTGCCACATTAAGGCAAGCAGCCAGACATCACCGTGAAACTCATCCATAACAAGTAAGCTTTCAACGTTAATGTAGCCCTTTCTTACGTTAATATACCAGTTTGATTTATTGAAATGTATTAAGATGTAATGCTCCATCCGTCTGTATAACAGCGTCGTAAATCAATTACAAATGTATTATTTGCATTGGTATGTCTGTTTTCGTTTTTTGAAAAGACTTTCGCGAACATGGCTAACAATTACTTTAATGAGTAATAAATGAATACGTCACCTTTGGCTATGATACGATCTTGGACACAAACAACGTTTAATGTAGGTCTGTAAAGGTGAACTACACTGTGTTTCAAAAAATACCCCGAACATTTTCGATTGTAACTTTGAGAAAAATTATCGGATTTCAGTAATTTTTAGACAGAATATTTTCAAGACAACTGGCCATCAAATGACTTCTCAATTTTTTTTATCTCACCCATTATCTGTTTTTACACTACCGGGGAAAAACAAAAGCAATAAACATTACTTTTTGTCTAATGCGTTATGATTACTTCATCAACACAAAATAATGTTCATACGAACACGGAGTCTGTCCAATGCATTTTGATAGTTTACAGTATATGTCCTTATAAATATAATTAGTGAGCTGTTTAGAATAGTAGAAAAAAAATCAAACAGTTTAATTTCAAATTGTACAGCAACAATGATCCTTTCATCCTTCTCTATTATTTTAACTAAACAATAGACATTGTCAACCACGAGACCGTTCGATTCACTATAAATAGTACATCGTCACCATGCGTTTATCTTGCACCGTTATGGAGATATGGCGTCTCAAAGATAATGGGATCACGCCTTTGACCTTTTGGGGTCACGTGACGTCATCGGTCACGTGACCATTCGACTACCGGGGATCGACTTCCTATTTGTGGTCCTTAGTGACCATTCGTCTATCTGGCACCGTTACGGAGATATGGCGCCTCAAAGACAATGGGGTCACGCGTTTGACCTTTTGGGGTCACGTGACGTCATTGGTCACGTGACCATTCGACTCTCAGGAGTCGACTTCCTATCCGTGGTCCATGGTGGTAGATAGATAACATTTATTGACGTTTTTCATTCATTTTAGCATTTTGCTTGGTCTGCTTTCCTCGGGTAGTGCAGAAGCAGACGTTAGGTGCGGAGGAAACGTAAACAATGATTTAATAGCCAGTTGTGTCAGAAATATTTTTGTTAAAAATTATTAAAATCTGCTAATCTTTCTTCGAGTTACAATCGATGATGTCAGAGATGTTTTTCAGTTTTTTTTTATTTCAACGTATATTTTGCTTGATCTGTTTTCCCCAGGTAGTGCAGAAACCGACAGTAGGTGAAGGGAAAAAGTGAATAGTCATTTTATAACAAGTTGCGTCAGAAATATTTCTACAAAAAATTATCAAAATTTGTTAACTGGTTTTCAAGTGACAACCAGAAATGTCGGTGATGTTTTTGGGACATAGTGTAGAATCAGCCAATCAATAAAGCCAAGAATATACACTGTGTCCCAAAAAACATCCCCGACATCTTTGACTGTAACTTGAAAACCAATTATCAGATTTTGATAATTTTTGGTACAAACATTTTTGACATAACTTGCCATCAAATGACTGTTTAGTTTTCTACCTCACCCGATGTATGCTTTTGCACTACCTAGGGAAAGCAGATTAAGCGAAATATGTGTTGAAATAAACAGAACACTTGAAAAAAACATCCCAGCATTATCGATCGTAACTTAAACAAAGATTAACAAACTTTTTAATAATATTTGGCAGAAATATTTTTAACACAACTGGCTATTAAATAAGTGCTTTACTTTCCACCTCACCCAACGTCTGCTTTTGCACTATTTGGGGAAAGTAGACCAAGCATAATACGTGTAAAAATAAATAAAAACGTCAATAAATTCCATTTATTCTAATCTGTGGGTCCCAACAGCAAATCTTTTACAAGATTTGACTGTCATGCAGCAGTGTGTCTACCAGATAAAGTTTAGAAATGTTTGTGAAGTCAAGAAGCGACTGGTACAGCCTGAATTGGTCATGAGCAGAACATTATTGATACTGCTGACAAACAATGGAGAAAGCGTCTCTTTGCCTGTGTTCGCATAGCGGGCCAACACTTCAAGCAGTTTTACTGCAGGCAGTTGAAAAATGGATAACTGGATGAATTGTCAGCCACAGTGTCAGAAATGTAAACAAAATATGTTTTATGCGTTATGTTAGTTAAGCAATCATATCGGATTGGATAAAAAGTGATATTTCGCTGGTTGTGTTTTCCGCAAGTTGTGCAAAAACAAACGTTTGGTAAGATAAGAAACGAAATGGTCTTTCGTTGGCAAGTTTTGTCAAAAATATCCCTACCAAAAATTATCAAAATTTGATTATTGGTTTTTAAGTTACAGTCGAAAATGTCGGGGATGTTTTTTTGGGACACAGTGTAGGCTCGGTCAAACTGTTAATGGCTGCTTTCACCGTTTGTGCTGTTAAATGTTATTGCCAAGTTCGCTTAAATTGACTGTCGCCGAAGCAATTAACAACTCTTGAGCGAAGACAAGTCGTTAGCAGATATATTATCAATGTCTAATCTATCATCGCATTTATCTCTATCAGTCATTAACTACTGTACAGGGTGGGCCAAAAAAACAAGCAACTATATTTTTGTATATATCTTCGCCAATTATTGACCGATTTTTAAAATTACTATACTGTCATATTTTGCGGACAATTTGCAATAATGTTTTTATTATATATCCCGTTACATCGTAAATGTGTCTTTACATTATTTTGTGAAATATAAATGTAAAAATAGCCAAGTAAATGAAAAAAAAACACTTTAAACTAACATTGCGGTAAAAATTTATGATGCGTATGACACTAGACTGTGTTTGACACACACACAGTCTAGTGTTATATAAATCATTTACCGCAATGTTGGTCTGAAGTGTTTTTTTTCATTTACCAAAATGCTTGTTATTATTGTTATAATTGTAAAGTGGAACGTTTTTATGGCCCACTGTGTAGTACGAGTGACACGACTTTAGGCATCGCATGGCACAAATACTCGACCACGCAGATTACTGGAACTGAGTAGACTGTAAATGTGTCTTCGAACAATGCTGTACTGGAAGTATGTCTAACTACAGGGTGCGGCAGAAAAAAGTAGCCCCCTAAAGTTTTTCGCTGTTTTCTCAGCAACCGTTTAGCATTTTAATCTAAAAATTTACAGATTTATTTACTAAATTGTTCTACGGCTAAATGTCAAACAAAATTTGATTTCATTGAAAAATGATGAAGTTATAGAATTTTTAACATGACCACTTACCGATTTTTTAGCGTGAAAAAATGTTTAAGCTACAACACCAGTTTAATAACATCGTTGAAACAAGTCAAACAACACAGTTAACTATTGATCAGATGCCAAA
>Ga0209671_1009248_pt1 | contig 10334 bp, 7 predicted proteins | sample WorMetHERISLAND2_2_FD_187401 | JGI IMG/M metagenome (GOLD analysis project Ga0209671, IMG submission 187401) | Marine gutless worms symbiont microbial communities from Max Planck institute for Marine Microbiology, Germany - Olavius geniculatus... | ecosystem: Host-associated > Annelida >... | reverse complement strand
ACGGAAGTAAGAGAAGACATGGTTTTTAGGCGCTGAGCAGTGCCAAAAAGTATAGCATCAGATTTGGATGGGTTGAGTGCCATGCCGTTTTCACAGAACCAGACATGTAGTGAGCTCAGACATGACCGATATTGTGGCTAAATCGTACGTCGTATGGGATCGGCGACGGTACCGTTGGATAGGATATGGCGATTACGAGTTCCCATAAGCTGTCAATAGTAAGCATGTCTCTATCTTCAGCGGTTTGACTGCGATTTTGAATGCAAAATTGCTGCCTCCAGCCAGCACTCATGTGCGTCAAATTGTCGTATCGTATCTTAGCGTTGATTATAGCGTTTGATATAGCAACTTCATTATAACGTGTATGCGGCTGTAGTCACTTTGGAAAATCGCTTCATTTCTATGACCGGAAGTTGAACTCTGGTTTTCGGATATCTATAAGCAGTATGGTCTTCTCACCCTAGCGACAGCCTGGCGTTTTGTTCATACTAGGAGAGATTATCTCAGAACACAAATGCATCAGAACTCTGGGTCGCGGGGACTTCTTTCTATGCCCTACTGGAAAATGGGAACGCTTTGCTTCTTCAACCCCGTAGCTGATGTAAGGAGGCTTGCTGTCTTTTCCATGTCTCTGAAACTTCATCCCTGTTTTCAGCCATTGGGGCTCTAAGCTTTGGCCCTTGGAACTGGGGACCCGTAAGTCACTTTTGAACCAGGGCCCCTTAAAGCTCTGCTACGCCACCAGCTGCTATCTAAAGGTTGATGTTGCTTATACGGTATTGGTATTCGATAGATACCCAATAAATCAATACTGACTAAGAGATGATGCTCGTGATGTGTTAATAGCGCTGTACGTTTATCGCATATATTCCTTATTTTTCTGTCTTCTGTCAAGAAAATGATGATGAACAGAGGTTAAAGTATAAATACAAAGGTGGGAAACGATAGTTTGGCTTTGGGTCCCCGTTGGTTGTTTTGGCTCCCTTGCTGCGTCTTTTGGAAACTTAAAGTGGAGGAACGCTTTGGACTAATAACTACAGGTGGGGGGAACTGCGTCCTCCCGCGTTCCCCCATATTTTAACCACTGATGATAAGGCTGCTATTAGAGTCTCCGTTTTACTTTGTCATGCACCATGGCCAATCAGTGGCGTAGCCAAGGGGGACAGGGAGGCCCCCAATCCTCCAGACAAAACATAAGCATACGTTTAAACTGCACGAAATTGGCCAATTTAGTTAGTTTAAAATAATCAAAATGGTTGCCACCAGATGTCATTTTTAAGGCTAAAATGCACCAAATTCGATTTCGCCTGGGGCTCCGCCCGACCCGGCTGGGGGACCTCACAGCTCTCCTTCAGATTTTAAGGGTCCTACTTCACAGAAAGGAGAAGAGAGGGGAAGACAGGAAAGGGAGGCAGGGGGCAAAGGAGGAAGGGAAAAGGGACGGGAGGGACAACATGGGGAAGGGAAGGGAGACGAGCTTCCCAGTTGAAATTTCTGGCTACGCCACTGTGGCCATTGGCCATCGCTTTTTCAAATTGGCATGTTTGTTGTACCTCTGTCTTGCTTTGTATACTCTGTTCTTTCTGTCTATTGTACATAGGCGTTGGCACATATATCGAACGTGGCCGACAAGTTCATGAAGAAGATGTACCTGCGCTGGAAGAAGATGAAAATCGAGGAGAAAGAGAGATACAAGCGAGCTGTAGCCAACCAGGTATGCACGGTCTGCCAGCGCTTTTGAAATGTTTTGTTGTTATTGCGGAATGTAATAATACATTATGAAACATGTTGTCAATATTTGTGTTGCTTTTGTTGTATTCTACTTAAATCTGGAACCAGCTTCTGTTTTTTATTGTATGGCCTATGGGTCAGTCATTGTCACTCGTAAGAAAGGTTATTAATTAATTAACTAACGTATGAATGAATGAATGAATGAATGAATGAATGAATAAACAAATTAATTCATTATTAGATAGCTATGTAGTTAATTGTTTTAGTCTATTAGTTAGTCAGGCAGTCAATGGACTGATTGACTGATTTTTTAAAAAGGCCCTATGCTCAATTCCCGAGGGCTTCCAAAATTTTAAAATACAGAAATTATGTCTGGAATGGCCACGGAACAGAGTCCAAAATTACGAACGAGTCATTTTGGCAAGTCGCGCTAAAGCGTATTTATTTATTGTTTGATTCATTAATGTGTTTATTTGTGCATTTACTCATTAATTGATAAGGCCGTAAATGTACATGTACAGAGACAGCAGCTGAACAACCTGTCGGTGATCATGAACGATCGTGGTCAGTATTTACTTACTTGTACTGCCGCTACATTTTAACCACCACTTTGCCGGTGTTGTGTGGTAGCTTTTGTAGGTCATAGGTTCATCAGTCACAGACACTTTGGTTTCTACCCCATTCAGATAATTATAAACAAAATCAAAATTTATATTACAGATATATAAAAAAATAAAATTTGTCACTCCACAGAAGGCCCATGTGGCAGACTGCCCCTTCCTGGTTAAATACGCCGCTGCGAATTGAGACCAAAATCTAAGAAATCGCCTGTTAAGTTGGGCAAAATCTAACCTTCTGTGAAAATTTCAGCCTAATCCGCTTGCAACTTTTTGTGCAGTCCTGCTATGCTAGACAAACGCACCACGCACAAACTAACAAAGAGATAAAATAACGCTAGGTATCATATGGCTGTTTGGGTGGAGGTAATGAAATTGTTATTTTGTAGCTCATCTGTATGTACGTTCTTGGCGTTGACTAAGTGGTAGGTATTTAACAGCAAGAAAGGGTGGGGGCTCCCGGTATAGGCGTACATAAATTGTCACGTCATTCATCACATGATCACGGCTTGTGCGGTAGCAACAAGCTGTTGTATAAACGATGTGCCAAGTCAATGGGAAGGCCGAAATTTCGACCCCCACAGCTCCCACATTTTTCACGTACCGATCTTAATGAAACTTGAAACCAAGAAAGATATCCGGGATACGACCCCACATGCAAAATTTGGTTGATGTGGGACGACGGAAAGGGGGTCTGCGTAGGGAGGGCATTTTTCGTTACTTTTTGTGTTCCATCCTTTTTTGTATTCTTGCCCACGCCTACAGGTCACACCAGAAGACCGATCACGACCGTTAATGGCTCAAAACGCGTGTTTCCGCGTAAGGTAGGGCCTTTTGAAGGTTAAAAAATTTGAAATTAATATTTAACGTATTTATTCAAAAAATTCCCAAAAAAATTACAATGGAGCCTATGGGAAAAATTGAACAATTCTTAAAACGGTCATAACTTTTGCTGTGTATAAGATAGAGTCGTAATTTTTGGTTCTAGGGTATGGTTTTCGGGGATGGCCAATCTAATGGTGTTATTTAATTTTACCCTGGACCCTCCCTGGTCGCCATGGCAACGAAATTTGGGACAAAATGGGCTATAACTCGGCTTGTGTAAGAGATATCTGCGAGATTTTTGTGTCTACAGAGGAGTTTTGGGGATGGGCCATTGAATGCTGCCAATCGCATTTTCCCCCGATCGACCCCCGTTGCCATAGCAACGAAATTTGGGACAAAATTGGCTATAACTCGCCTTGTGTAAGAAATATCTGCGAGATTTTTGCATATATAGGCGGGTTTTCGGGGATGCGCAACTGAATGCTGCCAATCGCATTTTCCCCGACCGACCCCCGTTGCCATGGCAACGAAATTTGGGACAAAATTGGCTATAACTCGGTCTATGTAAGAAATATCTGCAAGATTTTTGCGTCTATAGGGGAGTTTTTGGGGATGGGCCATTGAATGCTGCCAATCGCATTTTCCCCCGATCGACCCCCGTTGCCATGGCAACGAAATTTGAAGCAAAATGGGCTATAACTCGGTCTCTGTAAGAAATATCTGCGAGATTTTTGCGTCTGTAAGGGGTTTTCGGGCCAATTGACATAGGTTAATGAAATTTTGCAGTGATGTTGTCGGCTGCTACTTAGCTTAGTAGTAGGCCTAGTTGTTGTTGTTATGTACAAAGTAACTGTTCAGTGACCTTTCAAACTTTAATAAAACCGCAAATATTATATATTAAAAAACTGCAAGCAATTCATTTAATGTTGTATAAGCGCTGATATAAAACTGCAAAAATCAAAAAGTATGAGCACAAACATTATGCATTAGCTTAGACATTTATATCTGGCTATACTGAGAACAGATTAAATGTCTAAGCTAATACAATAGTTCGTGCTTATACTTTTTGATTTTTGCCGTTTTACATCGGCGCTTATACAACATCAAATGAATTGATTGCAGTTTTTTTATATATAATAATACTGAAACAGATACACAAGGCAATAAATCGTTAAAAGCAATGTAACGGATCGTAATAAGACGAGGGAAGGGAGGTCAAGAATCGGTCTGTGCCCCTAACTCTTAGACATGCTGTGGTGTCGTGGCAGGGCAGGTGGGGAGGGGGGGCAACTGCCCACCGGAAATTTTTGGCTGTCGGAAAATTGTGGGGAAACCTTTATCCTCCATTCTGTCGGAAAATTTTAGTCCGGAAATGCAAAAGTTGGGTCTGAAGAGCCTTCTTTTTGAGGAAATTTTGGGCGAAAATGAAAATTTTGAGCAATGATAATCTCCGATGTTTGAAATTAGCTACTATATGTCGGAATTCTGTCGGAAATTTTTATAGTGTCTGTCGGGAAAATGGAACTTCTTGTGTCGGCTACTTTTTTTATCTCACGGTCGACGCCGCTAACTGTATGGTTGTCGTTGTTGCATTAACAGACAGCCAGATGGAGACACGGCTTAGCACGGCGAAGGTGCCGAGAAACGTGCCGCCGCGCTCCGCCGGCGTGAGCCCCGCCAGAATGCAGCCGACTGCCGCCGCCAAGCCGAAGTCATCAGTGACCAAGACGTCGACGTCCGCCAGTGGCATGAGACCGAAGCCGTTGCCGAGATCGGCTAAGCTGAGGATGGCCGGTGGAGCAAGGCCGAGGACGAAGAGCGCCGCCGTCAAGCGCAGAGCTGCCTCTCCACGTCCGTCTCCCCGTGCCTCTCTGCGTGCGTCCATGACCAGACCCGCCGGTTCAAGCCCTGCGGCCAGACGCGTCTCCCGCAAGCTCCCGACCGTCAAGAACCTGGGCGCTACTGCTCTGACCCCGGCCGCTGCACCCGCCGTCAAGCCGGGCGCCACAAGGAAGAAGGGAGGAGTCGCCAATCTGGCCGCGGAGACGAAGCCTGCTGTGCCGAGACATAAGCCGGGAACGTCCTGCGTCGAAGTCGCCACCCCGGTGAAGACTGGAACGCCGCCGGGCAAAGCCAGGGTTGTCGCGGGCGGCTCCTCACCACCAGCCAATGGCGGGATCGGGACTGCAGGATCTAACATCAGCCCTGCGCCTGCAGTGAAGGGGAAGACTGCTGCTGGCTCCCATGCCGTGCCAGTCAAGGGGAAGGTTGCCGGCACTGCCATTGCACCCAAGAACATCCGCTCCATCAAGAAGATGAAGGTCTGTCTGTTTGTCTGTCTCTCTGTTCTCTTCTCGTCTGTGCTTAAAGGGTATATCAGCTCTTTTTGGGAAACCAATCTCACAGCTACGGAGCGTCACCTACCATATGGGGTATCACCTGCCACCCAACACAAGTGAACGCGCTCTGCCTTAAACCCAGCCAGACAGGCTGGTACTGGATTTATCTACCCCAGAGGGATGGAAGGCTGAGTTCACTTTGGTGATTGGCTATATACCGAGATAGTTTGAAACCTGTCTGCAGACATGCAGTCACCCATCGCAGTCGTAACCACTTGACATTGACCGACCGGGAGTCGAACTCATGACCTCGTGATCATAAGTCCAACTCCAACGTCTTAACTCTTACACCATGAAGCTACCGGCAGCAACATTATTATGCCTACCATGGTCTCAAGAGTTATGTTACCATCACTAAGATTAGCATTAGGCGCTAACGTCCTTACTAACATTGTAACATGTATGCGGCCGTCCGTCTCCGTCCAGTTGCCGAGGGTCGTATATACGCGCACGCCGCACTGCGCATTGAGCGCTGAAATACGCCGGCTTTCAAACGCTTTTTCAGGCCAAGAGTTTCCCGAAATCGGCGGCTTGCCCAGACCCCTCGGGCGGATTTACAGTACAGACCCTCTAGCTGGACGAGAATGGAGAAAAAAATAGGGGCGGGATGAAATAATGGCGTAGGGAGAGATGCGTGTCCACAAAATTAGCGGGAATAGACGCAGCTGACGACGACCGTCTCTTTGCATGTATGCAACGTATATTCTGTGTGTGGGCGTCTGTCGTGTGTACAGACTGGTAAGATCTAGTAGGAAGGAAGACTTCTGCGCTTGCTAGCTGATACCGCCTTCAGCTGACGTGTCATACGTATACCCACAACATCACCACACAGCCAGTAAGTTGTTTTCGGCAGGGTTAAGTTAAGCCCGAATTCCATCGCGCCGACTTTCACCGAAACTTCCCCGTAGTAAAAGTCGCAGACGCAAACCATCTCAACAGCTCGACATGTCGAGATGCTTGCGACAAAGTACGTAACAAGTTCGCGACGAACCCGGGTGTCGCTCTAATGGAATTTAGTCCATGACAATGCATGGGGAAATTCCGCGACAAAGCTGCGACTTTGTCGCAAAGTTGGCGTAATGGAATTTGGGCTCAAGTTAGTCCAACAGCACTAGAACTTGAAAGATATGTCTGCCCAGTGCCGACGTATTATGCATCCATCTAAAACTGCGCAGCCCTATCTATTAAGTTCTATCTAACTTTAGTTATTAACCGATTTTCAAAATTCTTTCACTAGCCACATTAGTGGTAAGCTTGAAATACGCTAGTCATTAGGCCTACTTTTTAATTCTAAACGTTTTGTGAAACAATCAGCTGTATATTTCGCATGGCTAATAAAAATACTGAAAGTTACAACGTATAGGCCTACATTTTAGTGATTTCACAGTGTTGCCCTGTGTTTGGTGATATGGTGAGATTGTTAATGATCACTTTACTGCAGATTAACTATAAGCGGCGTCATGAATCTGGGACAACGAGGGGTCAGGAGCCAAGGCACAGGGGGAGGGGAATAATTTTTTTGTGTGTGCGGGTCAAATATTAACCTTATTCGATTGTGTGCATGGTCCAGGGGCAGAGACCCTGGTCAGGGGGTGATGCGGGGGGGAAGCTGAACCCTTTGAAGCTGAAACATTTTTAGCTTTTGGACATTTAGTGGAAACCGCAAATTTGCCTGCTTTTTAATATTTGGAAATGCCAAAAATCACAGATATTGCCTTGCCAAAATGACGTTTATTAAGTCACACCTTGGCGTGTATGGTTATCAAAGGACACTTCATCACCATCAAAATTTCTCTTGGGGACAGCCGGGAAGGCAAGAGCAAGGGCATGGGGGCAGCTGCTCACCCTCCCCTCTTTCTGGCGCCGCTCATGAAATTAACTGCAGTAACTGCGGAGTACACGGGTGAAATAATTTTGAGAATATGTCATTTTATTGACTCAGTTATAAGGAAAACAGCGACTTAATATACTTTTGACTAGCCAGGGTACTAGTCTGTGTATGCGTGTTGTTTCTGTTACTGTTTGTCAACAGTTGTTATCACGTGACATCCAACTATCACCCATCGTTTTCATCACGTCTTTCAGTACGTCGTCATCGTCATAGCAACGAGTTTCAACTTCGCATCCCATGATCCATCCTGTCAGCATTATCCGTTGTCGTTTCTACATCAACCGTTAACGTAGCAACAGCACAATTTGCCTACAGACCTTTTGCCAGTGCCACACCATCGTTAACTCGTTGTAATAGGTCTTACTTGCGACTTGAGAACTGTTGAATTTATGTATAGGCTATCACTTATTCGTTGCTGCCCTATTGCTGATGCAGTGTTGACTATTTCTCTCTCCACTGTTCTACATCGCTTAATAATTTATCCAAGGTTAGCTAGATTTCGTTAACATCGTTTTAATTTGTGTACAGATCTATACTTATTTGTTATTTTGACACACACATTTGACTGGAAAATAAACTAGAAAATGCTTCAGCTATAGCCTATCTTTTGCCGTGGTGCACGAGTAAGCTTAGGCCGATTAGTAATTGCACAAATATAGGGGCCTACTTGCAAAGCAGGGTCATAATTCGAAAATGTCAACATATCTAAGTAAACGTGTACATATAGGCGTAAAGCAGCAGTATTAACCCTAAAACCTTTGTTCAAGTACATTTTAAAAGCTGTGTATCATTGTTGGCTAATAGCCTCAGTGCTAGCTATGGTCTAAGAAAAAGCCGGGTCTCCAACAAAGCGAGGCACCGAGGAAGGTGCGGGAGGCACGGTACTCTCCCCACGCCCGTCGAGAGCCACAGTGGGGCCCAGGGAAGCATTTTCGTGGGAAAAAATTTTTTGAATTTTTAATACTTTTCTAAAATCTGAGAATGGTGAATTATATGTGCATTTTAGATGGCATGTGATTTAGAGCTACAGAAAAAATGGAGATCTCTGATGCATTAAGGACTGTAGGTCAACATTTTCGACATGACCAATTCATCAGTGGTATATATTTATCTGCTCAAGATATTAATATGCAAAACATCAGTAGGCCTAGTATATAGGGTCTATGGTGAGTTGGTAACTGCTGGATGTGCCACTTAGGGGCGTGGGCCAAGAAAAAAAATAGCGTCCCACATAGCAAGTACGTGAGCGCTTGAACGGGGGTCTGAAGGCATGCATGCCTCATGTAGAACCGGGTGGTCAGAAATTAGGGAGGCGGACCGCCCCGCCAAGCAGAAAGCATTTTAACTCGTGAATGTTTAAAGAAAGTGACACAATTTGTCACTTTTTAACAGTTATATGACAAACTGGTGATTTACGATATGGTATCTGATTATTCTGTAGTAAATTGAGCAGTATTCTGTAGGCCTACTCTTCCCACAAAGATGGCAGATTGAGAACTTAAAGGAGAAAACTGCCGATGCACCTAGTTAGTGGAAATTAGAATTTGGAATAGGGGTATTAGTTTTGGAATTTTTTTGTATAAATTTAAGTTAATTAATTATGGCGTGTAACTAAAAATGTGCAACAAATAACCTAAAAAATTAACATCTATACTTATGTGGTTTAGTTTTAAAAGCTTAAAATATTTTAAAATTCAATGTGAAGTATTTCCCAGCCCTGAAATGCTGCAAACAATTTTTTGAATCCAATATTTGCTGCATATACTTTCCGCAGATTTTGACGACTGGCGATGCTTGAGATTTGGCAATGAAACGCACGCAACTAATAGTGACACAGTTTCAGTTAACATTCGATTGTTTAAAATTTTTAATAAATTATGGAATCGTTGCAGCCCTACTCCACGACATGACACATTTATTACTGTACGATTTTTGTTATTCTATGTTTGTGTAATCAATAAAATATGGTAAATTGTGTTAATATTCGAATAAAGTTGCATTTATAGTTAGTATTTGTATAAAGGAGATTTTGTATGATTATTATTTTTGCTTTTGTACTAGGGAAGATTTTTGGTGATTCAGTACACGTACACCATACCCTGGGTTTGGATAAAATGCGTCTAGGCGCGTCTCGTGCAATTCGGATCGAAATAAACGTTAAAGACAGGATCAGGGGATAGGGTTACGGTCACGATCAGTGTCCGGGCTAAGGTTTGGGTTGGTAAGGGTTAGGGTTAATGACGCTGTTACATTTCGGGCAGGCATTGTTCGGTTTTGGATAAGGTAATTATGACATCAATAGGGTTAGGGGTAAGGATAGGGTGTGGTTAGACAAGAACTTCGTCCTACTTAGCCTACAGCTATTTAGCTATTTTCCTGCTGGACGGGCCTATAACTAGGCTAGGGTGTGGTAGACTGATGATAAACGTTGGATTGGTAAAAGTTACAGACGTTACTAGATGCTGACACACCTAGACTTTCTAGACACATCAGACACATTTTACCCACACCCCCATTCATTATTTATTAATTGTAATGGGCGGTCATAACGCGATGGATATTATGTAACATTTTGTGCCCCTTCCTCTCTATCTTCAGCGATTCCGTAACCTTCACACTTGACCCCGAAAGAATCGGAAATTGGGCGCCATAAATAAAGGTTTTACATTTTCTAAACTGTAGCAGGTAGTAGTGTGACTTTTCATTTCTAAATGATAACTGTTAATTTGGTCAGTTATTCGGTTTATCAGAATTCTCATAATGCATCGGTTATTGCAAGTGTTCCAGTTCCGTTTCAGATGCATGATGGGAGTTATGATGTGGCGATCACCATATCATAATTTCCATAATGCATCTGAAACGGAACTGGAA
>Ga0209671_1009245_pt1 | contig 10336 bp, 7 predicted proteins | sample WorMetHERISLAND2_2_FD_187401 | JGI IMG/M metagenome (GOLD analysis project Ga0209671, IMG submission 187401) | Marine gutless worms symbiont microbial communities from Max Planck institute for Marine Microbiology, Germany - Olavius geniculatus... | ecosystem: Host-associated > Annelida >... | reverse complement strand
CAATTGGCGCCGAACGCATCAATAAACGAACCAAACTAACTGAAACGAATACCGTAACTAAAAAATAAGTAAGTAAGGATGATAATGCTAAAAATGTGACTTCTTCACACATTAGTTCAAATTTTTTGTGATTAATTCTGTTTGTCTTATAGTTAAGTGCTAGTGTATAGTTACTATATTGTAGCGTCAGTCAAAGTTTTGATAAATATTCTGTAGAAGCTTACAAACGTTAAGTGTTTTAGGACAGACAAATGTTGACGCTGCCTGTAATGCTTGTTATATTGTGACAGTTTCGAGCCGTTTCTTGGTCTGGACGACTACAGTCGGCTGCATGTAGCGCTGCAGTCGCTGGGTTTGGCGCAGTTTCTGCTATTCACGGATCTGCGTCTACAACTCGTCTACCCAGCCACCGACGGTAGTGAGACACTTGGACTAGCGCGAGACCTCGTCAAGTACTACTACGCCATCGCCAACATCGACGTCGTCGCAGGGTTAAACTTATTGAGTCATTATCTCCGCCAATGGAACAAAGTGAATTGAAGGAGATTATGAGATTGGTCGATCTGTCCGTCTGTGTGTCCGTCTGTCTGTCTGTCTGTGTACACGAATTTGCGGAGATATGCCCTCTAAATCTAACGAGCGCCTTTTAGTTTATTTATTTTGTTTATTTGATGCATACATACTTCATACACTGTTTCGGAATGTTGGCCTATGTTGTATCATTTCAGTTACTTTGTTTTGTGGCGTTTTTCCTCTTATGGCGCTTTTGTTGTGGCTTTAGGGCATTTACGTCGTTTTAATCTTGACGTTTTGATTGACTGAATGATTGATAGATTGATAGTATTGCAGCTATGGACAACAAGGCACAATCTGCATGGCACTAACAGTTTCTCAGCATTGAGAACACAAGCGTGCAGAAAGCAATATTTTTGACATGATGCTAATAACACCTTAAACACCGTTCGTAGAGACAAAATCTTTCAGCCACTATTTAAAGCTGGCCAAGAGGTTAAAACAAACTGGTCGGAGTTACGCCCATTGATCATTCTTCAAATGCAGAAATGTTCTGATGAGCAGCTTTGGTGCAGCTTGTTGCTTTAAAGCTCTAAGCAGTTCAAAAGCAAAACTTGTAATAGACAAATAAAAGTTAAGATGTCTAAACCACTCAGGCGCAAAGCATATTGAAACCCCGTTTTAACCAGACCAGTGCTCGATTTACCTACCCCGGAGGGGTGGAAGGATGAGTTAACCTGGGTAATTGGTTGTATGCTAAGATGGTTTATCTGTCCACATATATTCAAATGACAACCACCTGATAACGATCCGATCGGGAATCGAGCCAGTAGCAGACCTCGCTGGAAGATGTCATACGTTCAGTGCAAGACAGCCTTTTCCATGTTCCACGATCATGGACATTGTTTGGTTCAAAAGCTTTCTCCATCGCAGACACCACAAGCCTTGAATCAATTGCTTGCTGACATTTGGCACAAATACTGAACTTTAAAATATAATTCTAAAACATTTTTATTTAACGTCGCTTACGGACATTAGTTTTCATGACACAGCTTTCTAGATTTTACCACTACGCCTACGTATTTGTTTTACTGTTTGGGTCTGGTGTTTTTTATTGTTGAGCACTGCCGCTGACTGTGTAAGAGGCGCTGTACAATTTTTTTCTATTGATCGATTGATGATTGCTGGTGTTGATGCTACAGTTGCTGGTGCAACTTGCACGGGAATGAGTGTGAACGGAAGGGCGGACGTCTAGTGTGCGTCTGTCAGCATAACACTGCCGGCGACTCTTGTGATCAGTGTTTGCCTTTGTACAATGCTAGACCATGGAAGCCCGGCAGCTACCTGCCGTACCCGCACGGCACCGCCAATGAGTGCCAAAGTGTGTAGGAACATATCATACGGTATCATATTAAACATTCGTCTAATGATCTAAAAGAGAGGTTAACATCACAACCTATAACGCTACCATCGTTTGTGGTGATTATAGATGTATATACACGATGTTTCATAAAAGTGGGCTAATTCACTCAAATGATGATCAATTTACATAAAATTTTTAGCAGTTGTAGCCGAAGAAATACTAATTTGAAATATTTAAACAAAATAATGGCAGTTGATTAAATATTTTTTTGCTAGTCGTGACGTAATGCTGACATCATAATGTGTCATGAGTACAAAGCTGCGTTTTTCATCAGCTAACAGGGTGTGTCTGTTCTACCAGACTTCGCCTCTATTATCTGATCGCTGTTGTCGTTTGTCACTGCTGCAGAGTGCCAGTGCCACGAGCACGCGGACAGCTGCACGTACAACGCGAGCGTCGGCTATGCGCGTTGCGACCAATGTCGGCATAACACAGTCGGCGATCAGTGCGAACAGTGCGTCGATCGATTCTTCCGTAACAGCTCGACGTCTCTCGATGACCCGAACGTCTGCCTGCGTCAGTAATACGCGTACCAGAATATATACTTTAATTCTTCTCACTGCAACCGCAACCGCATGGTTTTCATTCTTTGATGTCTAATGTTTGATTCTATATAAGTCGTTTAACGTTAGCTTACTTCGGAAACTGTTTTCAGCAGCGAGATATCTAGACGGAAGTTTTACAAAACAAAATTTTACGTTGAGAGCAAATAGTGCATCATGTGGACATGAGTACAAACGGTTTGAAATTACTCTAGTTTAAACGTCCGAAAACATTTTTCGTTGAAAGGATAAATGCGGTCTAGAGCAGTTTGAAAAATAGCATCATAAAATTCAGTAATCTAAGTGTTAAAAAATTTTTTGCTATGCATTTTGTCCAAATACGATAGTTTTGATTAGGTTTATTGATATGTTTTGTTGTTGTTTGTAAACGGCTTGCTTGGCTCGGGTTAAAGCAGACGCTCTCACCTGTGTCGGGTGGCAGGTAGTTGCATACGGCAGGTGACGCTCCGTAGTTGTAAGGTGGGTTACCACAAAGAGCTGTAGACACCCTTGTTTCATGGCGGTATGTGTGTGTACAGCGTGTGACTGTGAGCCGGTGGGGCTGCTGGATGTGAACGCGTCTTCATGTGATCGTCTGAGCGGTCAGTGTCAGTGTAGACTCGGCATCACAGGACGTCGTTGTGATGGGTGTTTGGACGGATTCTATGGACTGCTGATATCAGTTCCGCCCGGCTCCTGCACGCGTCAGTTCATCCTACATTATATTGTATAGTTGATCTAGCTGCAGCAGCAGCATAAAATAACATACTTTGTAATACGCAACTTTGTAGACCTACACCAAGTGACGGATATGATAAAAAAAGTATGGCTGTTACTTAATTTTACGAAATTTTTATTAAAAACTAACTCTAGACTTCTTGGGAAGAAGAATAGAGGGAGGGAGAAGACGTCTCATGTCAGAAAGTGTTCGCCGGTATGTCCAGCTAAAACAGATAGCATGTCCGTGTCAATTACGCAGCTTTTCAGCCACTTTGTTGCTAATTATTCGACTAATTTTCGGTTGAAATGTTGCAGCGTGTTTGTGCAATCTCGCGGGCACTGTGGGCGGAGACATTTCTTGTGATCAGATGACGGGACAGTGCAACTGCAAGCCTAACATCTTCTCGCTCAATTGCAGCTTGTGCAGAGATGGTTTCTATGACTTTCCTGCTTATCAATTGTCCCCCGAGGTAAAGGCTTCACACATATACACATAACTTGCTTTTCTGTCCATAGCTGTTTGCCTGTTTGTGCGTTTGTCTTACTAGGCAGCATTATGGGTTTTAATCTGTTGCCCGTTTGTCTGTCTGTCCTGTACACAGATTCCTAACTTGAGAATAGCATAGCGTAGACAAACTGAACCTGGTTGGATTGTTCTTCAAAGCAGTAGTAACTTGTTTGCCGATTTTCAACTCAAAGATTAAGGCCACATGACGTCAACGCTCGCGACGCCACAAGCCATATAAATAAACATTTACGCAAAATATGCACTACTATGACAATTTGTAGATTTTTTTTCAATTCAATTGAATTGAATGCACTGTGAAATAAAAACCACCAACAGTTTTACCCTTTAGTGCAACTGTACTGTCTTCACTCTATGTTGCTGTGCAAGAACGGAAAACTGTTGACAGTTCCTGGCACCTTTTTTCAATTCGGCGTCTTACCGGTAATTCCCACTCCCATTCAACTTTTCCCAGTCTCATCCCATACGTGGGAATCCCATTAGACCGACGGGATTCCGGTCTTTTCCATTTCCATAGAGATCTGTAGTGTGAATGAACTGTACGATGCAGGACTGCAAGGACTGTGGCTGCGACGCCGGCGGCTCGACGGATCTGAGCTGTGACAAGTCGACAGGTGCTTGTACGTGCAGACCACACATGACGGGTCGCCGCTGCTCACAGCCCGACCCCGCCTTCTACGTACCCAGCCTAGATGCACTCGTCTTCAAGCCGACATCGTCGTCGTCATGTCAAAGTGAAGTCGCCTTACCGCGGGATGACGTGACAGGCCCTGGCGGTCAGTTCCTGGTCTGTAGCTTCGGCGATGACGTCAGCTTTGACGATATTGCCGTCACTTTGCCGCAGTCTAACATCACCTGGTCAGTCTAGTGGTCAGCCGATATAGATATATGAGATGATGTGCTGAATGATTTGCACTAAAACAGTGACATGCAAGTTGCCACTTCTAGCACACAAACCAAAACAAAAAACAAAAACAGTTTTTAAACAAAACTGAAATGAGAGAAATGGACCATGTACTGTTACATAAAAACAGAAACAAAATCCAAAAACAGACGTTCAGACGTTTATAGGAGAGATAAAAGTTAGGCTTTATTTTTCAGTAAACTTACATTTTGCAGCAGTAACTAGTAATGGATTATTAATCCGTCAAATTGCTAATTTTTTATTGATTTGCTGACGTTTTAGCAGTCGAAACAATTTCTGTGCTATGTACCGCACTGCTGAAGTAAATAAAATAGTACACAGTACGAACTTATACTACTCCAGACAGTGCGGTATCCAGTGGCGTAGCCAAAAATTTCAATTGGGGGGCTCGTCTCCCTTTCCCCCTTCTTCCCTTTTGTTCCTTTCTTTCCTGCCTTTTACCTCTCTTATTTACTTTTCCCCTCCCTTCCCGTGCCCTCCATTTTTCTCTTCTTTCTCTTTCCTCAGAAGTAAGACCCCCTAAAATCCAGCTAGCAAGTCTGCGGAAGCGCTGTGAGCTCCCCCAGCGGGGTCTGGGGCGGAGCCCCAGCCAAAATCGAATTTGGTGCATTTTAGCTTTAAAAGATGAGATCTGGTGGCAACAATTTTAATTATTTTCCCGAAAATAAACTGATTAAATTGGCAAATTTTGTGCAGTTTATATGTATGCTTATATTTTGTCCGGAGGATTGGGAGGCTGGGCCCCCTGGTCCCCCGCTTGGCGGTATCGTATTTAAACCGTGCTCAGATCGCATAGACTACACCGTTGTTTGCTTTGTGACGCATGACTACAGCCGAAAATTGTGAAAACGGTAGCAGTGCAAGCTGAATGTGTTTTAAGTGTTGTGACTGTTGTTTATTTTCAGGCCGTACTTGATCGCCGTTCGTTACAGTCTGAACGGCACAGGTCCATGGCCGGCTGTTGAGCTTGAGCTCACGCCAACGGGAGACAACGACGCCGTTAACATGAGTCGCTATTCTCAGGGCTCGACTTCAGCATGTCCCATGCCAAACGGAGTCAGTCTGACTTTGCCACAACTTGATCCAGGTCATTTGGTTGTGTTATCGTTGTGTGCGGCCGTCGTCATAGGCTACATTACGGGTCTTGTTCGTTCGTCTGTCTGTTTGTCTGTCTGACCCGTGCTGACTTCTAACTCGAGAACGAAAAGCATAGAAGCAGTTAAATTAGTGCAACTGATTTCCTCAGCTGGAGTAACAATGGTGCTAATTTTTGCACATTTTAGAAAGTCAGAGAACAAGCCTATCGGTCGTGAAAATCTCCTGAAAACGCCTATGACCACGCCTATGACGCCTATGAAAACGCGTATGACATTCGTGTTAAAGTAGACCAAGGCGTGTATACATAAAAAGTGCAAAACAGGATTTTCGACTGAAATTTAATATAGGTAAGTGCTGTATGCGAATAGCAACTCGCAAATGGACGGTCGCGTAATATATTTATCTACAGTTAAGTGATTGCGTTCGCAACATCGTGGCTGTTGTGGCTAAAAAGTTTTGTTTCAAAGTGTGTAATATATCAGCGTGGATTGTGCAGGATCCGGCAGCGCATCGGTGAACGAGAACGCGTCAGTGATGATTGACGTGAGGTGTAAGTACCGGCTGACGATGCAATTGCCCTCCGACGACGCCGGTTACAATTCTTCCAACTCGATACTTATCGATTCCATAGTCTTCACACCAGACTACAAGCACAGCCGTGCATACTCTGACGCTGGTAAGCTGAACTAATCTCTCGGCTTAAAAAGGTTTTATTTGCAGCGTGTCGTTTGCGGTATTTGTACGCAGTGTCGCGCTAAAAAGTTATCGTTTGAATGTTTGTCATAAACTTATAACTGCATCCGATATTAATGTATTTTAGAATTCTTTTAGCAGTAAACTTTACAGCAAATTTGCAATTAAGCATTTATCAAAAATTTATCAGACTTCAAGTGCGTTGCTACACTATACCTTGTGAAATGTTTTCAGTGTATTTCACGATGCGTTTAGAATACAATGTCATTTTTAATGATGGGTTTTTCATGTTTACTATTGATTTACCTGGTAAAAGAACATAAAAATTGGTCAATATTTGAAATGATAAAGTTATGAATGTGCGGAAGTTAGGGGCTTACTTTTTTATTTTACCACCCGGTATGTTGTTGGCTTTTAATAGCGATTCGTTTACTGTATTTTAGTACAAAAACATGTATGAATTGTATATTGTATTTTTGTGGTCTTACATTTTGTGTGTTTTATATTAATCTGATTTACTTATTTGAATAATTCTAAAGAGCTGCAAGATATTAAGACAAATGTCAACGTGAAAACAAAGTATTAACACAAGTAGTTTGAAAGACAATAACTTGCAGTAGAAAAATAAAAAAACTCTGGTTTTATACAATTTATGAACATTATGTAGCAAATTATACGCATGTTATGTTACGTATTAATGCTATTATTATTAATTATTCATCGCGTGTTATAACGCAGTTGCTCGAAGCTACTCAGCTGATGGCTGCATTCAGACGGCGCTGGCTCTGAGATCACGTGACCAGGCTACGTCTGACGTCACCTGCTCGTCATTCATGACGTCACTGATGGCGGAGTTCGTATCCGGAGCACTGCGTACGTCCGTAATTCTAACTGATTGCAGATAACACGGTGTCTCTTTGGCTCTATCATAGTCACCGTTCTTATGCTTTCGTTAGACATAACACTGCCATTCTAAATAGCCGCATTACAGGTCTTTGTCGGAATGTCCGTCTTTCTGTCTGCCAGTCTGTTACTTTTTTGCGGTACGAAAATCGTAAGGTTAGGCTTAATACTTTTTAAGGTGGAACGCGTTCAGCTGTGTCGGGTGGCAGGCAACGGTCTGTGATGAAGCTGTGATCCCCTATGGTAGGTGATGCTCCATAGCTCTGAGATTTTATTTGAAATGATTAAGATTCCAGTGAAAAGCTATGCAAACATCTGACCATTTTTAAGCCCTTGCGATGAGTATCTGGTCTGTGGCGTGTTTAGCGTGTGACTGTGACGTGAACGGGACCGTGCCCGGTACAACGTGCGCTGCGTATGGCGGTCAATGTCAGTGCCTAGTCGGGGTCTCAGGTCGTCGCTGTGATTATTGCCTCCCGGGCTTCTACAGCTTCTCAGCAACTGGATGCTCGCGTACGTACATCTTAACATTAACCAGTAGTATTCGGCGCAGTCATGGCGGTAATTTTGAATTTGAGGCGATTTACGTGAAAACGTAGGTATACACACATTTTCTTCGTAGCGTGGTCTCTTCTCTGTGTCATCTGTCGCCTTCGTGCATTCTGCGTAAACTGTTCGCAGATTTAGATGTCGTTTGTCAGGTACACATGTAGGATCCAGTAACACATTGTGTTAGATGGGGGGTCCTTGCCACCTGATCGAAGGGGTGATTTGGGAGCCAAATCCCTAGCCAAAACATGCAACTGCAAATTGCAGCCAAATCATCAGTCCTATCACCTGTTAAACACAAACGAGAAGTTGGGTGAACTTGGCACAGTGATTTCGCCTTTTGCCGAATTAGTTCGGTCGTTGCTTTTTGCGACACAACGTACTGAAGGTGTGTTGTCGCTGATGACAGCGTGCGACTGTGACGATCTGGGGTCGTCAAGTCCAGTGTGTGACGTCATGACCGGTCAGTGCGCGTGCCAAGTCAACGTGGCCCGCGCCTCGGAAACGACCCGCAGCAATACTTCGGCCGACACGCGCTGCTCGCTGTGCAAAGCCGAGTATTACGGACTGGCGTCAGGCCAGGGCTGTGCACCGTGCAACTGCGACGCAGACGGCAGCAGCTCGATGCAGTGCTCCGAGTCCGGCGTCTGTCCGTGCAAACAGACGATCGTCGGCATCAAGTGCACCCACTGCGCTCCTGGCTACTTCCTTTTTTCCGCCAGCGGATGCATGTAAGACAATGTTGTCCCGACGTTATATGAGACTGTTTTTCTTTTCTAAATGAACGTATTTAGTCAGAACAAAAAATACAATCATATAGGCCCTAATCAAAACTTGAGAAAAACGGCAATGCACGCTACGCGTGCTCAAGTTCGACTATCTGCCTACAGCTATAGGGCTACTTTCCATTGTCCGCTCCCACGTGATGCCGACAATAAGGCTAATATTCCATCATTCAGTCAGTGGGACGTCACAAATATTGTAGTATTTTCAGGGTTTTTTTCAGCAGTAAACTTTGCAGCAAATTTGCAATTAAGCGATTCGTTTAGTACAAACTCAAACGCCTCCCACATCCGTCGCGCAAATCACTTGCAAGTAACAATGTGTGGTCCCATGTGGCAGGTGACACTCCGATGCTCTGCGATGGGTTCCCGTAAACCTTTAAGTTATCGAGCTGTATGGACGGGTGCGTGTGTCGTCGTGTATGCACTGTGCAGGGCGTGCAATTGTGATCCAGTGGGATCGACCAACATCAGTTGTGACGCGACTGGCCAGTGTCCGTGCAAGGGCAACGTCGTCGGTCTCAGCTGCGACACGTGCGTCGATGGAACGTTCAACCTCGCCATGGACAACGCAGAAGGATGTCAGAAATGCTTCTGCTCCGGCCGCGGCGACACTTGCACATCGGCCACTGGCTTCATGCGAGCCTTCCTACATTCAGACAGGTCGGCCTGCTGGGTTTTTGAACTGTCACTCACTATCTTGAAAGGATTTGTCTGAGAATTTATTTCTACGAGTATTATCTCTTTTCAGTCTGTTGCATTATAGTCTGTTAATAAATGGATTTTTTTGATCAGAATATTTTTGTGTAAAACAAAAACGGTGTAGAAAAACCAAAATTGGTTAAATGGGTGGATGCAACTGAAGTGTCATTTTTTACCTAAAGTTCACAGAACAAGGTCACCGGATCTCCAAAGTGACGCGTATGTCGTGTACCTCGTGTTTACTTACGGCCGGCTGATCGAGCGCCGGCGGCTTGGCCCACTGCACACTAGGCGCAGTGCATTGCACGTGTACAAATAACTAAACGGGCGGCCGCATATCATGTCAGCACTGGGACGGCATCTTGTCTTGTTTGCCTGTACACTGCAGTACTCTGTCGTGGCCGGTTGAGATGCGGCGCCTGTTCTACGTCAAAGCACCTGACGAGTATTATGGCAATAGACTCGCGTCGTACTCCACGTATCTGACGTTCAGCCTCCGTTCACGCCTCGGCGTTCAAGTTCAACTGAATGGCACACTGCCTGTCATCATGGAAGGCAGCGGTCAGTTTTGCACTCTGTGAGTTGCAAACGCTTCGCTCAGTTGAGCGGCCCGCGTCGCAGGTTGAGAAAAAAATTGCAGGTCGCAGAATGCTGCAATTTTCCCGCAGACGGCTGCAAATTTTCGGCAGCAAAATTAGTATTAACAGATATAGATTTGTTTATATTTTTTATTACTACAAGTGCGGATAAATAATCTGAAGTTACTCGTACAGCGCAGGAAAAATATGAGGTTGAGGTCACACAATTTTAACTTTGCTTTTGAATTTCTCCAAAATGTGGGACACCCAGCTCTGGATTGTGTATTTTTAAGAAAAAATCCGACAATATTGCGCTGCGGTACCATTTTCAAGATTGTACACAACTTGCTGCTGATCACGCATCGTGTAAACGGGGTATTAC
>Ga0209671_1009244_pt1 | contig 10337 bp, 5 predicted proteins | sample WorMetHERISLAND2_2_FD_187401 | JGI IMG/M metagenome (GOLD analysis project Ga0209671, IMG submission 187401) | Marine gutless worms symbiont microbial communities from Max Planck institute for Marine Microbiology, Germany - Olavius geniculatus... | ecosystem: Host-associated > Annelida >... | reverse complement strand
TGTCAATGCTCGTTTAAATTTTTTCAGTAATCGAGTTATAGCAGTTTGGAACTCTCTGCCTGAAACTGTTGTGACAGCCCCAACAATAGACATTTTTAAATCTTTGCTTATGAAGCTTGAACTGCCCATAGTTTGATTGTGTTAGGTATTAGCTTTATTTGTATTTGTTCTATGTATTGCCTATTTTTCTTATTTTTTCAGGACACATATTAGAGGCTTGCCCTTTGTGTCCTTTATCAGACCACATGCACTGCGTTATTGATTTCATGTTTGCAACTTTGTCTGGTATGAATTAAATTAAATGATTGAAGTAAATCAACTAAAACATCATTTTACATTAAAGTTTGCCATACAAATCTTTGTTGTAAATTTATTGTAACGCTTGGTGTCTCGCACAACATGTTATACTACTAAATTAATCTGTAAAGCATTTCAAAATTAACGGACAAGTAAGTGTAAAGTATGCAACGTGGCAGAAAACCTGCAATATATCTGGCAGAAAACAAAGCAGAACTCGGCTTATGATCAGTAGTAGGAAATTCTATATCCGCAAATGCTCAGCAAACAAAAAAATGCAAACCGTAAGTCAATGGAATTTAAACATATACAAACATTGGACTTACCAATTTTAGGTGGACACGGAAGAAAGTCGACACCAGACACCAATGCGTACTCGTAGTCTTCAGTTGACACCAAATACCGCGAAGCCGTAAACTGAAGACTAATGGCCGATCCTACACCCGGATTTGGCATCCATTTTGCGGTCTCGTTGGCTAGCAGAATGTGGGATAAAATAGGCTTGTCGCCCGCATGTAACTCAAGTGTCAACTTGACGTCGTAGCTGGAAAGCTCGTATTGGACGTACATACAATTCCAACTGAGATTATCAGAGATCAACGGAGAGCGAAGAATGCAAGTGCTACCCGCTGTCTTATCCAGGTCGCAAACCATTCCAGCAAACGCTTAAATGCAAACAATAAGCACATCGTAGCGCATTGTTTAAATACATTTAACCACCGTGCTATACTTTTAACCTACAGAGTGATTAAACAAAAAGCTACCTGTAGTATTATGTTTAGTTTTAACACCTGGTTTTCTTTTATGCCTTTACATTTAGTGTCTAACATGCTGATAGACTTTCACACAGCTCATTGCTTTGCATTTATTATCGTTATCATCAATATCATTACACGTTCATGTCCGTAGAAAGCATGCCAATAACTAGGATCGGTAAAACGAGTCAGAAATTATCTTACTTTGATTGTAAATCTGCGACCAATTTATGCCTGTGTCAGATAGATCTCGGTAACCACAACAGTCGATGTCGTCAAAGTTACACGACACGTTGCTCTCGACTGAAACGAAAACAAATGATCCGCGCAACAATATAAAACATTTACGCAAGTGCGTCCATAAAGAATGATAATTTTTGTAAATTGTTGTTACACAGTTACCAAAATTGTAACTGACCAATAATTACAACTGCTTTTGCAGTCTAAACTTTAAAAGATTTTTGTTTCTGCTGACCAGGCTCATTTTTATCTACATATAGGGGGCCTACGTTTCATCCGGTTCAGAGTATATTGTACGAGTGTATGAGGCATAACAAGCTAAGAACCGTAATGAAACGTATTTATTTCGCGGCTGCGATCGACGGTGCGTTCAGCCTACTACATAGTGCTATAAACAGACTTGAGGCGCCTTCCAATTGTCACGCTCGACTTCGGTGCGATTATAAGCGGTTATAACATTTTAGACACTGTAGTAAAAAATGAAATGACAAAGTATACAAGTCAGCAACAAACCAAGAAAAAACTAAAACTTTTTCTTAAAAATGTATGAAATTCTTACTGTTAATCTTAACAAAAACATTCTGCAAATATATTAGACGTGGTTAACTTACAGTTCTTGCACTGATATAAAATGAAACACAAATATTTGCAAAACATTTTTATAAACGCTTTTGTTCGTCTACACGTTGACCACAATTTTTCATTAGCCAATGAATCGCATACAACATACATAGCGAATGATGCTAATCAGAAGACACATTAACGGTAAACAGTTATTTTGTGAGTATATCCGTCCAAATAAGGTAGAGGCTGCTGAGGTATTTAATGAGAAAGATAACAAATAATACTAACGTGCCGGCGGGCAGCGTCCTGGGTAAACGGTGATATTACTGATGGCCGCCACTACGCCAGTGGTCATAGTGTTCATTTGAAGCGCCAGTGAACAGTTTCTGTAGTCGGAGACAGTGGCCGGCAGATCCAGTTTGAGTTTGTGAGGAGTTAAGCCGAGCGGCTGTCGACTGTTGTACAGCGGCCGTTCGTTGTAAGTTCCACTGAACGTGACGCAGACGAGTTTAACGGAGAACTGAGACAGAGCGGTAAACATCAGTTCCAGACATGACTCCACGTCGAATGACGTCGGCGGCGACTGAAGTGTCAGCTTGTGCTCATAGTTCAATTGAGCGTTCGTCCCTCTTTCTTCTTTCAGTTTAATGGCAAGTGTCACTTCTGCAACGTACAACACATAGTTTCCACAGAACCCGTCACTGAACTCATGCCACAGTGTTTTTATTTCAAAAAGTTAAAGATAACCGATTTTTCGTTTCAGTGATTCTAAACACCTACGTCACATTTCATAAAAAACAATCACGTTTAAATTTTTTTCACACAATAAAAAAGTGTACCAATGTATTAGTAAACAAAACACGCGTATCAATAGCTTTTTGGTTATTTGAGCAGCATAATGCAATTTACCACATTCTGGAATGTCACATGGTTCCCATGGCACATCTGGATCCAGTGTATAGCACCAAAGTCCTTCTGCCCACGACCTGTCAGGATTGCGACAGTAATTCTTTGCTGCGACACGACTCCCGTCAGGAAACTTGTCATCAGTATAATTCGAATTTGGTACATGAGGTGTATTAGATGACCACTGTTGACAGTGCTTTCCGGTCACAGTAGTGTTGACTTTTCCAATATATCGAAGCCCTGCTTTTTCTTCTCTGCACACTTTTCATGTACATCAAAGCAAAACTGTGTGTATGTACACTCTGTCTCAATAAAAACGAGCCGCGTTTATTTTTTTAATAACTCCGTAAAACATTGGCCGATTTTTATAATTTTTGGCAAGCAACAGCAAGATAAAACGTGACGTAAATGACTATAATTTAGCCCACATTATACTAATACTGTTGTTACACTACCTTGTGAAATTTAAAAGTCATGGTTTGACCGTCTACACAATGAATTTATACTGGGTAGCGCATGTGTCGTCTCAGAAATGATTAACTAAATAGCCACAAACGAGTAACAGTTATTATCTCTCAAAAAGTCTTATGTGCTACATTACATAATCTTTATTACAGCATGTACTCAAGATGTCTTCTTCCAGCACGAACGCAAGCGGTGAACGTTGACGCGACTCGCCAACAGCACGTTCAATAACGCACGACCCAGAGGGGCTAACTCGCTGCTGATGCGCCATTTCAGTTTGTCGACGTACGATCTTAAAATGAATACGATGAATATTAAACATGTAGCAGATTTTAATCATTTTGTACTCTTAGTAATTTTTGCTTCAATGCGTGCGCTCCCCAGCATTGTTGTAAGCGAGTAAACTACGACTTCTGCATTTCACAAGGTAGTGCAGCGACAACATTAAGGTGAGGTGGGCTGAACTATAGTCATTTATGTTACGTTTCTTCGTGATGATGCGTGCCAAAAATTATCAAAATCGGTTAATGTTTCACGAAGTTGTTCAAAAAATAAAAGTGGCACATTTTTATTGAGACACAGTGTAGAAGTATGCAAGCCGTAATAGAAATGCTTGTAACGTACAACATTTAACAGTATTTTTGTGTTATAATATGGCAACGACATAAAACGGGTGTCCCTGTATAATGTTATGAAAGCAATGATAAGTTGTAACTAACAGTTTTCACCCAGCAGTTGTAGCATTAAAATGACAACTAAATTGAAATATTCATGTACAATGTGCCACAAAAAACCGGACCCTTAATGCATTTTCAGATGCCTGCGATACACTTGGCTCAATGCCAGTAACAACAAACTTTGGAGCAAAGAATCGCCGTATAGTCAAACATTAACAACATTTGTTACTTTGTGAAAACTTTTCAAAAACAAAGTACCAGCAGCAGTTTTCCTGGGGCACCCGCAGTAGAGGCAATTGCACGGTAATAGGCTACTCCAACAAAACAATAACGCCAGTCGCAAAATTTAAAATCATTAAACATGATAACGTTAACAAACTGTTAATAAAAACATTATAACTATCAAACTAATTAATCCTACATGATAACAATCAAACTGTTGTTCCTTTTCTCAGACACGAATCCGTAGACATCTTTACCATTTATAACGAATGTCTACGGTAAAAAAGCAGTGATGAATAACGAAAACGTTTTCGGGCTTATGTCCGAGCAAAAAGACAACAGTTTAAACATTTACGGTAACTATAGTAAACAAAGTCACAAAATGATAATGAAATTAATATTCATTATTTTATCACGATCACTCGACAAACAATGTGTAATGATATAACCTTTTCTTGATAAAACTTTATACGCAATTTCAAAGCCACTTTTTGTTACAGAGTAATCAGATTTGAATCGCAGCTCCACAAATGTTGCGTCGAAACTCAGTATCGTAGGCACTTCAGTACCACAATACTCGGAGAAACGTTTTTTTGCATCATCAGTCCTTATCTGTATATACGGTACACGACAATCGACAACCTACATACAACGTGAGTAAAAAATCCCACCACAATTTTGCTGAATATTGATAAATGTTCAATTTTCATTTGTAAAAAGGTAAAGGTAAAGGTCGTCAATTTGTATAGCGCATCGTCGCGAGCATGCGCACGCCTCTAATGCGCTTTCGTCACTAACCGGAGCCGCCTGCCGCACGTCCAGCGTGTGCAGCCTGCAGACACAGGCTGGCGCAGCGGCCGGCTAGGCAACCCCAGTCAGCTGTACCAAGGTCCCCACCTTCCGTAACTCATGTAAATGTGTTACTACTCATTTTACCGTCCCACGGAGGGTAGAAGCTGGCAGGCTAGGTCGACCTAGCCTGCCAGCTAGGTCGAACTAGCTGGCAGGCTTAGCACCGAGATGGTTTACCTGCTCGCAGGCAGTCACCCATCGCAGTACTAACCGGGCCCGGCGTAGAGTAACTTCGTTTCAGCCGAAACGCGTTACCAACTACGCCACGCCACCAACCGCTGTCTACAGTACTGTCTACAAAAACCTTATAATAAAGTAAATAAACTTCTTATTAAACATCCACCACACCTTTAACGCATTGCTAGTTTTTGTTACACTAATAGGCTAGTGATAATATGAATGTAGTAAACTAGCGTGTTTTGTGTGTGGTGACGGTGAACCTTTGACATGCTGAGATGAACTACCAAAGACATCGTGTATGATATATGCAACAACTGTGGTGAAATAATCAAGTTATTTTCTACTGATTTAAACTGTGAGATCGACGAATATCACAGTGGCTCAGTTTAATTTCAATGCGCCACTCACGACCGACTTTGCAAAAACGCTTTTCGTCAGCCCTTCCTTTTTGCTGCACTTATATAAATGTCATCCTCCAAATTGGTCAGCGCGTATCAGCTGATGCAAACTGTCACCAAATCAGACGAAAATATCATTAATCAGCAACTGTTTTAAGCATATGAGCATTTTGGTCTCACGCTACAATTTGCTTTTGTCAGTTTTTGCAATAAGCATTTTTTTAAGCACTTCAAACGAGGATCACGGTAAAAAAGTTTTGTACCACATCTCAAGAAATTTTTCTTCACTAAACTGCAAGGGAGAAATTTGAACTTTCGTTATCGACGGTCAATCTCGGTCGACACTAGACATAGTTGTTATCTAATAATAAATTTGTGATGTTGCAGTAATTCTTTTCATGTACGTCAATAAAAATACAATAAATATTAATAATACTTTATATTTACCTGCAAAAAATCATAGTAGCAGCCGTCGGAATATTCGAGATCAAAGTGCTTAAATATTAGCACAATTTCGCCCACCTTTGGTGGTGTAATTCTATAGTATATCTGTTGTTTATTTCCGTATTTTTTGGGATAGTTTGGAGAAAAAATAGTACCATCAATATTTTTAAAAATTTGGTAATCAGGACTTGTAGCTGTCGGCGATTCTACAATCAACAATATGTATAACATGTTGTATTACTTATTGAAACAGACTTCAGTATGGAATGAAAATACCTTAGGGATATTCGTGTTCAAAAAGAGACAAAGCTCAACAAAGAACATCAAGTTTCGCATTGCATACGTGCAAGCAAGGCTAGGCCTATACTACTCTTTAGGCACCACGTTCCTAAGTATATAACAAGTATAAAAAGTATAAACAAAAAAACCAGCTGTTGCTAGGGAAGGGGCTACAGTTTATACATTTCCTGTTGTAAAAACTGACCTTTAAAATCATTCGAGGTCAGTAATTTTTATCTAATTCAAAAAAGCGTATGTAATTTTTTTATTAGTGATCAATAGCGACCTTGGCCTTATCTTGCACCGTTTAAAGGTAAAAGGTAAATATGGTTTATAGCTACAGAGCCTCACCTGCGTATGGGACCACACAGGGTTACCTGGCACCCGACGCAAGTGAACGCGCTCCGCTTTAACTTTGAGGCCGGTACTCGATTTACCTACCCCGACGGGATGAAACGCTGAGTTAAGCTTAGCCACCATAGCGCTTACTGACCTTCAAGATCATAAAAGTTTAATAATTTTTATGTCATTTGAAAACCAATATGCGACTTCCTATTAGTGATCAATAGCAACGTAGGCCCTATCTCGCACCGTTTAGCTACAATACATCTGTGACGGACAGACGGACGACTGACAACAGTTTTGCCATAGACGCCTACAGTACAGCATTGCTGGAGCGCGTCAAAAACGAAAGTGTTAGATTGTAACCAATCTAATGTACTTGTCGCGCATTATTACCCGATATCCAAAAACTCAACCAGAACCTATATAGGCATTTGTTTCGCCAACTTTAAAAACCCTGCCTATAATATTGCAGTGGATCGGATGATATATTGCTTACATCAAGTCATTTGAAATTGTTCAGGATGCGAGATGGGTCGTTCGTAAAATCGCTGGTCGGTTGTGACAAGTCGTCGGTCATCAATATTCATATATTCGTGAACATACAGTAATGCCACATGCACTCTTTTGTACGTGGTACGCAAGAAGTAATACTGAGAACTGACCGATCGACCGACGACCAAGAATTTTGTTTTGAGGTAGGGTTGTTGGGGACGGCAAATCGAATGGCGCTACTTCGGACTGATCAAATCCAACAAAATATTGACCGGCCGCTAAAAATTGTAATTAAATATTTTCCTTCATTTTGTCCTTCCATTGACCTAATTTTTGTTTTTGGTTCAAACTGGTTAGAAATTTTACTTATCGGCGCATACATGTTGTTTTTGTTTTCGTTGTTGTAATTACTATCAATGCCAGGATATCAAGCCGTTTTATGATTACTAGCGAATAGTGGCGATGTGGGGCCTTTAATGCATAAATTAGGCCTACTCTTTTTCAACATTATTTAAGGCCTATGTCTAAGCTTTTTTGAAAAGATAGGTCTATACGCAACAATGCTATTCAGACTCCATACACTATAATTGGCGACGTTATAGGGTGTTTACACGTCCAGCAAACGTTCAGTTCCATTATAACATATGGCAGCAAACGTCCAGCAAACTTCCAGCAAACGTCCAGCATTAGCACGTGTATTTTGAATACATTTGCTAAAAGTTTGCTGGACGTTTGCTGGATCGTGTAAACACCCCAAAAATAACGGTGTGTGTGCATCTTTCGATGACATGCCATGCATTGCAGACTTGCAGTGGCTTTCGCAGTTATCGCCATAAAGCTACCACAATCAGTTGTGTACAGTAAACTTCGCACGCGGCTAATTCTGTTAAAACTTACCAAGGCTGTTGACACTAAATACGTTGAAAACTTCAAAGTTTGCAGACGTGTTGCTGAATTTGTAGTCACAAATAGCAGAGCCGCCAAATGAACAGTTTAGCGACTGTATTGCAGGCGCTGCCAACGAACATTATTATACATAACAGCAACATACTTAATACTGATGAATTTTTCTAACTTTCGAGTACACAAATATTTAGTGTTATATTCTACTGTATGAATTGCTGAATATCTGTAAACAGACACAGCCATGGTCGGCACTGCCAATGCTTTACCGTCGTCTCTATGGATGTTAGATGTCGGATGAAGCACGGGAGACTTACTTTTTATAACTTTTACAGAGAAACAAGTACGCTCCCTTTGTATAAATTGCTGCAATCATACATAGTTTTTCAATGACGCACTAACTACATGACTGGCAAAATTGCAGTCGCCCCCTAGCTGGTAACATTAAATATAGTATACGCGCTACTGACTACAGTGTGTATTGTAGTGTAGTGTTTAGGGCTTGGAATTAGGGTTAGGGTTAAGGTTAGGGTTTGAGTTTGGGTTAAAGTTAATATTTTTAAAAGAATCGTGTGACAATAAGAAACATCAAAACTTAACGTAAAATAGAGGTGATAAATTCAAGGTTTCTGCAGGCAAGCATTGCTGAAAACTTCCCAATTGGCTATCTGTGATGGTCTACTTGCTAGGCTTGAGGTGTTAGTTGGCTAACTGGCGGATTCGTGATACCGTATTTGCTATGGTTGAAATCGTCAGTTGCTTGGCTTCCTCCGTCACTGCGGAGGTACGACGGGCGCCCGATACCTATATGAGCATCATTCGGTGCTTGTACGTACTGGCTAAGGCTGTTCAAAGTGGTGACCGGTCAAATATCTGGCCCTCACATGGTTGGATATTAGACCGGTCATGATCGGTCAACCAGTCATGACCGAGCGCGTTTGACCGGTGACAACATTCGATCTGTCATATAGGCTACAGTATATTTGACCGGCTGTCGGTCAAATATCCTGTGCCTTTCAATAATACGATGATTAAACGTCTCACCGCGCAGCACTTTTTAAACACTGCTGGCCTTGACATTTTCGCTAAGGGTTTGAGGTGTAGACAGCGTTTCATATTAACCATGCTATTGTAAATGTAGTGAGTAATGTATCAAAACGATTTTTAAAAAAGCGGTCAATACGCCTACCTGATGAAAAGTTTCGTGACACACTTTGTTAGTAACAATTAATGTAACTTAAATATGGGACAGAGCCCAACGTGAGGCCGCCCGGCGCCGTAAGTCCAATAGGGCGTTAATTCAGGGGGGGGGAAATTTACCTGGTAGCAAAGTCACGTGGCCTGAAGTCAAATGCAGTAGCATACGCAGAACGCGCATTGTCGACTTAGGGTGTGTCAACATCCGCGCCTGCAACTGGTTTGTTAGTGGACCAAAGTTCACCATTTTTTTGGCTCAACGCGGAAGGGGTGGCAGTCGATCAAGTTTGTTATCGATTTTCGGTATGCCGATCAGCTTTAGATATATTCGCGGTGAAAGTTTGAAATTGCCCGAAATCGCGCCGAATTTTGAACTTGGGTAGGTCAACATCTGCGTGTATAACTTTTTTGTTAATAAACCAAAATTTATCAATTTTTTGTCCAACAGGTTAAAGATGTCACTCGATCAACATTGTTTCCAATTGTTGATGTCTTGATCCGTTCTGAAGATATGCGCGACCGAACACTTAAGTTGTTCAGAATTGCGCGCACAGTCAATTTTGGGTAGATAAACATCTGCGTCTATAACCTTTTTTATTTGTAAACAGAAGTTCACCGAGTTTTTTTGTCCAGCGCAGCAGAAATTGCTTTCGATGAAGTTTGTGTTTTTTTGTCGATATCATGACCGGTTCCAAATTTTAAGGGGGCAGTGCCCCCAATTGTTGTATATAAGTGATAATGCCCCTTTTATCGCACGTCAGGTGGCAAAGTTTCATGGAGTTACTCCCCCTAACCTCAAAGTTAAAGGTGTTAATACGCTGAATTATAAGCCAATTTTTGATCTATTTTGAAAAAAATTGTAAAAGAAACCGCCATCCCCTATGGGTGTGGGCAAGCAAGACTTGGCCATTTTGTGGCGCGTGTAAAAATGTCGAGGCGGAGCACCTTTTAGGAGCCGAAATATGGTTTTTCAAAAAGTTAATTTTGTGGGCAAACATTAGCCGCAAGAACGCTGTGGAAAGTGGACCAAAGTTCACCGGATTTTTCCCATCTAACGCAAAAGGAAACGCTCTCGATAATTTATTTTTCCTTTTTTGGATATCTCTATCTGTTTCGCAGAT
>Ga0209671_1009243_pt1 | contig 10337 bp, 8 predicted proteins | sample WorMetHERISLAND2_2_FD_187401 | JGI IMG/M metagenome (GOLD analysis project Ga0209671, IMG submission 187401) | Marine gutless worms symbiont microbial communities from Max Planck institute for Marine Microbiology, Germany - Olavius geniculatus... | ecosystem: Host-associated > Annelida >... | reverse complement strand
ATTTTCATGGTCGGGCCAAAGGGGGGGCATCGCACCGTGCCCCCCCCCCTAAATATGCCACTGGTTCTTCGGAATACGTGCCAACTTCATTAGGCTATGTCGAAGGCTCCTATTAAATACGCATCCTCCATATAATTTTGTAACGTATTGAACGACTGAAACATAATATACTATTTAAATGATCTAACACAATGCGTAATTACCCTATAACCTTAAAATTGCATATGGCCGTAAATACTGGCGTATTATTCCATTTTTACAAAACGTGTGGGCCTTACGTCGTTACGGTTTTGTACGAGTAAACTAGTATGCCAGTCACGTTGTTGCGGCAGACGAATGAACTGCAAGGAATTCGAACATCGCAGTGTCTCCCTGGGCGGGCATCTTTTTTCTACGGCCGCAGAACCAACAACGATCATAACGATTAAGTCTAGACGTCACTTGAGAGCGCGACGGGCCGCGCGACGGGTCGCCGTGACGTCACAGGTCTTGTGACGTCATTTTTTGCGACGTCAGTCCTACGACGCGTGTCGTCAGCAACGTTTGGACGTGCTGTGTTGTTGTGTTGGCTGAGTCGACACATGCTGCGGTTGATGGCGTCCTCTAGCGAGAGCGCAGACAAAGACTTGGCGCCGACGTCTTTGCTGCAACTGTCGTCCCGCCCGCCGGCAGCACCAGCGCCGCTGCTCCGGCTGCTAGCCGGACTCAAGTCAACGACGCCGCGAAGTCGACCTGATGTAGTCACCACCGAGTGGGTCGTTTTGACTGAGTCAAGATACGGCTTCTGACGACGCAACGGCGCCCGTGCTGGCGGGTGAACGGCCAGCGCACGAACTGGCTGCGGCTGCTCGAGCGGCGGCAGACCGACCACGTAGTTGGGAGTCTGGTAGGGAGGCGGACGCCGGCGGTTGCTCCCCTGCACGCGTCTGCCGGCGTCATCATCGGCCTCGTAACATCGCAGCGGGAACGCTCCGCCGCCAGCGGCAGTGGGACCTCGAGATCCGTCAAACCTGCGCCAGCGTCGAGGAGGACTCGACATCTCGGTGATGGACAGCGGAGACAAGCTGACAGTGGGTGAGATGACTCCGCCGAGGTCACCCAGCACATCGTCTAAGTTGAGGTCTCCTGGTGGTTGCAGCGAATCGTCGCCCTGGAGCGGGGACGCGAGTCGCGAGCTGAGTGGACTGAGGCTGGACAGACTGTGGCGTCTCCATGGCCGACCGACGATGTCCTCTAGACTGTCCGCTTGACGAACGGCGCCGGACGGCGGACACGCGTCAAGGCGTCGACGCTGACGCAGACCGTCGTGGTGGTTGATCAGCGGCTGGAGAAGCTCGTCGGAAGTCTGGACGGACCGATCCATGCACGATCGAGTCGACACGCCTTCATCCTTCGTGTCTTCGAGCAGCGTCGGTGATCGGCGCAGTGACGCTTGGCGGGAACGGCGTAACGAGGACGGGCGTGAAGTGTTCACAACGTCAGCGGCGGTCGTATGCTGCTGCTGCAAGACCGCACTGTCTCCCCGTGTCTGCTGCTGGCTGGACGTGGCATTCTCGACACTGACGAAAGCCGCAGGTGTCGAGTTAAAGCCGGAAGATCTACTTCCAACAACACCGTGGTATCGGCCGGTGGTCTTGGACGTCGTCTTCCAGAAACCCAGGATGTTCTGCGCTTTGTTCTTCAACTGCGCGCTGCGGCATACACACACGCCACTTTTACATATAGGACAGCCAGAAAAGGCAGAAACAAAAAAACTGCTAGCGTAGCGCAACGCGTTCTACAATCCACAGTAACGCACGCTACCACAAAGTTGCGGTTTTGTGGGAGATACGGACAGCAGTTACGGGACATTTGCTGTGCTTTGATAGAAAATGGACTCAAATTGATGTAGACGGATTACTTTGCTGGCAAAAATGCCGGCCCATCTTCGGTGTGTTTCGATTTTAAGGCTCGTGTCTTGTGGTCGGTGCCATTTAATTTTAATAAGGATATAGCTTCTAACTTCAGTCTTGTCTCAGCAGTGACTGAAACACTGTAGATTTCGTAAGATACACACCTGGTAGAAAGTGGTCGCGTGTCGCGAGAAAGAGTCGTGTTCCCGTGCTGTGTTGACCTCCATGGGTCGTAACCGGTCGCGATGGCACAAGTTGGTGTTACGGCCGATGTGATACGCGTGCTACAACGTACGCCACAACGGTTTGTTTCTTGGCGCATAATGACACACAGCAGCAAAAGATTTTCCCACAGAAAAAAATATCCGTTTTGTAGCAATTCATCTTGCAAGTGATTTCAGCCAAGAACCAGAGTTAAGCTACCGTACTAGCCACTCCAGACAGTGCGGTATCGTACTTAAGCCGTGCTTAGATTGCCTGGACTACACCGTCGTTTGCTTTATGACACAAATCTTGAATGCTGCTCAAAATTGGGAAAAAAGTACCAGTGCAAGTTAGGTCTGGTTTAAATGTCAAGTCGATGCAATGGCATGCGAATGTGACCAGCTTCAGCTGAGGTTGTTACGGCTTCGGCTTGCTTTCAACTTTGTGGTAAAACTGGTAACGTAAAAGTAATACCTTGTTTACACGATCGAGCAAACATCGAGCTAGCTCGACGAGCTATGGGAATTAGCATGCTAATTAGGAGGGCGGGCGGGTTGTAATTTAAGGCCTATATAACACGCGATCAGCTGTGGGCTAAGCTTAGGCCTACACTAGAGCCAGGGGCGGGGTTCCATCAGGCCTGCTTGATGTTTGCTCGATGTTTGTTCGATCGTGTAAACTGGGTATAAGGTTTCCTGTTGCCTTCATAACCCGGCGCTTTCAAACCGCGTCCAAATTCTGATTGTTTTAACAATAGGCATATTACAGACAGCGGCGTCGCGAATTGAAAAAAGCAGACGAGGCAAAAGTTGCAAATTTTCGACAAACACGACAAATTTTGACAAAATTCTGACGGACAGTTGCAAATTTCAGACAGAGGAGATTGTATGTGCCAAAAATTCCAATTTTGTTTCCAAATTTCTTTAAAACTTGATGTCTTCAGCCCCAACTTTTGCATTTTTGGACGAAATTTTTTTCCACAGGAAAAAGATGTTTCGACAATTTTTCGACTGACAAAAAATAGTGTTCGCGGAAACAGCCCTTCCCCCGCCAGGACATCAGTGATTATAAACATGTCTCTCGGTCGTTGCAGAAAAAGCGATTTGACCAACCGACCTGTCGAAGCTTTCTCCGGACGTGGAGAAAGAATGCTGGAGCCCGGCCGCTCTGCCGATGTGACAGCGCACGTCTCGTGTTGTAGTGAACGCGCTGCGGTCGTTTTTCTCAGGCTTGAAGACGATGATGTACACCTTGGGCAAGAACAGCAGCACCAGCGCTACCGTAGCCGACGCACTGATTGTGAAACTCTGAACGACCGGCGTGCGCTACATAACAAACAACTGAATGAATGTATGGACGTTTATCAGTGCTGCAGCCAATAGGCTAGATTGCGATAATACATAAGCATAAACAATATTATGCAAATACAAGCTAATAAAACGCCAACTTAAAATGTCAGATAAAAAGCTATATATAACGGCAGATAAAAAGTTACTAAAAGTTAATAACGAAAAACTGAAAAAATATTTTCTTACTTCTTCAGTTCGCACAGAATAATGTTTAATATTTTGCGAAAACCGCAATCGATTGACTATTTCCTGTGACCGATGCACCGTACACGGACGCTATATTATTTTGTGAACTACATTTTTCCTTGTACAGAGCATCTCCGTAATGGGGTGTTTACACGATCCAGCAAAAGTCCAGCAAACTTCCAGCAAATGTATTCAAAATACACGTCCTAATGCTGGACGTTTGCTGGATCGTGTAAACACTCCATAAACCACACTTAGCTTGCACTGGCACCTAAGTGTTTTCGCAACTTTCTGCTGCAGTTGTACGTCACAAAGCAAACGCCAGTGTAGTCTTTGCCATTTGAGCGAGGTTTACGTACGATACAGCACTCTCTGGGGTGGTATTAGTTTGTACTACAATCTCGCTTACCCACTCCAATAGTACAATTAAAAAGAGGCACGGTATGAGCTGTTAAACAGATGGGTATTCAGACAGAACCGAAAAAAACAGCTATAGACTGAAGGTGCAGAGACAGATTTCGTTCCGACCATTTTGTCGGTGCTCAGATGCAGGACGACGAAGGCGATCCAGATGACGCAGGTCGTGTACATGGTAAAGCCGATGAACTTCGCCTCGTTGAAGTTCTCCGGCAGGTTGCGCGTCTTAAAAGCGTACAGCGTGCACATGGCGATCAGCAGCAGATCCAGACCGAACGATATGAACATTCCCATGTGCGGGTTCTCGCGACACGTCAGCTGAGTCACGTTCACTGCGGGATGCACTTGCGTCGTGTCAGCCACCGAGTAGACGATCGTCGATATCGACACCATTGTAATCTCGGCCGATATGATGATTCCTGTTATGACGACCTGCAACAGCAAAGAATCCATTGCAGTCATATCCGCTACACAATGCGCCCGTCTTCGATGCTCAACGTGCTGGCATCACAGTAATCTTGATATTTGATTTTCTTCAACGACTATATCATTCTGTACATTTTCCATACACAAAGCAATGGCGGCAAATTGACATTACGCTGCGCTGTACTCAGAAAAGGCATCAAATTTGGAAAAGCGGACAGATTTTGTCACATCTGGGCAAAATATATGGAAATTTCTTATTGTGTTTATTATTGACAAATCAGCAATACGTTGTTTTTGAACGATATCTCAATGAAAAACTAAAAAAATTTCTTAAATTTATAGCTTTTTTTCAACAGTAATTACACTTTTAGATACATTTTAAAAATCGATCTACGTAATGTTCATATATCACAGAACACATAGTGCAATACGCGCAAAAACACCACTTAATACAAAGTTGCACTGTTTGGAACAAAAGTTTACGATACGGTAAAGATGATAATTTTATACCTGTGCAGTAGCGCTCATGAAGCGCAGTTTCCTCGTGATGATTTTCTTTTTGCTGCCGGCCAGTATGCGAGCGATGCGGTTGGTCTTGGTGACCAGTGCGCCGTAGACGAACGCAAACGCCACCCCCGGCATGACGCTAGCCGCGCCGCAAGCCGTCGGCGTTGGCTTAGCTATCAGCGCGAACGTGGCGGCGTAGGCGAGCGCCAGCCCCACCAGGATGAGGTAGCTGAGTTCGCGCGTGGACGCCTTGACGACGGGAGTGTTGTTGTGCTTCCAGAAGATGGCCGTGACGACAGACGTGGCGACTAGACCGAGACTGGCAACCGCCATTGATACGATCACAAAGCCATCGGTCCAACTCAACGTCTTGATCTCATTCAGAGCACACGCTACCAGTAACCACAGCACAGCATGCATCAGTCCGATGATAAGTATACTTCGCAGCAAAGGTGGTGTTAATTTCTGGAGTCTAAAAAATTTGAGACTTTTGAGACCAAAATTGTGATCTCGGTCTCGGTCTTGGTTTTGAAATCGTGATCTCGGCCTCGGCCTTAGCCTTAAGCATTTGGCCTCGACTTGGCTTTGGTCGTCGTAGTGTTTTGGCCTTGTTAACATCATTAAACTAGCTTACGATGTCACTGTCGCTTCTAGTTCTACCTTTGACCTCGATTTTGGCTTCGATTTTGAAAAACTGACCTCGTCTCGATTTTAACCTCTTTCTTTTGGCCTTGGCTTCGTCATCGGCCTTAAGAGTTTGGCATCCCTTAACCTCACTGCTTCGCAGTCCCTAACTGTCCTAGGCAAAAAAGACGCGTAGAAACGCAATTTCAAACAAAAAAATTGATGTTGAGTGTTACTACGGCATTGTCTGGCGTGAATTCGCAAGCAAGGTTATTTTACTGCAGGTCAGCTGCGGAACCCTTGGCAGATGCTCGCGGAACCCTTGGGTTCCGCGGAACCCCGGTTGAAAATCACTGCCCTAACAACAACAATGTCGACTTAACGACATGGCATGCACTGCTTCTTCGCACGGTTGACTAACTTCTGTCTACGTTTAAGGTTTTTTTGATTTAATACATTTTCGCTGTTTAGAAAGATAACTAATTATGTCTCACGGGACACAAAATAAAAAACATTCTAAGCAAGTGAATCGCTATCCACTTTTCAAAACTCATCTTTTTTATCAAATGCTTTTTATGACTATTTCCTGGGCTGCTCTCCAACTAATCCGTTTCTAGTGGACCTAGCGGTAGTTTGTACGAGTATTATTTAAACCACGTTAAAAATTGCGGATTAATTGATTGATTGACTGAAACGACAACACAGAGGAAAACAAATCGGTAGGCGACGTGGCTCGCCACCCTGTAAGCTAGCGACAGCTGACCGACGGACAGACAGGACGCAAGCAGACACAACCGCACAAACGTTGCCTGACAACAAGAGTCGCTTATAGCTTGCGCGTCGCAAACCAACAATTAATGCAATATGACACTTGGTGGATAACATTCCGGCTGCTAACGACGCCAGACAGGCAGAGAAACTGAGTAACAAAAAAGCCCAGCTGTCGCTAGGAAAAACGCGCTACAGCCTATACAGTTCCTGTTGTAGTTCTGACCTTCAAGGTCATCCAAGGTGGATAATTTTCATCTCATGTAAAAGGGCGTATGCGATTTCCTATTAGTGATCAATAGTAACCTTGACTTTATCTCTCACCGTTTCTGTTGGAAAACACACATTTTTCGTACCCTCTCCATTCAACCCCAAATTTGAAAAAGTTTCCTTTGCACTAGATCGCTAAAATTTTGCACGCTTAGGTTCAAGACGCATGGCTAATTATCTGTGCAAAACGTTTTCTCTTACGACCTAAAGCGTAGCCACAATACATCCGTTACGGACGACGACGACGGACAGACGACACATCGTGCCATAGACGTTACAGCGCCATAAGCGCCTACAACATATAGCTGTAGCATAGCTGTAGCGCATCAAAAACGTTACCCCCTGTCTTCTGCGTAGGCAGGCTAATATCGATTACATGAACCAAATGGTTGTAAACTAACAACCAACCGGTGTGCGGAGCGTTTGGAGAGAATCCTTGGGGACACGGTTGGCACGTGTACTCGTTGAGCAGAATTTCGTTTGGTTCGCATTCCTTGCACGACCAGCAGCATTGCATATGCTCCTGGACGATCTACAGAAACAGCAGCAAATCATTAGAGTACGACATCATTCACTCTGCCTCACAAATGTGTCTGTAATGACTGATGTGAATAATGATGATGATGATGATGATGTTCGAGTTTCCCGTCGAGTTGACGGATGAGCAGTTAGCGCTTGTGAGTTCTCCATGTGCGAGTAGAGTCCGATATCGACAGCACATCCACGTCCACAGATGGTACAGTTGTGAGACAGAAAAGTTGTCGTGACACCAGCCTTCCTCTTTCTATCTATTCAGCTGCAGGTCTGAGATCCGTACGGTTGATGTTCGAAATGATACTTCCAACTTGCAGGAGCTTCGCCACAACGATCGATCTTGTGCAGTTGTTTCCCAGGTTGCTGAGTCGATGTTGCACAGCTGTAGATTTTTCTTCAGTACATTTTTGTACCGTTTAACTAGAATTACTGGATGACCACACAGTCTGCTTCCAGAGGAGAGTTGCCTGTAAAAGACGGCTTTAAACAGACGGCCTTAAAAGTCGTGTGTCAGACATGCGAACCAAGCAGCTATAGACCAGCTATGCCTGCACAAGCAAGGCTTCGATTCCGGTCATCATGCAGTGAGTGCTCTAAAACTTCCGTGTTTTGTAACAAGTGATAGCGTTAATAATAATTTGTTGATATGTTCTGTCATCTGCTGTAGGCTACAACTAATCTATATCAAACCTAAAGCGAATTAACAAAATCTTTAAACAAGCAAAAGTTGTATAAATCAGACTTAAACGAGACAGAAAGTAAACTATAAATAACGAGAAATGTTTTGATAAACATTATACACATACGCACCATCCACCACGCATGCATCTGTAGCGAACATGTTGAAAATGTATAATAACTAAAAAATGGGTCGGCCGAATGCCGATATATTGTATGGTAGTCTGCACGACATTTAAACTTTTGAACTGAAAATTGTAACTAGAAACGTTGACACTAATTCTGATTCTTTTGCTCATTTTGTATTCTTTCGTTTTCAAGTTAGGCCCATGAGTCCGAACGGCACGGCAGAACAGACATACAGACGGACGGACGGGCAGACACGTATTGCGGCTTATTAAGACGACAAAAGCCAAGAAAAAAGTGAAGAAAACAGCCGACGATCAGATCCAAGCGTAGCCACGAGATGTGCCTGTGGTTGTAGACGCTACCTTGATTTGTCCTCGTGGACAAGGCTCACTGCAGAACGACTGGACGGCTGGCGCGTTGAACTGGGCTCCGGGATTTGGCCAGAAGATCATCGTGTCATTGATCGTCAGGTTACCGTCACTCCAGCCGCCGATGCGCGTGTATCTGTACGTGTAATTACCCGTGTCCGCTGACCAATACTTCTTGTAGTGCATTATGTCGTATCTGCGACAATCAAACAACAACTTGCAGCGTAAGCGTATCTATTATTCTTCTTTAGCAGTACTTAATACCCAGTTTACGCGATCAAGCAATCATCAGGCAAACATCGAGCAATTTGAGCACACGTCGTGCACGTGTATTTTGAATGCATTTGCAGGATGTTTGCTCGATGATTGCTCGATGTTTGCTTGATCGTGTAAACGGCGTATAACAGAGAAACTACTGTAGACATGATGATAAAACCAAAATAATATACATTCAAAAAACTAAGTATATTCTATAAGTTGAGTTTTGCTGCGCTTTCGCTAATACTTTTGCAAAACTGAAAAACGGCAATTTTTTCACACGTCATTAATAATATTAAAGTAGGGTTTCATACAGAATAAAAGACTAGGCCGAGTCGACTAAACTACAGTAAAGGCGCTTGCACATGTGTACGATAAACTAAAATGAATTCCTGCAATAAAATACAAGTTTTCTGCAAGTTTGCGTAAACTCGCATAAAACGTGTGCGCCAGCTGTACTGCAGGGTTCGCGTATACCACAATAAAGCTGCAATAAGACAAACTGTGATTTATTTTATTGCAGTTTTTATTGCACATGAGCGGACTGCTGCGATAAAACAAAATTACACGGACGAAGTCGACGCCGACCGTCTCCGGTTGTTTTAGCGCTTTTTCATTTTATTTTATCGTTCGTGCGAGAGCGTCATAAGAGTGCGCGTATATCAGCGTGGTGTCAAGATAAGCACACACATAACTATTTACAGTCAGATTCGATCCGTGGATCTCCGGCGCCGTATGGTGCTGTGCGGTCTGTTAAGGCACGTACAGAATGACGTAACTGAACTGTACTGAACTGACGTGGTTTAGTTTTTTGACGAACTGACCAAAAGCAAGCAGTAATGCATTACAGTAGGCACCGTCAAACGGCGTCGGTGGCCTACGTGACTATGCTCACGTACGCGTCGACCAATGGCCAATAGGCTTGCCCTGCTTGCCCATTGGTCAGTTCCTCAAAAGAACTAAACCGTGTCGGGTCAGTTCAGTTCAGTACATTTACGTCGCTCTGTACGCGCCTTTACCAGCAAACTAACAGCGCGGCAGTGCGGATCGAATGAGTTTAAAATCCAAGTCACGTGAATTAAAGAGCACGCGGTGTCAGTCGGTGGCGAATTAACGCTCATTGTTCAATGCCGACCGTTCGCTATCACTTGTCGCCGCTGGACCAACTACGTGACCTACTCCGTGCATCAGTCTGTCCAGCCAGCCAGCTACTCCAGTTACTACCCACAATCCGTCATTGTCATCGAATCCCGAACAAAAGGCCACCAAACTGGTTTATGTGAAACTATGTGTTAGTTGACTTGCTAAACTATTGAATCCAGTTTCTATGACTTTTATATAAGAACATGGTTTCATGCTATATCTGAGCCTTTCGCATGCGACGTTAAGCCCACGATAATAGAGAAGCATCTTTTGATGACCCCCTCCACTGGGTGAAGAAAAATAGAGCAAAATAAACTACAGCAACAAAAATGTCAATTTATCTTATAGTACAGGGTGGGCCAAAAAACCCGGACTTGTTTGAGAGTTAATAACTCAGCGATGGTTACCCATAGAAAGACGTGTAATATGTCAAAAGTTTTAGAATGTTGTAGACAAAAAGGGCCAAACTTGCATAGCAAATCATTTAAATATTCTTTGCCGAATTTGCCTCAATCTTCATTACCCCTGAAATTAGGCATTTGCCTGCACTCTCATGTGCTCGAGTTCATTGAACTCAAAAACTC
>Ga0209671_1009241_pt1 | contig 10337 bp, 9 predicted proteins | sample WorMetHERISLAND2_2_FD_187401 | JGI IMG/M metagenome (GOLD analysis project Ga0209671, IMG submission 187401) | Marine gutless worms symbiont microbial communities from Max Planck institute for Marine Microbiology, Germany - Olavius geniculatus... | ecosystem: Host-associated > Annelida >... | reverse complement strand
CCCATGTTTTTATCTTTTTTTTTCTCTTCTCTCCGTTTCTTTTTCTGCAGTTTCGCCCCTTTCCTTTTAACTCCTTCCCTTTTCACCCCTTTTCGTTATTTTTCAAAATTCATAGGTCTGGGGAACGCTGTAATTAAGCTCTCCAGGCGGGGTAGAGCCCCGGCCGCCAAAGCATTTTGTACTCTTTAAACTCGAAGTTGCGACTATTAAAAACAATTTTCTGTCGCTGCCGGACACAATTTTTGTGTACGATAGACAGACAAATGAAATGCGTCAGATAAAACTTAAACGGGCGGAAAAGAGTGAGCTAACTGAAAATGCGTGAGACTCACGCGAGATGCGTGAGTCTTGGCAAGTTGGCAGGGCTGACGACGATAGAGATCCACGATCAAGATTGAGATTGGAGTGACCAAAGAGATGGTGATTTTAACACACATCTCTATGGACACATTCAACGCAAGATCACGTGACTGACGCGTTTCCTCTTCCTTTTCTTTCATCGTACCGGCTGAGTAGGTGAGGTTTGTGATATTTCGGCATTTTTATCCGTTATTATTAGCGTTATCGTAATCACATCGTTTGTAAGCGAAAGCGCTGTTGTAGCTTATTAATATGGAAAAGTGCATAGATGTCATTATTGGCGAAAATTGTGAAAGTTTGGTTAGATTAACGTGATTTTAGCTCAGCGCGTAGGTTGCTCAAAATGTCGGCCAATGACGAAATACTATAAAAGATATCTTTCCGTGGACTATAAACCACCGTATATTTGTGTGGAGTGTCTGTAGATATTAGTCAGCCGAAAACAGTTTATCTGAAAAATATCTGCAAAGCTTTTGTTCTGGCATGTTTGATACAGTAATAGCGTATGGTGCAACTTCATTGTTGGCACTGTCGCAAAAAGTTCCCGACCGAGAAAGTTGAAACAGCGAATTAGGGTTAGGGCCAGGCTTAGTGTTTAGGTCAGGGTAACCATACTACATACGATTTTGATGTGAAATCTGTATGTTACAGTTAATGTACCTGCATATAAAGCACTGTATGAAAATCAGTTACTACATCACATGTGTTCTGTGCAGGTTTGTGGTTTGTCTGTGGTAAATTGGAAAAATGGGTGTGGAGAAGACTCACATCAATATTGTCGTCATTGGTCACGTGGACTCTGGCAAGTCAACAACCACCGGTCATTTGATCTACAAATGCGGCGGCATCGACAAACGAACAATTGAAAAGTTCGAGAAGGAGGCTCAGGAGGTGAATTATGCTATATGGCGGATAATACTGACTGTGTTAATGTGATGTGGATTGAGTAGGAATTAAGACAGTTTTATTAGTAGTTTAGTGAGTCACTCGCTACTGCTGCTCAAGTCCACTATAAGAGTGTACAACAAAGCTTTAAGCCTGAACTTTCAGTATATTTGTGTGCAAAATTAGGATTTAACATTTTGTTCTTTATTTTGTAAACTTTGTTGAAATAAATGAAACGGCAGGCATGGTTATAATGCACGTGGTAAATGCACAGTCAGTTGGTAAGAGCTTTTTTACGCACAGCACTGACGAAGCTCTTGCAATCACCATACTTGATTGGTTGCCTTTATTGTAGCTAGAAAACATGCCAATTGCCATCGAATGATATATTGAGACTGTTAATGACTATTGTGTGTTGTGCTGTAGATGGGCAAAGGTTCATTCAAATACGCCTGGGTGCTGGACAAGTTGAAAGCCGAGCGTGAGCGTGGAATCACAATCGACATTTCGCTGTGGAAGTTTGAGACCTCCAAGTATTACATTACCATCATTGACGCCCCAGGACATCGCGACTTCATCAAGAACATGATCACTGGAACCTCTCAGGTAATAAACTGAAGTGATGTTGTTCATCGTCGTAGATGCTTGTGTGTTCAGGTGAGCTAATTGTGCAACTGTATGAGTGCTTGTGTGCTATAGAGATATATTTGAACGATGTGAATCTTTGTCATGATTTTTCTCGCATTTCCTAAGCGAAGGCTTAAGCCAGAATGCGCAGCCATGAGCCATTTCTGTAATATGCCGCTTTCAACTACTAGGTACTCGAGTATGTCTGTAGGCTGTAGGCTAGGTAAGTTAAGTTAAATTTGCTATTTTACTGCATTGACAGAAAGCGAATGGCACTTTCAGTATATCTTTGAGCATTATCTAGGAACTGCAGTAGATCTGAAATTGAAAGTATCCATGCTGTGCTCGTGACTGGTGCTATTTGTCGGATTTTTAGAAGTAATGTCCTCAGAACATGCGTGAAGTAAGACTGCAGTGATAATATTAAATGCCTGAATAGTTGTCGTATAATGTTGCAGGCATACGGTGCATTGATACTGCTCTGATAGTGGTGACGCCTAGTGAATGGTTTTGCATCGTGGTCTGATGATGTCTGCGTTGCTGTGGTACAGGCTGACTGTGCAGTGCTGGTGGTGGCGGCTGGCACCGGTGAGTTTGAGGCGGGCATCTCGAAAAACGGTCAGACTCGCGAGCACGCTCTGCTTGCTTTCACCCTCGGCGTCAAACAGCTGATTGTTGCTGTCAACAAGATGGACTCCACTGAGCCTCCATACAGCGAGGTATGTGGTAACTGTACCACACCTGTGTGTATACCTGGATTAGTTGGCCCACCCTGTTTGCTTTTCAGCTTGGACTGAGCTCTTTCAGCAACTTTGTATGGCCATGTACTGTGACCTAGATGGTTTGCAGACATTAGAACTAGATTTTTGTGGTTATTATTATCACAATTATCTATATCTCGCTGGATTATGTAATGAAGTGGTATTGTGCAAAAATAATATGATTAAGCAGTTGACTGTTCAGTTTTGGGCAAACACAAGAATAAAATTTGATCTCTGGTTTCAGCTTTTGTCAGTTTAGTTTGGCACGGCTTCTTTTTATTCGAGACAGTTTCTAAGCTAGAGGCCAGGGGCTCTGTTGGATAGGTTACTGGAAATGCGTCTGGCTGTCAGATGTCATGCTCCAACAAAATAAGTCTGCTTTTTACGTACGCAGCCGCAGCCTTATTATGGGGCCGTCCTTCCTAGAAGGAGGCCCCATCATGTGTTGATCCTGTCCGTGTGTCTGTCCCGTGCTTCCACCTAGAGGGAAAACGAAAAGGCTTACGAACACCAAACTTGGTAGGAAGTGTCCCTGGGACACCAGCACCCTGTGGACCAATTTCAAGGTCAAGGAGTCAGAGGTCAAGGTCATGGCGGCTAATTGCGTTGTTGGCGAAAAATCCCCATAACTTCGCCGCCTGTTGTCCGATCAACTTGATATTTGGCAGGTGGCGTACTGGAAATTAATTTTGTTGTTATCATGTTGGTATTTGCATCTGTATGAGTAAAACATATGGATTGTTGCTGCAAAAAGTTAGGAAATACTGCAGAAGGTGTTCTTTTGCCTTTTGTGGTTGTCTTGAAAACTGAATGACAGTGATGTCAATATCTTCTGTCGTGAGATTTTGTTGTGTTAATTATTTTTCGCTAATCAATAATCACCGTTGACTTTTGCTTGTTTCAGCCGCGATACAACGAGATCCAGAAAGAAGTCTCGGCATACATCAAGAAGATCGGATACAACCCGGAACAGGTTCCGTTTGTGCCGGTCTCCGGCTGGCACGGTGACAACATGCTGGATGGAAGTCCGAAGATGCCGTGGTTCAAGGGCTGGAAAGTGACGAAGGCGGACAAGAAGGAGTACACGGGCATGACCATCATGGATGCCCTGGACAACATCGACCCGCCGAAACGTCCTTCCGACAAGCCGCTGCGACTGCCTCTGCAGGATGTCTACAAGATAGGAGGTGCGTTGGAGAACTGTGACAAAATGTTCCGCATGCATTCACAGACATTGGAAACATTCTCAACTCCTCAACCTGCTTATCTACATTCTCTGCTCAATTATCACACTCTCACATGTTCTCTGCGTTCTGCCAACACCAATCTTCTGTTGGTTCCACGTGTCCGCACAACCTTTGCCTCCCGCGGTTTTAGCATTGCAGCCCCCACAGTCTGGAACTCACTACCATCTAGCATCCGTAGTTCTAACTCTGCAGACACTTTCCGCCACCTCCTTAAAACTCACTGCTTCCAGCAGGCCTACTGCTCCCCCTAGTGGCTCAGCTAAGTGCCTCAGATTCAGCTACTGGCTGACATTGTGCACTTTAAATATGCACATACTTACTTACTTACTTACTAAGTTTTTTTCTGATGTGTGAGTGAGCTAGTAGCCAAGTTAAAACACAAACTAACTTCTATGTGTGTAGAACTGTGCTGAACCAAATTTTTTGCTTTCGTGTTTAGTATCCAAACGTAACATTTGAACATTTTCCATTTGTTTGTGTACTATCTTTTGCTGTGTCATTCATTAGAGATGCTTCTTTGTTTGTTTTGATTTGTCCTAATGTGGATTTTTTTTGCTGTTGACCTATTTTTCTCAGCAATATGTCAGTAGTTCCTTGCAATCACTCTGAAGTGACTCCAGTGTGTGTTTAGCTGCACATTGCTTGCTTGCATTATGGATTACATATTCAACTGAGCATTTGCGCCTCCGACAAATTAAAACAAAGAAAGGGGCTGTTTTGGGCCACTGTGTCTGCTGGATTAGTAAAAGAATTGAACCAGGTTTTGAAGACCAGAAGGCTTGGTCATATGCTGAGAAAAAAGGGATGGGATTTTTGTTACAATTGTTTATTGGATTCTACCAAGGATTTTTACCATCATCAGCTGAGTTGTTCATTGTATTTGCCATGTTGGGAAGTCTTCTGTAGTGGAGTTAGGCCTTAATGTTGCTATGGAGACACTGTAACCTGGCGCTGATTGGCCAGAATGAGGTCACGTGGAGACTGAGAGTGAGGAGTTTAGTAATGGCGAGCAGTGAGATTGCGTGTGCGATATATTGCTCTGGCGGTCTTTCTGGTATTAAAAGGACGTGTTAGTGTTTATGTGCAACACGAAGAGTCCCAACAGCCAGATGGCAGCTGCATCATTGGTCCTGTCTGATATATAGTGATATGTCACGTAAATAGCACTAGGATGAAGATGATTGTTGGCTGTGTGCAGGTATTGGCACGGTGCCGGTGGGCCGAGTGGAGACGGGCACGCTGAAAGCCGGCATGATCGTGACGTTTGCGCCGGTGAATGTGACCACGGAGGTGAAATCGGTGGAGATGCACCACACGTCGCTGGAGCTGGCTCAGCCGGGCGACAACGTTGGTTTCAACGTCAAGAACGTCTCGGTCAAGGACATCCGCCGTGGCAACGTTGCAGGAGACTCCAAGAATGACCCTCCCAAGGAGACCGAGGAGTTCAAAGCTCAGGTGCAGTTTGATGCCAGACTTAACTTGGGGATGTCAGAAGACGATCGGCGAAATCGACCGACTTTTGTGGGCGTGGTTTAGTTGCTCGATAAAATTGGTGAAGCATGACACACGGGCCATATTTTCGCTTGCTACTTCGTACCAATCAGCTGGCACAACGGCAAAATGACAATAGCAAAATAATATGTGCGGCACTTTTTTCTGCATCTAATGAACAAAAGTAAATAACAAACACAATAAGTACCTAACTAAAATAAATATTCATCTTCCGTTGTAAACGATTGACATGGCAACATAAGCAAAATTTGTTGACCAATATACAAAAACTTAACCGACAAAGTTGTCACAGATAGAACATGCTCTATATCGGGCGACAAAATTAAGCGATTTTTGCTAAACATATGACGGATTTTTGTTGACAGATAGAATTGGCGAATTTTATCAATCGTCTGACATCTCCTTTGTACACTCAGTGCAGTTGCACTTAGAATGCCGACTGACTAGCTGTTTACAGGTTGATTCGTTTGCAAAGTAATGTTCACGTAAGCTAACTGGCTGATTGTTCATATCTGTATCAATTGCCTGACACTGCTGGTTGTTCCTGTAAAAGATCTGCTGCAGAAATCCTGCTTGCATTTTGGAAACTGCCTAGCATAGACTCTGAGGTCTATTGTAGGTCAGCCTAAGTAGGTTAGTTTAGCTGGAAGTATCAACAACCACATCTCAGCATATATGTGCACTTAGAGCATAATCGATTTAGCAGAAACCGAAACTGTTTTTGTGAAGTAGTGGTTAACTGGCGAAACCGTTTCTGGACCAGGTTTCGCTGGTTGAAACCGGGTTTTTGTTTGTTTACTTGCGCAATATTAGACGTAAATAAGACCAAAGTTGAGATAAATTCATTTTGTAGGATTTTATACGTCGTATATTTATGTAATAGTGTCAGATGGCAGATAGTTTCGTATGCTTGTGTGGTAAATGCGAATTTGTTTTACAAGATCATTGTTCGACGTGTATGTATGCCTGGTCGTTGTACCGTATCCATCGCCGGCTAATTATATTGACAACTGACTGACGAAAGTTTGAGAATTTTGTGTAATAAAACAGTCATGCATTGTAGGATTGCGAACGTCGTTTCATAGCACATCTGCTTGGTTTTCATTGCACAGAAGCTGCAATATTGTCATACTATATCATGCAGTGACATGCCCTGTTGCGTATTTGCAGAGAAAGTTATAAACCAGTTTCGTGCAGTTCATTTACACATCGAAACCTAAACCAGAAACTGATTTCAGTTATGTTAAATCGATTACATCCTGAATTGTGTTTGCCGTAACACTTACATAGCATCGAAAAAGAGAAGAGCCTGTGGTGTCGGTTTTTCTGTGCTATTAGTTGTGTAATTTGCAAATTATGTGACAGTCTGTTTAGCTGGTGTTGCATAGATGCACAAACTTGACAGTTCTTCAGTCTGCCCTGATGCTGGAGCTTGTGTGGGCAAGCCGAGAAGGGGCTGTTTTGAAACATTTTGTCGGCATATTCTTGTGATGTGCATGCTAAGCGGACGGTGTCTGTTGTGCGTACAGGTCATCATCCTGAATCACCCGGGTCAAATCAATGCCGGCTATGCTCCGGTGCTCGACTGCCACACTTCGCACATTGCCTGCAAGTTCCGTGACCTGCTCGAGAAGATCGATCGTCGTAGCGGCAAGAAGCTGGAGGACAACCCACAACATGTCAAGTCGGGCGATGCCGCGATTGTCAATATGGTGCCACAGAAGCCGATGTGTGTTGAGCCGTTCTCTGAATATGCTCCGCTCGGTCGCTTTGCTGTCCGTGACATGCGGCAGACCGTCGCCGTCGGTGTAATCAAGGAGGTCAAGAAGCGTGATGCCGGGGCTGGCAAGGTCACCAAGGCTGCCCAGAAAGCACAGGCAAAAAAGAAGTAATTATCAGACCACCGAGAATGACACTTGGTGGCGTGCCGTATCATATAGGCTTCGTATTATTGGCTCGATGAATTCTGTTTCCATAATATTTGTCGGTATATGATGATAGGTTGTTCCGTTTGGCATGGCTGCTGTGATGATTCACCAAGCTGCTGTCTGTTTTAATAATACCGACCTTCATAGGAACAATTTTACTTTGCTTGAAAGAGGTTCACAAGAGATGTTTTATTGTACTGGTAATAGTTTTATTTTTGCATGTTTCATCAGGCTGTTTGCAGATGAATAAAGCCAATGATATGTGAACCTTTTGTCGGTTTATCTGAGCTTGTATCAATATCTAAAGTAGGGTGCAGTTTGATTGAATCTGCAGTCTACATAAATTGCTCATTTTTAAATATTCTCATCTGTTGAAGATGGATACTTACTGATAGTTTTGGCAACTGCTGCTGCTTTCTTCAGAACAAATGTGCCAGGTGTCACTGCGGCGGACGGTAAGTAATCGTAGACGTGTGGTTCATCGACTCTTGTTCTTTCCTGTTGTGTATTACTTTCTCTGATGATCACCTCACTTTGTCGTGGTCCCGGTTCATGAACCAAGACGCAGAGTCCTGTCAGCTACCATACATCAATGATTTTTGCCATCCGCCGCAGCGACAACTGGTGGACGGTTGTTCCAAAGAAGGCAGCAACGGTTACCAAAACGTCAAGTATCCCATTAAAGTAGTTTTTTCCATGACTTTACGTGACTAAAATTACTGTTTAATTGCTACTAATGGCGTCAGCAATTACACCCAACTGCATGTTTAGTGTACAGCTTTATGAGCATTATAATAAACATTGAATCAGAACTTTAGCTAATAGCTTAGGCCATAGCTGAATAACTTCACCTTTTGCTTAAATATGCAAAGTTCATTATTTGTTTTCGGTTTGACCATGTAAGCACCTAACTACGAGGGTCGTTCGATAACTAAGTTCACAAAATGGTGCCGTTCCATTATTTTTACAAATAGGGCAATCCGTAATTGGCAAAATATACGTATTATTGGGAATTTTAATCTCAACATATGTGAAATTTTGTTCATGCTGACGTCATCTGTAAATAGCACACAGTCTATTTGTGTATTATTTTCTTCACCAGTAATTGTGCAATTCATGCCGTCAAATAACAGACGTTCACATACGCAGTAACAGACCGACAAACTACCTGAAGGCTACTGACATGGCCTGTTCAATGATGGCCAGTTACGTTACATCGCAAATATGCTGATACCAAATTATTATACCTATATGTACTTCATTTTACCCATTAATAATTTACCATGCGTAGGGCTCAGCCGCCCAGGTATTGGGTGAGGTCATGTTTCATTAAGACTAGTTTTAGACTAAAGTCTTGACTTCAGGCTTATCTACAAGCTGGGCTTTACTTTAGACTTTACTTTCGTTTCTGGTCCATCTTTTTTTACGTAGCAGTCGAATAATTGAATTAATACAATTAATTAACGTTGTAGGAGTGTTTTCTGGGGCTATATTAATCGGGTGATGTGTGCAATATTAATTTGTTTACCTATATGGCCATGTTATGGATAAATAGACTGCAGTTTGGCTTATTGGTAATAATCAACCACAGAATCAACCGATGGACGTGTTTAATATATTTTGGGAGCACTTAAGAGATAATCGGACGGTTTGGGTGGTAGCTGATATTCAGCTTCGATTAATGTCAGTCTTATTACGAGGTGCCGCCCAACGCACCACCCAATGGTATCCGTCCTTAGATGACGTAGGCCTAATGTTACAAGATTTCACCCAATCCACTAAGTTCAGACCGTGTGCAGGCACGGAAGTTAACTGCCACTTCAATGGACACCGAGTCCCACAGACCGTACGTGGTATACATAGTGCGCACGGTCTAGCCTATAACATTTTCTGCGCGAGATCGGACCGTAAGTGCGCACGGCCATGCGTGGTGTTATTAGCCTACACCATGCAAAAGTAAATATTACGCTCAAGTAATTAACCGGGACTTTTGTTTAATCAAGCTAAGGTAATTGTAATCAAATTTAATTGTATTCCTTTAACATTGGAAATTGCCAGCTGTTTTTGGTCTTGACTTTGAACTTGACTTAGGCTTAGACCAAAGTCAATTGACTTTAGTTTTAGACTTAAATCTTAGCGAAACTGTTTTCACAAAGTTTTCGAGAGAATGGGGGAGATTGTGCAATATGCGTATTTGTTTTAAGTAATACTGCTGGCAATCCGTAGGCCTATTCCGTCCGTTATTTTTTGCACTTTATTGTGTAAACATTTTCCATTTAACCCCTTCGCACATCTCTAATTCGAATGGTCGCTCGATTAATTTCATATTCTACGTTGGCAGTAAACAGTGATAATAGTGAGTACTTTTTTATGTTAAATATGTCCAATTCAGACGGAGAAAGCGAGTCAGTGAGAGAAAAGAGTTTATTGTCGATGTACGAGCAGTTGCTTAGTGATCGTTTTACTGAGCGCGATGCCGAATACACGCGAACATTGCAACAAGCAAACCCGTCACCGCCTTGTGTTGAGAACTGGTACACCCGCCCAAAGCGAACATTCGACTGGACAAGGTAATTGTGCATAGCTTTGATATATTATTCTGCTGCTTGGAGTTTACAGAAGTGATTGGACACGCCCTTACGCTATATATAAGCTACGACATGGTGCTTTTGGCAACTTTTGGCTATCTCAGATGTAAGCCGTTTCTAGTCTTATGCTTAGGGTAAGGGTTGGGTTAGCGTTAGCCACTACTTAGGACGTGTCGACCGGTTTCACCGAAATGGCCTTAGGACATTGGTTGTTTTACATTGTCTGCTAGTATTAAGTTAGGCAATGATTATACGGATGAACGGCCGCATATGCGGTCAGCGTTATACGGCCGAACGTCCGCACACTGCATCAGTATTGGTGTCTGGCTTTTTTGCCCTTTGCCGATTTGCCCCCGGCTTGTTCGCCACCTGGCTCTTTTGCCCCCTGGCTCTTTTGCCCCCTGGCTTGTTTGCCCCTGGCTTGTTCAC
>Ga0209671_1009239_pt1 | contig 10337 bp, 6 predicted proteins | sample WorMetHERISLAND2_2_FD_187401 | JGI IMG/M metagenome (GOLD analysis project Ga0209671, IMG submission 187401) | Marine gutless worms symbiont microbial communities from Max Planck institute for Marine Microbiology, Germany - Olavius geniculatus... | ecosystem: Host-associated > Annelida >... | reverse complement strand
ACACAAGACAAACGACCGAAACAGTTTCACTTTAACATTTGATGTACACCGTGCAAATCTTCTAATAAGTAAGTTTGTTCTAGTTAACGCATTTATAATCGGGTTAATTAACGCGTTAATTTGATAGCTCTAAAATATACAGTGATATATTATAAGCACATATATACAGAGGTATACAGTGTATACGTAGATTTGTGCTTAAGATGATAAGATCTAGACTTCATCCAGCTGCTTTTAGGCTTTTAGTTGCCAGTGCTACCAACACTGTTTTCTTTCCTCTGTAAACGTCACTCAGTGATATACCTTGTCTTCTAAATGTTTTCCCGAACCTGGTTACACTGGCTCGATTTAAGGTCTTTTTCAACACAATCTACCCATCTCTTCGACTGCTTTTTTCTTAATTTTTTTCCACCTGCTTGCCATTAATAAATCTCGTAATTATGTCGTCCTTCATATGTCCAGGCCACTTTCCTGGCCTTTAGAAAAATTGAGTATAAAAGACAAACATAAAACATAGGAGATAATGTAAAGTCTTTGTGTCAGTTAGTGTCAACTACGAAAACAATGACCAATCTAGTTGTCACTGCAATTCGTTATAACTCTGATAAGGCAAAGTAAACAACTTTGACACACAGTCTATATCTTATCTATAAATGATCATCAAAGAAAATATGATCAGTCAACAGCAAACAGTTCTTAGTTCTTACCTTCGGTCTGGTAGTTTAGCGCTGTCAGCTGAATGCCAGAAGCCCACATTGGTATCGGGTTGAAGTTGGACGAGTCTATTCTCATGCCAGCCGGGTAGGTCCGCATCAGGTGACGCTCGGTATGGGTGAGGCTCTGAGTTAAAGATTCTCACAAATCAATAATTAATTCGTTATTTCAATAAGCAAAGATTCCATTTAAACCTGACCCCCAGTGTGTGGTGCAGCATTAGGGTTACCCACAAATTCAATGTAATCTTTCTACTAATGACTAAAAATAAAAAGAATTAAAAGTTGTGTATAGCTCTTTGAGGAAACGTATGGCAGAGCTACAGAGCGTCATGTGCCATATGGATTATGGAATGACACAGTATTACCTGCAACCCGGCACAGCTGAACGCATCCGGCATAACCCTAGCCAGGCAGACCGGTACTCCATTTAGGCCTACCTACCCCAGAAACATATGTAAGGACTGAGAAATATAGGCTAACGGGTAACGTTTTTAACGAAACACGGTGTAGATGCGGTTTGTCAACTTTCATCTCAATCGGAATACAAACAACAGACAAACGTGGAAAGGATATTTGATGACTCCGGTCGGGTACTTGCGGAAGATGCTTTTTGCCTTGTTTTCATTAAGAGACGACACCTGACAGCACGAGGGCTGCTCTCCGCTCTCGTGGCGGAAAACCTTCGTCCCAGACGACTGAGTTGTCACTAGCAGTGGACCAACCGACGGCCAAGTCCCGTCGTTTAGATCTACATACAACAAAGACACGAACTAAATTCCGTAAAGACGTTTCAAGCAAGTGCAACAAATTTCTTGTTTGTATTTGCCAAGTAGCAGCATAGCACTGACGGTTTAACTGCAATTTGCAATTGCATGTTTTAGAGGCGGTATGATCCTTAAATACGTACGTTTATTCGTCAGTAAGACAACACAACAAACAGAGCAAAAGACAGACAGGAAAAGAAAAGTAAAAACAGAAATGAACTAAATACATTTATACCACAATCTAAACACTACTGCACATGGCATAAAACTTTTTCAAAACAATGCTTCTCAATTTACCCTTGCTAAGATTGTCAGTTGGCAGAACCTCGAAATCACTACATGGGCATGATGGGCTTGACCACCAAATCTGTCCTTCCCTTGGCAGTCAGGACCCCAAGGTGCCATTAAACCCCACAAGTTAGCCTAGCAAATCTCATTTGAATCCGTCAAACAGTTTAAGCAGGGGGCATGAACGTCACAGACGACAGACCACTTTATGCATAAATGTATTTGAATAGGCGGAATCGCTTGCGCTGCAAGAGCGATCCGCCTAATAATTACCAGTATCAGCACCATCACTAGTATATAGTAAAACACAACCGATTTATTTGTGGAAGTAACTAGCAATTTAATTTTGCAGCTGCAAGCACTTTCAGCAAGCGAAAATGCCGGCCCTGTGCCGGCATAGTATACGGCCGTCCGCATACTTACATACTCGCTCACTGCACTGCGCAAGCCTAAAGCCAGCTACACACGAGCCGGGTGCCCGGCCCGGCAGAGAAGCTCGGACATCCAGGCAGGATGTCCGGCCCTAGCGACACACGACTCGGGTACCCGGCCGGGCAACCTGGCCGGGAGACAGCCGTCGTCAGCAAAGAAGTTTTAATAATTATTTCACATTTGTCATATATGTAACACAATGACACATAAGTCACCTAAAAGTCCAAAGTGCGTTTCAATTTCTTCTTTGGCTATCTTCTTTATTGCAATATGTTTGTAGTCTGCGATCTGCATTCTATCCCGCAGGCAAATGTGTGATTGATACAATTCTGTCAACTTTTTTACACGTTTTCGATCCTCCCAGAAAGCAGCTTTCGTAGTACGTACGAAGTATGGGTACCCAGAATAGGACAACATAATTTTTAGACGACATGTAAAGTGTAGGCCTACAAACAAATCAAATTTCCCTCGAAAACGCACTGTTCAAATTCATAAGTATGTAAATTGAGATAAAACTCTACGCTGAGCGGTGCCCGGCCGGCCATCCGAGTCTTGCGACAAACGAGCCGACTGCCCGGCTGTCGGCCAGAAAAAAGCATTGCAATGCAAATTAATGTTTTTTTTCTGTCTCGTCGGGTGTCAGCGACACATGAGCAAAATGACCGGGCCGGGTGTCCTGGCCGGGTCAAAGCGGCTCGTGTGTCGTTGAACCCGGGTGCCCGGCCGGGTGCCCGGCCAGGATGCCCGGCTCGTGTGTCGCTGGTTTAACCCTAACCACAATCCTGACCTTCTTCAATCTACTGAACTGAAAATTGGCACACCTGCTACTTCTGCTGTAAAAAAATTACACCATTTTTTTGTTTTTTTTTCACGACTTTTTGTATTCGCGTTAAGATCGACAGACGGAGAGACAGACAGATGAACGGACGGACGAATAATACTCGTAATAACGAACGGCCACATAATAATAATATGCTTGCTTTTGCACATCATTATGTATCAGACGACAGTCTGAGAAACACCCATTATTGTACACTCTAACTATAATCAAAACAACACTATCGTCTTCCACCTGCAAAATGTATCATTAGTCCTCACGCACAGAGATTAAACCATTTTTGTAACACACTTAAATACACATTTCCCCTCCCTAGCGAAAAGCAGGCTAATCCGGGCCAGTCGAGTTACTCAAAGGAAAACCCTCGGAATTACTGCAGCAGTTTTTACACAAATTTGGTACCCTTCACATCGCCAACGAACAACGTTGAAACATTGAACTAATTAACCCGTTACTGGCACAAGCGATCTGTAATGTACTGTAAGACAGTAAGAAAGCATAACAATATTACTAAGCAGGCCTATTATTATTCCTCTGGTTGTTGTTGTTACTGTTGCTAACTTGCTATTACAGCCAATAAGAAGTTTTTCGATTACATTCTACCAAAATTTTTTCTCGTTCTTTTCTCGTATTATGTTTACTATGAGCAGGCTGACTTACAGGCGATTGTCTGTTTCCTCTGTCTAGCCGAGATCGCCGGAGTCAGTATCAGCCCTGCAAGAACACAGCGATAACTTAGCAATGGGATGTATTGCGGTTAAACGGTGCGAGATAGGGCCTAGGTTGCTATTGATTACTAATAGGAAGTCGCACATTGGTTTTTAAATGACATGAAAATCATTGGTCTTGGATGACCTTTAAAAGTCATAACGCACTATAGTATGCCAATCGTGCGGTATTGTGACAAAACGGTAAGTCCTAGAGGGTCGGCGATTGTACTATCGGATAGGATGCTGGCGACTTCCTATAGGCTGTCAATAGTAACCATGTCTCCATATGCAGCGGTTTGGCCGCAATTTTTAGTGGAAAATTTCAAGCTATAAGTAGCCGTATCTCAGAAACGGTGAGAGATAACGCCAAGTTACCTACTAATCACTAACAGGAAATCACATTTTGGCTTTCAAATAATATAAAAATTATTGACCTTGGATGACCTTGAAGGTCAGTAGTGCAACAGGAACTATATAGTCTGTAGCACATCTTCCCTAGCGATAGCTGGGCTTTCTTGTAAAAACAAACAACATTCAATTTTAGTAGCTTTATGCAAAACGAAAGTTGCAGTTTCTGGATCAGAACTGTTCACAGAATAAGTTAATATGGTTGCCGTGCCACGTCTTCATGAAATGAAGTATTCAGAAACACGACAGTCAGCGAAAATTATTAAACTAACGAAACATTGGAAAACAGATTCTGTCTTCAATTTTTAGCTTATTATAAACAAATAAACATAATAAGAAGCAAATTAATTTGGACGTCGTGACGTCCACATCTTAAAATTTGGGCGTACGGGCTGAAATTTTTGGGCGTATTTACGCCCAAACGTCCGCTATTGAAAACCTTGATTGAAATACAATGCTCATGCAGATTGCAGCCACCAACCAGCATTAATGTAATTGCAGTTGAATACAGTGGCGGATCCAGAAATTTGTAATAGAGGGGCGGAAGGGTAGAGGGTGGGGTGCCCCCACCCCAGACAATTTTTGAAATATTTATGCAAAAATAGTGCATTTTCGTGCAAAATTTTCGCTTGTTTTAAGATGCATCCGGTCAATAGGGGGCGGCCGCCCCCCCTTGAATCCGCCACTGGTTGAATAAAATTGTTTATCAATTACATCATTATAAACACGTGCATGAAATAGTTAAATGCACAGAACAGAACAGTTAAAAATTACTTTTCCAGTAGTGGAATTTCTTTAAATTGGCCCATAACCAAAGTTTCAACCAGCGACTGTACGATATTGTTGGTTTTCGAACATTTATGTATTACAGGGTAGTGTAGCAACATAATAGGTGTAGTGTGCATGCCACCGAGTAGCAAATTTGTTACAGAGTGAACTAGTGAAAAAAAATTGCAAAAATTGGTCAGTATTTATTTAGTAAAGCTGTCGAATTAACGCGTTAACTTAACATGTTAACACATAAAGAATAAGCGCGCGTTAAAAAAATTAATGCACGTTAAAAATTAACGCACATACATTAATTTACTATATTCTGTGAAGCGGGAGTTAAAACATTTCATTAAACTGTGGTTATTTAACGATCAAATAATATTCCTTACCTTCTTTACCTTACCTTACCTCCGGGGTGGACAGGCTTTTACACCTGCCCAGCGCTGAGGCCGTATCAGCTCGGCCCAATGCGCGTCCCCGAATGTAACCACAAGGTTACAGGTAGCGGCTATAAAGCCGTAGTCGGCTGTGAAGCCCAAACCAGCGCAAGAGCACTGGTAATGTGTAGCAATCTGCCTACACGAGTTTGGTCAGCTTTTAGTTGGCTCCTCGCCTCCAGATTTTAGAAATCTTTCGGGTCATCGGTGCAAAGCTTCATCACCACGGCAAGGTGGCTGACCACGGTGGGGCAAATAATATTCAAGTAATTAAAAATTGTTTTGCTGCCGTTAGGCTACATAACTACTTTCACTGCAGACACCATCTAGATGTAGTCCACTTACAACTTCAGCAAGATAATGATGCGTTAATTGAATTAATGCATTAACGCATGCGTCAAAAAATTAACTCTTCGACAGCACTAACATTTAGCAAAGATATAGACAAAGTATAATAGCTTACTTTTTGGCCCACCCTGTATAATGATTACATTTTTGTTCTACATATAAACATACAACGTACAGACCATAGGGCCTATACAATGCATATGTCTGGAGTCTGGACAATAACTCTCCGTTCCATGTACGAAGACAGATCATGGTGACCGCACATTCGGCCGAACAAGGCCTGCACAAAATGGGTTTAAATCCGGTGCTTGCAAATTAAGACAAAAATGCTGACCTCTGACGACGAAGGAGTTTACCTCTGAACTTGACGGCCTGCGTATAAACGACGAGGTTGGACAGATCGTGCGCGACGTCCGTCTTCTGTTTCTTTTTGTATCCCTTGGGCGTCGGCTCGGCGGCATCCCGATCACTCGACCAGCCCCCAGCGCACGCAGGACCCGCTACGTCCACGCTGTATGCCGCCGTCCCGGCGTCAGCGAGCAGCACGGTGGGAGATACGTATGTTGACGTGTCGACACTCCGTGGTCTGAACGCACCCCGCACGTCGCCCGTCCACTGGCTGCAGACAAACACATTGCAGCCATCCTTCAGCGTCTAGATAGTAAAGGCAAAGGTAAAGGTGGTGTTAGCTCTAAGCAACGCTTCACAGAGCTACGGAGCGTCACCTGCAATATGGAATCACACAGTCTTAGCTGACACCCCACACCCTGCCGCGCCTTAACCCCAACCAGACAAGCCGGTACTCGATTTACCTACCACAAAGGGATGAAAGGCTGAGTTGACCCAGTAGTCCGTAATACGATACGATATGTTTCGATACAATGCAATTTCGCACTTGCAATCTGACAGATAGGCTGTCAGTTTAATTTAGCACAAAAACTAAAAAGAACTAAATTTGTAAACTTTTTTCCGTTTAAGCATTCAGCAGCAGGCCTAAATGTGCAATAACAAAGTACGGTCGGCCAAAAACCTTACGATAGATAGGCCACTCTTAAGTTGCCAGCAACTCTTAAGTCTAAGCATTTGGCCATCTCTTCACCGGAAATGACTAATAACAGATACGACCAAGATAAAGTGAGCTAAATTATACGTAAAGAAGTTCATCAAAATACAACCTTTATTCTATTCTTTTTGTCAACGACGTTACGGCAACTGCTGCTGCCTTCTTCGGAACAACTGTCCGCCAGATGTTTTTGTGTCCAAGGGTGTTGTATGTCAATGTCAATTTCTATGTATAATTCACATACTGTTTTAAACTATGAGTCTATTTAAAACCCATTTGTGCCTAATGTTCCACAAATGGAACTCCCACTTTGACGGTAAATGGTAAAATAATTTGGGCACTAGTGGGTTAAAGACTATAATACGCGTATGTGAAGCCTTTAGCCCTTATCTGTAAAAACCCTGAAACTAACCCTAAACCTAACCCTATCCCTAACCCTATCCCTTAATCTAACCCTAATTTTTACGGATAAGGGTTTTTCACAGACAAGGGCCTAACACACGTACTTGGCCTCGTCGTATGAGACGCTGCGTGAGCTGTGGTTTGTCGTGTCTGCCAGTCTGGTGGTGGCGGTGGTTGAGCGGGCGTCAGTACTCGAACTGGCGGCAGAAGGACGCTGACTGCGCATTGAAGACGAGACCGTAGCACCACCGTGCGTCGTCGTCACGACTCCAGAGTCCGTTGACGTCGGCAGCTGTACAACGCAGTACAATAAGAAAAGGAGTAAATAAATAAATCTATAAAGCGCACAATAATGTCGGCGAAAAAAAACTCGCTGAATCTGGAGCGCTGGGGTGAGGCTGAGCACTAGAGATGGCTAATACCCCGTTTACACGACGAAGCAAACACGAAGCAAACGTATTTAATATACACGCGCACGACGTTCGTTTCATATTTTTGCTTGATGTTTGCTTGATGTTTGCTTCATTGCGTAAACGTGGTATAAAGGCTGACAAAAAGAACGCTTTGAGTTGGTGGTGGTTAAAAGTGGTGTATAGCTCATAGCTCCTCAGGAAAAACTCATCATAAAGCTACGGAGCATCACCTGCCATACAGGATCACACGGTGTTACCTGTCACCCGACACAGGTAAACACACACTGCCTACAGCGGTACACGATTTACCCATCCCCGCGATAAAAGGCTGAGTCGACGTTGGTGTTTGTTAACTTATTATACCAAGATGATTTACCTGTCCTGTCGACAGTGACCCATCCAATTAGCAGCCACTTGATAACTCAAACCCAAACGGAATTTTTACCGATTTTTTGATCGTATGTTAAACGTTGTACAGCCGTTACGCCAAAAAGCCGTTGACAAAATGCAGAACACATACACACATTGCTTATACGGCAAAGTATGCAAAATACAAAAAAGTACAATAATACGTATAAAAGCAAAGAATTTCAGTAGCATTTTTATACAGAATTCTGTTACGATTACGGTAACAGAGGTGTGAGGAGTTATCAGATGTGCTGTGTGCACACTTGGGAAATGGTAGAAGTACTATTAAGGTAAAAACAGATGGTGGTTTCGACTCTGTCGACTAAGCCTCCGCCAACATGTGACAACTACAAAGCCAAAAAGTGCATTTTGGGGCATATTTGATCCCAACGTGACCTTGACCATTGACCTTTTGATCCCAAAATCCGACGCGTTTATCCTTGCCCCAAAATCCGATAATGGTGAAAAACTGGTCAAATTTCGTCAACAAATACCTAAAATATCTTGTCAACAATGTTTGTTCGAAACTCAAGCACACACGGACGGACGCAGGCACGGACGCAAGTACACTGTGGAAACATAATGCTTCCGGCTGCTACATTTTCGGAAGCATAAAAATCCCCAGAATAGACGGTTATGAATGAAACAGAAGAGATGCCGTGCGTTCGCAATGTCCTACACAAAGTTCGTTAACACCTGGTCGAGCCACGACGAGGCGCGTTCGTGCTGGGACATCTCGCCTGCAATAAGCGCCGGAGTCTGATGTTGATGTCCGGCGTCATTGACGTGCTGCTGCTGCTGCTGCTGATAATGATGATGATGATGAAGATGATGCCGGTGATGTGAAACGCTCCCCTGCTCAGACGCATGACTGCCGCAGCTAGTCACCTCCGTCGTACCGTCGTCCGTCACCTGTCACGCACAACAGTGTCACAGTCGTCTTTATCATGACCCAAATGTAAACACAATTATCTTTCCAAGCCATAAGACCTATTAGATGGCTCTGGTTTTCCTATCCGTAGTCTCGCCGTGTGAACTGGTGTTTGGCTGAGGGTTAAAAAAACTAAGATCAGCGCCCCCTTATGCTTCATGGCTCGAAAAGATTTACATCTTTTTACAGTCATACATTCGGCCTCTGCTGTTATGCGTTTGTGTGTTTCGATTGAGTAATCAGCTGACTAAAAACAGACTATGATAAGAAACTGGCGGCAGACCTGAAGGGACAGTTTGCGCGGGGGCTGATCGTAGACAGCAAGTCGGTCGAGTGAAGCACAGTTTGACATTCCCAGACCGAGTCTCTGTAGATCCCCTGACGTCGAATGTTCCACCGTGCCGCTGCCAGCACCGACCGCGATGAAGTTATCGGCTGAGCCGAACTTGTGACGGTGCTGCGACCTGGCGCCGCTCGACTGCGACAGATCTTCAGCCCATTGCAGCTCGCTCAGGGACTTGGTCTTGGCGTGACCCGACCGCATCCTGGCAGGCAGCGTCGACGACTTGCCGCTCACAACCACCCTGTATAAGTAATAACAATAATCATCAACATCATCATATTACAAAACGAGTCATTTATTTAGGCACTATGCGTCCACCAAAAGCTGCGCAAACCCTAATCCTAACTCTGACCTTTGGCCTTAAAATTGGCATACCGTTGCTACAGCCCTGAAAACGTACGCCAATTTCAATTTTTCTACACCTTTTTTCCGAGTTAGGAGCCTGTACTGAACAAACAAACAGACACACGGACGGACAAGCAATACCTCTAATGTGGACTACAAGGACGGCCGCATAACGAGGTTGTGGTGCAGCGTACCTGCGAGCAATGATAGGCTCAGTGTGAACGGATGGTAAAACTGGAGTTGTCGCCATATCATGCTGCACTGACGGCAGACTCTTGTCTACAACGGAAATAAAACACACAACATCCACAATAGAAGCATCGCCTACCATATGAAATCACACAGCCTCCGACACTGGTAAACGAGCTCCACCTTAACCCCAGCCAGGCAGATCGGTACTCGATTACTTACTCCGGAGAGATGAAAGGCTACGTTGATCTTGGTGTACATTATATACCGAGATGGTTACCTGTACGCAAAGCCGGTGTTACTTCTTTATAAATGTACAAAACATTAGTTTATACACTTGTTAACGGCAACATTTAAGGACTTGCACATCGAAAACAGCAAAAATTACAAAAGGCGATATTGCCTGCATCACACTGACTGTGTGTCAATGTGCTGCTGAATAATATCACCTTTTGTAATTTTTGCTGTTTTCGATGTGCAAGTCCTTAAATGTTGCCGTTAACAAGTGTATAAACTAATGTTTTGTACATT
>Ga0209671_1009238_pt1 | contig 10338 bp, 7 predicted proteins | sample WorMetHERISLAND2_2_FD_187401 | JGI IMG/M metagenome (GOLD analysis project Ga0209671, IMG submission 187401) | Marine gutless worms symbiont microbial communities from Max Planck institute for Marine Microbiology, Germany - Olavius geniculatus... | ecosystem: Host-associated > Annelida >... | reverse complement strand
TCGATATATCGTATCGTATCGTATCGTCGAAAAAAATTGAATTTTTCGATATATCGCGATATCTTTTATATATCGCGATATTTTTGATATGTCGCGATATTTTACGCAAAATCTTTATATTTTTATTGCCGCATTACAAAAAAATAACCAGAATAAACGGGAAAAAACGACAAACTAACCGAAGCAAACTAACTATAGTGTCATAATTTAACGACACTTATGACAGTCTGTAGTTAATTTTAAAGTTTACAGACACATTTTCGTATCTACGTAAAGCAAACTGCTTTGCTGAACGTTTACGTCTTGTTTTTGTGCTTGTACAAGATTTAATATTTATCATTTTACTAATATCGATATCGATATCGCGATATTTTTAAAAATATCGTATCGATATCGTATCGAAATTGAAATCCTGCTATCGAATCATCACTAATAAGAAATGTAGGCTACGCGTATTCGTTGTCTGAGTTGTGAAGATTATTACGTCGCAGACATACTCGCAGAAGGTAATCGCGCACAGTGCGACTGCGTTCAATCCTTCTAGGAAATTTAGGCGAAATTCGTCAGATTTCTATGCTGTTTAAAACATGCGAATATTTAGAGCCAAAATCAGATTATTGGAAAAATATGACGTGCGTTTAACAATCGAAATAGCATTGTTCAAAATCTATCAGAATTGGCAATAATTTGACGCAAATGGAGTTGGCCTTTCGAATAGCAGCGAGGAGTACTTCAGTTATCCTGTGGCGCTATTATCGGCGTAGGTATAAGGTCTCTAATCCCCACCAATTAAGAACGCAAACAAGTGAATAAGTAGCTCCCCAATGGAGTTGACAATGACGTCAACAAGTGCTCCCCGGTTAATGGCTGTAGTCATTTCGAGCGAACACGTGACCAAAACGTTTCACAAAAAACGGTGAGCCAAACTATATTCAAATTGATGTTAGTACATCGTTGGGGTCAGCTTGCCATTACGGCAGCGATGCAGTGCCCCAAATAGAATAGAGTGCCATATACATCACGTAAACACGGCAATCCGACGTGGCATTTCGTGACAAATTCAATCGTAAAAAGAGTTAAAGGTACGTACATATAGCTTTCCGCGCAAACCCATCTTAAAGATACGGAGCGTTACTTATCATATGAAATTACTCTGTTGCCTGCCATCCGGCAAAAAAAATATTAAAAATATAAAAAATAATTTTGAATGAAAGATTTTGCATGCCCCGCGGGCATTATTTCCAGGCCAGCGTTGTCCGTTTATAGTGTATACGCAGCATTTTGTAATGGCAGTAATTAAAGTGAGAAAGGTCAGGAAATTCCCTCTGAAGTAATCTGCTGTTACGATCTGCTGTTACGATCTGCTACTACAATGTTTATTGTCGATTTCGTTGCAGGCTAAAAATTTTTGATTAAAAGCCTAAGTGTTCAAATTTTTATTTTTAACACCTAAATACGTAGAAAGTTCAAGTTTTCGTTTTTCTGTTTGTTGTAAAATTGCAATTACCGATTATAGGCCTATTTACTTTCGTATATTGATTGCATTTTGGGTACTGTAACAATTTATAGAAAACGACGTGAGAGGCAAAATGGTACATTAACTTATTCATTTTTTAAAAAAGTCAGAACTAAGAACTGTTCTCAAAAAACTAAATTTCTCTAGTCTTGTTTTGTTGTTTTGTGTCAGTTTTTGGTTAGCTTATTTATGTGATAGGCTTAACTAATGAGACAATATTATAAACTAAAAATCCTTACAAGCATCACTCTAACCACTGTCTTTAAAAAAAGATTTTTTTCGGCTTTTTAGTATTATTCTGAATGTTAGTTGTACTTTTTAATTTTTTTTTTGCAAAAATATAATTAGTTCCGTCTACTTTCAAAATGTGCTAAGTACTTGATTTTAAAATTAAACTAAAATAAACATTTTCGGACTTTAACGCTCTTATAAAATATTATTAATTTTAAAAATATTAGAAAAAAGTTTTTTATACAAATCTAAATCGTAATAGTATTATATTTGGGACTTTACATTATAATGTAAAAATAATACATTCTATAAGTACAACTCTGAATGAACAAGCAGAGAAACGTCACCCATTATTAAAGTCCATACTTTTTATTCATTAAACAAGTACTGATTAAGCTACTATAGCAGAACACTGAGGTAAAAATTAGTCGGATAGCAATCATTGCACTGCACTAATAATACTTGTTTCTGTAATACGACTGTCTGAAGTTTGCAAGACGAACGTTGCGGAACAAAACGAAGCTGATTGAGACACGATAAGCTTAACTGTCGTGATTATAGTAGGCTATAACAGTAGTGGTACCGTGGTGAAATTAACAGTTGCAGCAGCAGCAACAGTAGTAAAGACGGCTGTGGCAAAATTTGGCCAATTTGGCATGTATTGTCAAACTACATGTATGTAAAGACCGCAAAACATAAACCAAAATTGATATATTAAACTTCCTAAAAACATCTGAAATTTTTTTCTGAAAATGTAGTATTGCGTTTTGGCTTTGGTTCTGATTCTGAAAGACAGTTGGCAAATTCTATTAATAGAAAACTACATCACGTTGCGATAATAGAGCAAACATAATAAAAGAACGATGCACTTTAAAGAGACCATATAGTGTTGTTACTGTAACCCATAAATGACACCTATAGCCTGCACTTGTAAGTCTTTTGAAAGTGAAATGTTTTTCCCATTATTGCGCCACTTTCTAACAAGTGTGCTAATCTGCGTCTAAGTTTGTGTCAAGATTAGCCTACTACAAACAGAAAATCGGTGCAGTGCTCAACTTTATGGCGGTTCTGAGCTTTTTTCACGTCAGCGAGGAGTGCGATTTTCTGCACGCTTTTGACCTTTTCTGATTCTGAGGATAGCTCTAAAATTTTTAAAGTGACACTCGTCTCTGATATGAGGCAATGTTTCGCCGCGATAGCCCATATAATGAGAAATCTTGGCGATAACGTTGGAAAAGTATACGAAACATTTATAACTAGAAAAGCACTCAGAGAGCGCAGACCTCCGCCAAGCATGTTAACCGCGCGTCTCGTGAGCATTAGCTCAAATTTTCGGATTACCCCCAAAATTAAACCACTTGTAGCTTGTGCCATTTTCGACATACCCTCAAAATTTCAGAAAGATCCGTTCATAACTTTTTGAGTTATCTTGCTAACACACAGACAGACAGACAAACAAACAAACAAAGTCTGGCAAAAACATTACCTCCTTGGCAGAGGTAAACATCAACAGCAAAACAAAATGGCCCGTCCTGCGCAAGGCAGCCATATTGAATGAAAGTTTACTATTTAAAATGTCAGCTAGTTTTTATAATCAGGCTAGTTAGCGCGCTCTCTAACCTGTGGAAGGCTGAATATAGCACTCAGTAGCCACGATACGCCGATTAATACACGGCTTCTGCGTCTTGCGGTCGTCGTCTGATTGAGTGGGTCGAGTACAGCTGAACAACGATCAACGGCTATCACGACCACGATGTAGTTAGACAGGTGCAGACCAAACACCTGCAGGTATTTGATTAGTTTGCAGGCCATGTTGCTGGCATACCACTGTATCGTCATCTCCCACACCACGTCGGTGACGTTACAGAAGAAAGTTACGATGAGGTCTGAAGCGGCAAGGTTCCCAATAAGCAGATCGATTGATGACGCGCTGAACTGTCCTCCGGACTTAGTCGCTGCTTTTTTCCAACCGTTCCGACAATTTCAAGGTCAAACAATCATTGTTCGAGATCGAAAGGTCTGGCTAAATGTCCTCCGGACTTAGTGGCACCGTTAACCGTCGAATGACCGTGACGACGACAATGCCAACGACGAACAATGCATGCAAGTACAGCACTGTTGGCGGACACGGAGACTAAGAACATTGCCGAAAGGACGATAACTTTGACCATCCCGATGTGGCTGAAGCGCGGAGGAAGTAAACGTTCAGCGGTAAAATTGCTGGTCAACAACACGATGTCACGAGTATCGTTTTCCATCATCATATTACTGAGTCTGTAGTGCAAACGTCTGTACAGAACAGCGTCTCGGTTAAATTAAAAACTGCGCATAAACTACATGCTACATGCCAAATTTTACAATCCGGTATAGGCCACATAGCTGCCTACGCCGCAAACTTAGGCGAATGCCGGTTGTTTTAACGGACAGTTGCTACGGGAAGCGCGGACAAAATGACAGCAGAGGCAGTTAGACAACCACAGACACGCTGTCTAACAATAAGGGTCGCCTATCACTTGCGTCATAGCTAGCCAATTATGTTGAAATGAAAAACTAACTTTTCGTGAACAGACGGATAGACGGACATAGAAGAGTCACTAAGTTATTAAGCTACGGTTTTCAAAGAGACTCAAGTGAAATCCATAGGCTCACCTACTGCGGTTCTGCGGCTGATAATAACCGCGACTGGAAAATACTGATTTAAAAAAATGGCGTTTTAAAGGTTTTCTGTAGTTTTTCAAGTTTTAATGTGCAAAAAAACAAACCCAAAATTAAACTCAGAAATGAACACTTAGGCCCACACACTGTTCTCTTTGTCACATCGTCTTTGTTGTGAACGACGTGCCAAAATTCAAAAATTAATATAAAACTACAAAGTTAAATACAGGTTGTATTTACACACTGAATAGAAAAACCTAACAAAACTTAGTCACGTTTTAGAAGTTTTAAGTTTAAAATACTAGAAAGCCTGGGTTTTCGAACCATTTTTTCGGCACTGATATAAGTAACGCAATACTTACTGTCGGTGTGACAAGCTAAGCTTTCGTTCGGTCGTGCACAAAGACGTCTGATTGCGTTTGCGATACCTTACGACAACACTGCTTATGCTGCTGCTTATGCCGCTGCTGCAGCTCTCATATAAGCTAAGTTACTACAGCTGCCCATCAGCTGCTTTGCCTTCAAAGCCAGCGTTATCTTAACCCCTTCTAAGTTATAGCTGCATTCGTCTCTGGCATAACGGCTGAATATTTGATAGTTACTGCTATCGTACGCTGCTAGTTGGATCATATTTACCGGGTCGCTAAACGCGGGCAGTCACTAGTGTCGAGATGTTTTAGTTTTTTATTCATTTTTCTACTCGAGTTAAGAACTGTACAGACATAAGAGCAATTTAACCCGTAATACAGCATATTAGAACCACTGCATAATGATTAACCGATCATTTAGATGTAACGTGATGCAGTTACAGTCAGCTTTTTTCAGCGTGCAAAATTTTGGAGATAATGGAATTGTGCCATTATGAGCACGCATATGCATTTTTGCGCATAATAACTGGCGATTATTCGTCATAACGATTACGCAAACTGAGCATAATCTATCATTAACGATGCAAAATTTGCCTTTTCTGTAGTTCGGAGATCAAGGCATCACGGCATGATCTTAACTTTTGTAACATTTACTTGTAAATTCTAGTCATCAACAGAAAACTAGTTCGGACGTTTTATTTTATTCTGGCCGTCTGCTTAGCAGTAGGACATTTTAGCAACGTAAATTTTGTTAACAAATTTTTACAGGCCGACAGCGTTTCTTCTTCAGAGAAAGTTAATTAAGACGTACAGTGACTGCGTGACAGAAGATCTACGACCTCTTTATGGCCAATCTTGTAGTGGCCGACAATACACAAAATTCTCCTGCACAAACATTCCCCAGACAACCCCACCCCGGATTAAATTTCTTTCTATTAGTCTCATCAATGAGAGCATCAATTCCTCTGCTATGGAAAGTTAGAGTTGCGAAATATATTAAAAAACTGCCGCGACATATTTATCGTGTAACTAAATCTCATTCAATAAAAAATTGAAAAAGATAGCACTAAAACGTTACTTGGCCAGAATTTTGTCCCACAATAAGTCGGCATATTTTAGACTGATTCTGTTCGGGGAGATACTGTGAGGAGATTTAGTCCAAGGGAGTTTTGTGTCACGGGGATAATGCCGGAATTGCATAGCCTACTGGCGTCGTTTATAGGCAGACGTTTTGTGCTGAAATTGGTTGCCTCAGTGGCCACGACTTCTGACAAAGCTAGCCATCGACTGTCAGTTCAGCTACATTAGCGTAACAAGAGACGGACGGACGGACAGACAGAAACAGACAGACGGACAGTCGGTGACACGCAGTGTCGCGTTTTTGCCCTGCGTTTTGGACATCGCGCAACTTAAAACAGCGATGTGTGGGTCTACCTGACATGGTAGGCAATTTTGCTTTAGTAAAACTTTTTAAAAACAAACAAACAAACAAACTGCATCAATATTTGTGACGGTAGAATACAAATTTTAGAGCGGAAGACAACCGGATGCACAGGAACTTTTTACGCTGAAGTGGTCTGGCCTATCGCTGCTGTCTAGTTGGTAGTACAGATGTAGCCTAGGCCTTATGATATGTAGTACAATTCTTACTCTAACTACTCTCATTGCTATCATTCTATCACTATTATTGTCTACTAATAACAATAACACCGACAATTTCTAACCTACCGTAATATGGCAAAACAATTATTACAAGTTTGTCTTTGTTGTTTGCTCTGTTATTGCTTTGCATGCGTGCGTTGCGCCGAGTGGAGACCTTACATTAGAGCATAGGCCCTACGCGGTAATGAAGTGGTTACATCATTACATGCAGTGGCTTTGCGCCTCCGCTCCCTAAAGTTTAGCTAATCGATTTTTTTGCAAAAATGCCAAACTCAGGGCTCAAAATACCTTTTATTTAAAAATAATTTTTTTAACGTAAAAATAAAATTTTGAGCAGCCATATTATTTTCTGTGCAAATTTGCAGTTAATCATTGCAAGAATATTTCTTTCTTTCTTCAGTTCACTTCAAACGGCGAAAATATAAAAATTAAACAATTGAAAGTGCAGCCTAATAGTCATACTAAGCAGTAATTAACAATTTTTGTCGCTTTAGTTAAATTATTGTGTTCGCTAAACAATGTACTGGATTCTAAAAAAGCAAATGCCGCAGATCTCGCGGTTTGGCAGTTTGGACGATAGGCTTTTAGAGACATAACATAAGGGCGAGATAAATAATATCCGTTCACAACTTTTTACACATATTTTTTTGATAAATTATATCCCCCTAAATCGAACTTACGGCGCCGGGCGGACTCGCGTTAAGTTTTGCCCTAAAGTTCTAGTATTACTATGTATTTGCTCGTTATCCTGCAAGCTATAAGCGACCCTTGTTGTCAGGCAGCGTTTCTGTGGCTGTGGCTGTCCGCATGACGTTAACAGAAGCTGTTCGCACTTCCGCAGCTGTATCTTTGCAGCGTAGCGAGCCACGCGTCGCCACGGTCGCCTACCTCTCTACTTGGCAACAATGATCTGTTACAGCGGGGGTTATCCTAGAGTAGATCCAACAGTGGGGGTTACGAATTACGATCGGAAAGGTTCTGTATCTAAGATTACACGTAGAGGAGAAATTCTGTCCAAACAAATGTTCACCACATAACTGCTCACTGGGCGAGTGTTTTACTGACAAAGCCCCTCCAGTCGCGAGAGATAGACTCAGTTGTGAAAAGGCTTTGACAGTCAGTTCGTGATTGAAAACTGACATTTTGGTCGCCGACAGTCGTCTACAGCAATCTCCATGAAGAGCGATCCATCATATTACTATTACAAATACTACTACTAGACTGTCGCTAAGGACCATCAATCACTCATTGTTCTGCCAACATTTGCTTGGATGTGCTGCGTCACACACCGTACATAGGTCACTGTTGTGGCTAGCATGCCTACCTTGTCCGTTTGCATTTACGCACGGAGCTATAAATAAATTATTTATACTTCCACGGCATTTACGCAACATGTTCTGAAGTAACATACAGTGGACTCCTGTTTAAAAGACAATTTTCTACCGTTTCACTTCGACAGTCAGTTTCGACGTAAAAACAATTAAATCACGGCCAAAATAACGGAATTTTGATAACCTCGCGGTTTTTTGTTTGGGTCGTGGCTCTCTGTGACATTGCTTTTGGGACAAACGTGGAACGCTGCTTAAATTTTATGAAAACTTCAAAAGCCTCAAAAAATTGTGTTTTCGCTTTCCTGGGTGTTTTATTTGTTGTGCAATTTGATACAAATGACCTAGTAAAGTTTACTTGAAAAGTCACTATAGTTGCAATGTATTTCGTAACTAATTTTCTGGACTGTTTTTGTTGTAGGCCTACATTGAAAGCCAAAAAACTCGAAAATAAAAAACCTTTTAAACCTATAAACCAAAAACTGGTGGCCTCAGTCTTTAAATAAATTACCGAAAAATGAAAATAACGACAAACAATACAATAAAATATATTTGCTTGCATAGCTGCTAAAAGGTAGTCCATACAGTGCACTTTCATGTAAAACTGCGACACAGTCACTTTTACTCATACATCGAATGGTACCGTAGGAGTAATTAAGTTACTTTCTGAGTAAGTACATTCACTGATCGAGTTTAGCCAGAAATAGCAACGTCGGCAGCAGTTGTTGGGTGCATCACGCGTGATGCTGTAATCGAATTTCATTATTCTAATCCCAGCCCTTGGGGTCTACTAGTTTCGCGTGCCGCACAGCCTGCGGTCTGCGTAATGCTTATTCCAAACTTCATTTGATTCGATGTGTCGTAGGTTTGTCATCGTGCCACATGTTGTATAACTGTATGACAGATTTACAATAAATCCATAACCAATAAAAGTAGTAAATTTTGGGCGTGCAGTTTAAGTTTGAGCGCTGTTAAAAGCAAACTTCAGTACGTTAAAAAGTCGTGGATTTGTTGTACAACTCTTTCTACAAGCTGCACAACAAATGCAAGTTAATGAAGTTACGGCTTTAACGGCGAGTGGTCTCACCGTTACTAAAGTCTACAAAGTGGCCGGGACCGTATTTCTATTTATTTAATTTATTTATTTAATAAACCATGCACATAACGAAACGTATATGCAAAACTAATACTAGTACCAATAACATTAAAATAAAATTTAAAGAATAAAAGTTTGCCAAAGATAACGCAGAATCACCAGTACTGAGAGTAACGCAAGATAACCGGGACAAAATCTAGCAATAATTTACTTATAGTTATACAGACATCGCATAGCAAAAAAAAATTCGAAAAAAAATTAAACTGTCAAGCAGGTAGTTTGTAATGGTGTTCTCTGTCCCTAAGGCCGTAAACAGTGCTTTTGTTACAGGGTAACAGTGAGTTAAAGCAATATGTGTCGCTTGCTAGTTGTAATTCACGTCATGACGTCACGTAGTTTTAGTCATAATGACACTCCTAAAGTGACACATTTTGTGCTCTATGCGGCATTTATTCGCGTAGTTAAGGTGTCAGCTGCAGCTCTGTTAATGGAAAATATCGCCCGCGAAATTCTTTAAACCTTTGCTTCATATCTGTTTGCGGGCAGTTTTCGTGTAGAAGCTTCGAGTGTTTGCGTTCCAATCTTTCGCGTGACGTGACGCTTTAGGCGACGACGACTAACCGTTGATTGGATTCTTAGTAGTAAAAGTAATACTTGCAGCAGCAGCAAGCTTAGTAGTGGTTCGGTGATTTAATAGGTTTTACCGACAGCAGCGACGATGTTGACAACAATCCGTCAGAAATAAAGAAGCCAACAACCACACAAGAAAACGAGAAGAGAAACAAGTAAAAACGCGATCAAAAACACACAAAAAACAAAAATTAAAACAACAAGAAAATATTCAAAACAAAAAGAGAAACAAGTAATAGAGACATCATTAAGCGGTCGGTTTGCTATGCGAAAATCATTAAGATTCAAGACCAACTTCCGACAGCGCCACACTTAAAGGCCGGTATTTGCACGGCGTCAGCTTAACTTGCTACAGATTTATCTTTTATCACCATGAGGTGGCAAAAAAACTAAACTAAAAAAATAAAACGTTCACTAACAGTTGTGCATTCGAATATTTATTTTGTTTCTGAATAACCATGCTAGGCAGATATCTTATGGCAAAGGTGTCTGTCTGTTCGTTTTTCAAAATGTCACACTGATGTATTGTGTCAAAACGACGCAAACTATAATCATACATCTTAAATGGCAGCTACAAGAAAAGCTCTCGTTTTAGAATTTTAATTGTTTTTTTTAATTCGAAATGGGTCACTTCGATTAAAAGCACTAAATAAGATAGGAAGTGAAGTGAAGTAAAGTAAAATGTAAATTTATATAGCGCATATTGTTAAATTAACTTCTAATGCGTTAAACAGTAAAAGTTTGCGATTTTCAACTAATACACTGTGTCTCAAAAAAACCGGACCCCTATTACGTTTTGAAATAACTCCAACAAACTGTGCCTAATAATAATAATGATTAGCTGAGAAAATC
>Ga0209671_1009236_pt1 | contig 10340 bp, 6 predicted proteins | sample WorMetHERISLAND2_2_FD_187401 | JGI IMG/M metagenome (GOLD analysis project Ga0209671, IMG submission 187401) | Marine gutless worms symbiont microbial communities from Max Planck institute for Marine Microbiology, Germany - Olavius geniculatus... | ecosystem: Host-associated > Annelida >... | reverse complement strand
CCCTTTGACGGCCCGGCCGGACGTTACTTTATTAAAATGGAAAGGTGACATGATGGGCCGAGAAAGAATTAAGTATAAATCATGCATCGGTTCTAGTGTCGACGGCGGCGCCCGAAACCCAAGATGTGACATTAAGGACGTACCGTTGGCGCCCGGCGGTACATGTCGAGGTTTAGATGGACCGTGGTGAAATTGTGGGTCGGTGGCAGACAGTGGGGGGTCCGTGGGTAAGCTAAGGACCGCCGAGGTCGATTTTTAACGAGCAGCGACAGAATGGCAGACGCACGGTGTTGAAGTGTTAAAACGCCTTCGTCCGTCTGCAGTCTCTCTGGCAGTTTTCATTACGCAGGGCCGTGACACACGACAGACGTACGTCGCCGTCGTCGCCGCAGAGATGAGCAAGTGTGGCAGTGGTGTGAGACTGTTTGGACGAAGTTTTCAGCCTCCGTATCCGGTTACGTGAAGCCGCGTATTCCGAAGTCATTTTTCCGATGATGCTTTTGCGGCGTCTTTGCCTGCATTTCCTGTCGGCTGCCGAAAACTGCAGATCAAACAGATCTTTTTCCACATTCACACGAATTGGTTGACGCACACGTAAGCCAGAAGTAGTGCATTACAGGCGCCGTCTAACGACGTTACTGGCTTACCTGATTACACTCACGTACGCATCAACTAATGAACAATAGGCTTGCCCTGCTTGCCCATTGGTTACTTGGTTAAAAACTATAAAAACCGCGTCAGTTCAGTTCAATTACGTCGCTCTGTACGCGCCTTAACGTTCTGAGACGTCTGGCTCTGACCTCTTACATAAATCTGGCACAGCTATGACGATGCCACTTATTTTCTGTTTTTTTACGTGCGAAAGCAGCTACTGCTTTCAGCGCGTTTTAGCCATTGCAATTCTCTCTGTCCGTCCGTCTGTCCGTCACACGGGTGGATCAGTCAAAAGTGGTGCAAGATAGAATCACCAAATCTTCACCGTCGGCTGCTTGGAAGACTCTAGTTGCAGGAACCGCAAAGCTTTTTTTATAAATTCGAAGGGGGTCACCTCGAACGAGGGCGCAAAATGAGAGGGGGTAGGTAAAATTTGCGATTTTTGGCCAATAGGTCTAAGTCGCTGTATCTCTGTAAAGCCTAGGTTAGTATTAATCACTAATAGGAAGTCGTACACTGGCTCTCGATTGGTGCCGAATTCAATGATCTTGAATGACCTTGAACGCCAAAATAAAGAGTTTTTATGGATTTTTTGGCGATTTTGAGCTGCGACACAAGTTTATATCATTCACAAGGCGGCGCCACGGAACTATCATTATGCGATCCAGATAGAGAATTTGGTATTGGTATATTAAGTTAGCGTGAACACCCCAATTTTCAGCTAAACTACTGAACCGGAACTGCTATAGGCTTTCGCGCGTCTCGTGAGCATTAGCTCAAATTTCTTGTAACGTTCTGTGATTACTGCGGCCGCTGCATGCAGTTTACGTATAAAACTGTATTGATATTATTCTTCGTTGCTTGACTTTGCAATTACAGTTACACTATTAGGCCTACAGTTAGTTTGTTTGTGTAATATTATCAGTTGCTATTGACATTGTTATGACACGAAGTAGCTTTTCATGTGTCGATGCGCCGTTAAGACACTATAGGCCTACTCACTCTTTCATCCTATCAATCACTCATGTTCTTTGATATGCTTTTAGTAACGACGGAAGTTTGTGTTTTTCAGCGGTTTCACGTTCGTCCGTCCGACGACTTGTCGATTGATAACCGACCGGAAGTGGAATCATTATGACGTCAGAGATGGCGCAACAAACCGGGACGACGACTACCTCGCGACATGACGTTAAGACACCGTCATCTCGCCTGCTGTCTCGCCTGCGCTGCGGCCTGCAGACCAAACTGCTGTGTACCGCCGGCGGACTGGCGTCGTGTAATAAACCGTCGACCCAGTCCGCCACCGACCTTACCGCCAGGCGCCGTGTTGACTCCCCCAAGCTCGTCGAAGCCACTTCAGATCGGAAGCGGGTACGGAAATCGTCCTCCCATGACGTCATGGGTTCCACCGACAGCGGCGTCGGTCGCTCGCCGACGGAAACGCTCGACTGCGCAAGTCACATTACCACTTCCGGTTACTCCATTTCTGGTCCGACGCGTGACGGCATCAGCCGGGGGCGGGGCCGACGACTGACGACCGTCGACGAGTTGGAAGCAGTGGGGGCGTGGTCAGCGGCAGATAACGTGACCGCCGGACGTGACGTCACGGATTCCTCGAGACGTCGTCGCAAAGTGCCGGTGGCCGGGCAGCTGCGAAATCAACTCTACTCGAACTGCAGCAGCCAGTTTTACGGTCAGTCATTTCTTTGTCGTCAGCTGTCTCTGTACATTGTGTTTGTGATTTTATTGTCTGCCAATAATTATTGTAAGTAATTAATAAAACGCGCGAAGCATTACATGCCGTCGCGCGTAAAAAGTGAATATATATGTAAGTAACGCTTTCCGGTCTCATCAGTCAGTTATTCGTATAGCAAAAACTTCTAAAAAGATTATAGTTTATTATAGCTGTATTGAAAAATACCGAACTCTTCAAAACGTAACCTACTTGGAAAATTGGTAAACTGAGTTTGGGCAGTATTTATCATTATATTATATTGTTATTATCATTAGACAAGTTTAGTTAAGTTTTTCAATTGTGCGACCACGTTGTGCTGGAATGGGATGGGGACAGTTTATTTTACTGTTTCGCTCACTACTCCGCACGGCATTGCTTTTCGGAAGGTCAACGTTTGGAATTGGACTGTGATCTCTCAGACTGCATGTCTCTATATGCTTTGTCTTCTGAGCTAAAAAAAGAGATACAATCTCGAACTATATTTGCTGTTTTAAATTAGACCACTATTATGATTGATTACGTGATTGATTAAGCTCGATGTTGTCCAAGAAATTCATAACAAATCGTAGTAGTGGGGATTGAGCTTAACGAGGGAAGCGTCCATGATGGTTCAAGGACAGCATTTGTCAATCGAAAGTCTGTCACGGAGTATAAGCTACAATCGACCCCGGTGACAACAATATGCTAGTCAACACGATAGCGAATAGACTCAGTAATTGGTTTGCACCTGTAGGCCTACGGGTAGATTATATACGAGGTCATGTCAAGCAGGGGTTATGCGTTGACCATACGCCGGGATGATCAAAGCGGCAATGCCGACGTTGACACACCTACATTATATTCAATCCAAATACGGACAGTAAGCCCCTTCCCCTGGAACCTAGTCCCACCTCCAACAAAATTCCTTCTCTTTCGGGTCTCTTTTAAGACAAAATCCCCTCGATATAAAGAAAAATCTTTTTGAAATTTTCTAAAGTTTTAAAGGTTACAATGTGTATTTTTTCGTGGAAACTCACCTCAGAGCTACTGAGCGTCACCTGCCATGTGGGATCACACATTATCAGTATCACACAGTATCACCTGTCACCGACTTAACACAGAATGAACGCGCCCCGCCTTATCCCCAGCCGGTCTGAATAGTGATCTGTCGATTTACTAAGCAACTGATGTAGGCGTGATCCAAAAGGCGGGAATTTAAAAGTACATGAATATCAGTGTCTTTCAAGATACATCAGTTATCGCCACCAATGTTATGATTATTTTGTTTTGCAGACAAATGGGCATATTTTCGGAGGGCAAATTCTGTCTTGGGGGGTGATTTGGTCCGGGGAGATCATCTTCGAAGATGGGGGATTCTGTCCGTGATTCATTCAATCATTCCTGACCTGATCGGGTCAATTCAAGCGTGTGTGCATGGAATCAGCCGGCCGGCGCAACCTCGGTGTAATGTCGGGCTATCGTCCGGCTATTTATGAGCGGTTTCTGTGCGCTATGGTCGGCCGAGCACCGACAACGCCCACCCACCTTGATGATAGCTAACGCATATGCTGATCAGAGTCTTCTGTGCCCAGGGGCGGTCTTTGATAATTACCACGCGAGGGTCGTGGCACGGTACAGTGCCTGCTCGCCACCTTATGGAATCCGTGGTCACTGCGTTAATTGACAACAGACAAAAATACCGCTATTTCCATACACACTGTCAGTAGTTAGTACGCCTACATCGCGATCAAAGTCTGTTAAACGGGCAGTGATAATCAGTTTACTCGGCTGCTGCTGATACATTTGATTAATGATTTCACACCCGCAGTAGGCCTAGTCCTGCCCCGAGGAACGTATACGCCGATTTTGGTTCTACGCGCCGTTTTCTTATCGAGTTAGGAAGAACCCCAAGCGGGAAAGACGGACAAAGACAGGGGGACGGACAGGACACGTAATTCGGCCCATATGACGACCGTATAATAAAGGTTAAAGGGCGTGTGCATATAGGAACCTATCGCAGAACCTCACCTGCCATATGTGATCACACAATGTTACCTCCCACCCGACACAGGTGAACGCGCCCCGCCTTACCCGCACCCAGACAGGCCAATACTCGATTTATTGAATCGATTTATTGGATTTATCGAAGAATTGAAGACTGAGTTGGTTTCGGCGGGGTTGGTTTCGATATAGCATACCGATGTGGTTTACCTGTTCACAGCCAGTCACCCATTCAAAAAGTATTAGCTACTTGATAGCGATCCGACCGTGAGTCAAACCCATCACGACGTATACGTCTAACGGCCAAACCGTTGCGCCACCAAGCCTCCAAGTTTTTCAATTTTTCGGTTTAAGGTTCTTGTGCAATTTCTGATACAAACAGGGCCCAATATTTTATTCATGCTGTATTTTGATCGTGATTTCGGAGTTTTGACGTTACGCCATGCAGTCAAGAAAAACGATGCAGCCCCGAGAAAACGTTGTGTAGGATGTTTTTTTTCTGCGAGGTCGTAATTTTGTGTGTGGTCTTCTTTGTTCACTAAAATTTTGTTAAAATTATTTTTGAAAACCTAAAACCTTTTCTCCAAAACCTTAATTTTTCATGCAGCCTTGAGGACCATGTCGGTAAAGAGGCGGTAAAGTTGGTCCAATCTCCGATGCACGACAAAACAGGAAAGTCTTAAGACGCTGGCTGAAGACCGACGTACATACAGTGACGGCACAGTGGTGACCGTGTGAACTATTGAGGTGATATCTCGACTGAGTTTCTTTTACGTTTTACACAACAATACTTTTATTTCAGTTTCTCTTTCACTTCATTCTTATTTGAAACATTTTCAGTCCGTTATATTTTAAGTGCTAAATTTAAGTGATAGCTTGCCGGTGGGTTTTTCAGTGCAAATCTTGCATCGTATCGTATCGCATGGAAGCTGGTTCCAGTTTGGTTTGCACCAAGGACCGAAAAAGACATTGTGCAGATGCGGTCTCATTCGCACCTCCAGCGACTTGCGAGCTTCAGTCCATCGCTGTGTCAGTCGGCGAATTAACGAGGCTTATACTCAGTCGGCTGATTGTAGCCTGTGCCGAGCTGGGCTTGATCTGACCAGTGGAACTGAGCAGCGCAGGGCGCGGACGGACACTGGGCAGTGGTCAGTGCGTAGTGGACACTACACAGATCCACTGACCAGCGTGATTTCGGAACGATTCGTGTACTGGACGGGAAGACAAGAGAGTGAATGCCACGAGTGCTTTTCTACTGGCTAATTCTTGCAACCGACAGCTGACCAGGAGAGAGTGCCAAGTAAACTAAGAGCGTAATCGATTTACCAAAAACCAAAACCGGTTTCCTTTCAGGGTAGAGTTTTCTGCAATCGATTAAGCCGGTTTCGCGAAACCGGGGTTAATTTTTAAAACTGACTCTGCAGCAGGTTTCGCTGGCGAAACCGGAAGCCGTTTGCTTGCTGCTGTTTTGTTTACTTGTAGTTGTACGTACAGGAATAAAGCTTCAACAGTAAGATGAATTTAACGTTTGGTAACGCACTATCATCTTCATCAAATAAAAATTTGATCACCATGGGAACCATGACGCTTGCCATGTTGTTTGTTTACAATCCTACCGTCGTACGGAAACGGTTTGGTGCAATCGATTTACACAGCAAAACCCAGAACCGAAACTGGTTTCGGTTTTTCCAAATCGATTACGGCCTAAGCTTGCAGTCAGCGTAACTTGGAACTCACTGCAGGCGACGTGTATGACGAGAACCACCAATTCATAAGCCTACAATTATATTTTCTACTTTTGCCATTTTTGCACAAGGCGGCTGTAGACGGGAACAATGCACAAATCGTCACAGTACCGACAGTGTATAGCCACGGTAGTCATGCAGCAGCCAAGCGCATCTCCGTCACTGTTCATTAGCGCCAGCCCGCAAACCGTGCAGACAATACACACTCAGTTTACTAAGCCGCGTAGAGATTTCTTACCTGCGGCATGTAAATAGCTAGTCCCTGAGGACCGACATCTGACTCCAACTTCAAAACATTTCTTTTTCTCAAATCTCTTCATCTGTGTACGCTTCTGATGAGCTTTCCTTTCTCCGGATTGACTTCACGAATCTGTCGACTGTTACCCGATTGGATTTTCTTTTTCTTCGGAATACGTGACAAATTCATATGTAGAAGGCTCCGGTTTGTGCTCATCTTTACCGCTTTCGTTTCAGTTTCTAAACTGCTCTCTTCCGACAATAAAAAATCGCTGTGTGAGCGTTAGCAAATAACGTATACGTATTTATATATGGTGCTGTAGATAGAATAGGAAAAACCGAAGAAAGGCTTGCAGCTTATATGGTATGGGACGGTATTAATGTAGATTATTAGTATTTTATTGTATGCGGTGTAATTAAATGGGTTTTTGCAGGTGAAATGTGGCTGCGCATTGACGTTCAAGCACGTTTGAAAACGATTTCCGTTCAAAGTAAGATATTTGTCTTTAAATCATCATTGCATTTTAACGTTATCGTATTTACATAAATTAGTGCAGGCCCAACCGGCCACTAGTATGAATAACTTTGCATGATCATTTGTGAATGATTAGATTATGTAAATAGTGCTGCTAGGCCTAACACTCGCTGCCGGTAGGCCTAGCGTCACAATGATAATTACCCACGTCTACGATGTAACTTCTACATATGACTGCATTTTAATGAATTATGAATAGTTGCGTATAATAATAGACTTACTTACTTATTACTATTTGCTTCCAAACGAATATGCAAAACTGCAAATTAAAGCATGATGACTTGACAAACAACAATAACAATGTTCACCATGATAATAGGCCTAATAGTAAAGATGCCTGTTGATGCAAACGTAATGGATTGGCTATTTTTGATATTTTATTTATTTATTTATTTCAGCACTGACATTGACAACACCAGCAACACAAATAAAAACAACAAAATGCCAGCCAAGGATAGAAAGGCTCCAGAAGGAACACTAACATCTACCCTAATCAACATAATATAACAGAAAATTAGACAAATCAGTACGATTAAGAAAAGCCTTGAACCTAACGAGAGAGGAAAAATCAACATGGGCCGGGAGTCTATTCCAGGGGCCAACAACACGCCTTTCATATGTGTATTCATTTGTTAGAAGACGGACAGAAAGACAGACAGGATAGTTATTTTATGGACGGAGAATGGGTATGGGCCCGTGAGGCGGGGATAGATTGCATTTAAGACAATAGACGCTACTGGTTTGCCCGTATATTATCGTTAAATTATATCTTCAGTAACTCTGCATTCAACTGTGATTGGAGGGATAGCACGTGTCTTCGTGTCAGCAATCAGACAGGTACGAAGTAAGTAAGCGATCGTAATGGGTTTGAACGGTGCTACATAGTATAACTGGCCGGATACCTCGCATGCAGTCACGTATAATGGCTGGCTCTAATGATTGCAGTAGCGTCTACAGATAATGGGCTGAAAGTTGGTAACCGCCTGATCACGGCCGGGTGCAACACACGTGCGGGAAGGAACTACACAGTCGATGAAAGAAAGACAGAATGACTGATTGGGAGTAAAGTATTGAATGGGCCGACAACGTGACAATAACGTACACGTCCGGTCTACAAATTACTCGAGCGCGCCTTAATGTCCTCTCTGCGTTACAACGTACCCGCTAGATCATCAGTCTGTTATAGAGGCAGGGATATATACGGGCAAAAGCCCCCAATACGGCATAACACAGGTAAACGCGCCACGCCAAGCAGCCCGATATTCGGGATTTACCTATCCCAGAGGTATGGAAGGCTGAGTTAACCTCGGCGGTTCGTTATGTACCGAAATGTTTTACGTGCAACCACGTAACTGTATGGCGACCCGACCGTGACTCAAAGTCCACGACCTCTCGAGAGTTTACGATAATATGTGGTAATTTTGTAGTAGGGCCTATACAGCTCGTTAACTGTAAATAATCTCGAATGCGCTTGGTGAGCTAATAATACAACGAAAAACGAAGACGTTTTAGCTGGCGTCTCTAAACAAGATAGGCCTAAATGCTACCGAAATATGTCACTGAGAAGGTTTAGGCCTATCAATAAACGTACGACACAATTGATTTAATACATAAAGTTCGCGGCGATGTACAGGACTGGACAACGAATTAGCTAAAGCGGCCACTATACACGTTTTCTTTCTTTCCGTTATGTTCAGTTAAGTTTAGTTGAACGTTTGTCACTGCTGTTTTGTGACGAAATAAAGATGTATACTGATCAGAACACTATGGGAAACACACAGTTCGAGACACTGAGTGACATTGCGGAAGACAGAGAACGGTGAAGGAAGTTGGTAGAACTGGCGTCATATGACTGATAGCAGTGGACGACGAAAATCTGAACTGATACCGATCTAATCTGCTTTGAAAGCACAAAGCACACGTCCCTTATTGTAGGTGTTTTGTCAGCGGGGGTCTACCGAATACTGCACTGTTAGATACTCCTCCCATTATCGACTAGAGGAAGTTAGTTTCTTGAACCCGGCCTGTGTGGGTGGGTGTGCGTGGGAGGGGTGTTCTCTGTGGGTGGTGCACGCATCAATGTCCCCCTGCACCCGTTTGCGTGGTGGCTTATGGGCCGGTCATCGGAAGTTATCCATTATCCGGCAGTTATCTTAATCGCTCTACTGGCTAAACATTTTCAATCGACTTGCCCACGAAAATATCCCCCGACCCGGTTTTCCCGGTGGGTCCACGTCATAACATCCAGATGTTTTGATTGAACTTACTGTGCATGGGGTCCGCGGTGGGCGAAGTCGGGGGAAAGTTTTGGGTTGTGCCTAGAAACCGCGTTGCGCGCTCCGCCGATGGGCCAATCGGCGGGGCACCACGCTGTAGTCTACCGGCGGCGAATATAGACTGGTTAAACGTCGCGGAGCCGATTTATTCGATTTCAAACGAAATTAATTAATCCATCGGAATGCTGGTGACGCTTTTATGATTTCTGCCGTGGGCGTTTTTAGCAAACGCGTCGATAGGCGTACTTTGTTATTTCCAGATTGTTTTTCGCTGTTTGAACGCTGTTATTCGGCTTCTTGCTCTCTGTCGGTTACTGTGACACAATAAGCTGACTTTTCGTTAGTTTTCTTAGTGCAAGTTAATATTTTTATACTAGTGTAAGGTTTGGTAGTTTATTAGGGAAACATTCGAACTGCTAGTAAGAAATCATGCAACTAAGTAAGTGAAACAAAAACCTTGTTTCAAAAGAATCTCTAATATGTACATCTTTGGCCGGTTTAAGGTTTTTCGTCATCCTCAGAACAATTCAAAAAGATATCGTGGTTGTCACTTGGATATCGGTATTGGCAATTATCTATAATTTTTGTTATTTGTTTGCAGTTGGTGAACTACAAAGCAAACATTTCGCTGAAAACGATCTCGTCTTCGTGAAGGTTAGTAAACTTGGATCAACTTGTTGTTCAACGTTTCACGACAGACAGAAAGAATAGTGGAGATTGGGTTTAAGAGGCAAGCTCTACGAAATAGTATATGCTACTTTTGCTGTGTTTCAACTTGCTGGAGGGGACAGGTTGTCAACGCTATTATGCTTATAGTTTCGCCGGTTCCTGCTGCTATTTTGGTCAAATACTAAAACCCTGGGAGTTGCAATGATGTGAAAGAAGCCTTGCAGCGAAAATTGCGGCTAAATATCAGTAAACCGGCGCGACGACGTATTATGGTTGACGCTATACCCCACTGCGATCTAGAGATGGGACATTTTAAAAAATACGCAATTCGATTAGGTCCTCCGAAGAAGATTCCATAGAGTGTTTTACCATTGTTGAATTTTGTGTTCTAGCAGTTATTAATATACCGCTAAAGATTAGTACTCTGTAAATTATATTACTGTAAAAAATGATTGCGACGCAGTCATTTTCAGATGCGCATTTTTACGCGGTACTGCAAAAATCTAAGC
>Ga0209671_1009235_pt1 | contig 10341 bp, 4 predicted proteins | sample WorMetHERISLAND2_2_FD_187401 | JGI IMG/M metagenome (GOLD analysis project Ga0209671, IMG submission 187401) | Marine gutless worms symbiont microbial communities from Max Planck institute for Marine Microbiology, Germany - Olavius geniculatus... | ecosystem: Host-associated > Annelida >... | reverse complement strand
ATTGTGTTATTATCACTTAAATGCTATTGATAGCATAATAATAAAATTTTTTAAAAACACAGCACAATAACATAATGAAATGCGCCAAAAATTGTTTCGCTGTTAACTTCATTATCAAGGCAGGCAGTTAACCGGACAGTTTTCCCTTAGAAAGCTTCTTTCTCACTGACAATTCCCTCACATTTCCTTGACTTCGATTAATTTCTTGACTTTTTTCTATGTCAACTGCTGACAGCTAAAGCTTTTTATTACACAAGTACAGTATGCTTGTGTTTATTTTTTTCCGGGCACCTGTCTATCGTGCAATTTAACGGTCTTGCTTTATAAGGAGACTGGGAGAAAATTTTACGACGCCGTAGCCTGGAGACGGCATATTTTAGCACTGACGTGAACCTTCGTATACAATTCGCCAACAATAGCTAGGCCCAATACTTCTACATAATAATGCAAACAGATGACATTCAAGAAAGCTGACATCGCTACACGGCTATATACAATGAAATACTGCTCTATAGTGTTTGATCATTCTGGTGATGTCTGCACCGAAATTATAGCGCAAAACGACAGCGATTATAAAATAAAGCGATTGATTCGAGCAAATTGGCCAGCTCCCAGTCCCAGGGTGGAAATTTAAACGAGGAGACTAGGCATACGGGCGAATTATATTGTAAACAAAAGCAGAATCCAAATGCCTTCATGCTGAAAATAGGGCTTACAACGTAAATTCAAAAATTTAAATTTTACGATTTTTAAACATCTGGTTAAATTCGTGAATGATTAGGAATTTTTGAATAGTGAGTCATGAATTCTCACTCTACGACATGCAACGTAATTTGGTTGTTTCTGCGGTGCATGCATGGGTTACTTTACTACATAAAATGGATGACTACACAGGTAACGATTTTTGTTTATTAAACGACATTTCAGCAACTACAACAAAATAAACATACCAGAAGTTGGAATTTCGCATGTATTGCACTATCGGGTTGCAAGTTAATTCCCGTCATATTTTTGACTGTGACTGTTTCAAGGAAAAAAGTAAAACAAGAAATATTTGCAAAATAGTTTCGCGAATGTTCTGCCGGTATCTTGCTATAAGAATTAAAATTCTGTGTTTCCGGTTGCAGCTAGCGAAGAAGTAGACACGGCGGACAGATTTTTTTTATTTTCAATTTTATGTCATGATATAAAATAACAAATTGACACACTAAACAGTACCCATACGAACTAAAGTACTGTAGTATTACAGACTAGATGCAGAGTTTTCTTAAGTAAAACTTTGAAAACAGACTAAAAAAACTGCATTAATATTTTTGAGGATACAATAAAAATTTTAGGGACTCGGGTCTTTTTTCTAAGGACGGACGGAAACCGGAAGCACGAAGAATTTTCAGGCTCAAATCGATTTGAGTTGGCCTAGTCACATACTCACTTTTAAATACGCGACCACAGCCGGTATTTGTTTTGCCGGTATATACATTTCCCACAGGCTATTAGGCAGCAGATAGTTATAATTCAGTCAAATCGAGCGCCATTGACTCGCTCTATTCACGGACCCCTCAACTGAGGAGTCCATGCTCTATTGCATACGTCGTGAATCCGTCTGGTAAGCCTCAACCGCATACTGCCATGCAATTATTACTTCGACTGTAGACCTATGAGCGTGCCTATGGGACATGCTTCTCTGGCAAATGTCAATCGGCTGTAAACCAGCGTCGTAAATGTCAATCACCGAGCCTCCAAAAACTGACGTTACCGGCGTGCACTTGTGCACCTACCTACTAGACTCGCTTTTGCCTTCTTATTTGCTGTACTTGTACTCCAACCATCCGTCGTCGGCTGACGATTTTTGCTCTGTTTTTATAACTTGCCTTCGCGTATAATTAGCTTGTATCATAACCCGCACAGACGCACCATTGCGGCTTCAAATATAAAACGCAGTTTAAAGCGGAAACTGAAGAATGTATATGTCTATGGCACCGCAGTCACTTTACACTCAGCTATGGAAAAGAAGCGGAAAACAGACGAGACATAAGTTTAGTCTTAAATGATCGGAAACACTGATGACGTCACTTCTGATGGCAGACTGTTCCATGTTTTGCTGCAGCGACCGGGAACGCTCGGTCGCCGATCGTGGACAACTGTGTCAGTGGTACAGCCAGTGCCGAAGTCGATGACGAACGCATGGCGTTGTCGACCAGGAAGTCCAGCGATTCCACAGCGCATCTACAATGTCTCTAATGCGCTAGAGTAATGCGAATAATTGTCGCTATCTGCAAAATATAGATGTTTTGAGTGACATTTAAAACAATCGAAAAAATGTCTGGCGACTTTAGGTAGTCTGATAAAGGGTTCCAGCAGGCTGGACCCAGTGGCGTATTTAGGATTTGGCAAAGGGGGGCCATGGCGAGCGCGCGGAGCGCGAGCCTATAACGGGGGTTTGGGGGCGGAGTCCCCAGCGGGGTTCAGGTGCAGAGCCCCTGGTCGGGGGGTCAGCGGGGCGAAGCCCCCTGAAGCTGAAACACTTTTTGCTTCTGAATGTTCAATGGAAACCGCAAATTTGCCAATTTTTCTGAAATTTGGAAACACAATAGACCATCAAACATTGTTGAATTTTGCAACTCTTGCTGAAAAATGGCAAAAATCGCACCTTTTCATATAAAGTCGCTTGTAAAAAATTTTCATGGTCGGGCCAAAGGGGGGCACCGCACCGTGCCCCCCCTAAATACGCCACTAACTGGACCAACACCACTGAAAGCACGAGTGCTGTAGGTTGACAGTCTGCAGCGTGCATGGCATGACCAGATTTCTGGTTGTGGAGGACCGAAGGTTCGAAGCCCACCAGATAATTTTATTGTACCTAAACAACTTCACTATTTTTACGTTTTTTCGACCTATAGTCTTATCATATAGCATCACGTACAGTAGAATTACAAGTGAGTGCTCCATCGCACAAGACGACCACGGGTGCAATGCAATATAACGTTTGTAGCCTACGTCAGTAATTATTGAAAATAAAAAAAATCATAATTAAAAAATCAGTAACAATGTTAGAGGCCTACGAAAATAAAAATGCTATATGGCGCTATAATGGAAAGTTGATAGGCGGCCAAAGTTAATTATTGGGGTCATTTTCAATGCACTCATTAGGTCCTGTACTGTTCATAAACTTCAAATAAAAGACCAAGTCTTAAAAAAGACCAAACCTCACTGCCCCATCCCTACTTTAATATAGCCAAACGGTCGCAGCACATAATAAAAGGTCTGGCGTTTCTTTGGCGGTGCCACTGATAAAAACCAAATTCGGGTCAGAATCAGTACAAAAAAATATGACATCTTAATTCCATGCCGATACTTACGAAAGTTCGCGATAGCATTTTTTTCTGCACTACCATTTTTAGTTGGTAACGAGTCTCAGTTGAGACAAAGTTACTCTACGCCGTGCCCGGTTAGTACTTAGATGGGTGACTGTCTACAGTACGGGGCCAGCCAACTAGGTCGACTCAGCCTTCTACCCTCTGTAGGATGGTAAAATGAGTACTGGCGGTGGTCAAGGCCATCGCTAGGGAAGAAACGGCGAGTTCTGCGCAACAGAAGGCCCTGTGGCCAGGACTGCAAGTATATACCGATCCAGTCGGTTAACCCGACCGACTTGGGCTGTATGCTAGCTTAATTGGGCTTCGCCCTCGCCGGCTCAAAGTGCCGTCAAGGGGATGAGCTCCCTCGCAATGGACCTAGCTGTCTATGCGGAATCTTCTTCTTCTTCTATCGACAGTTCGAGCTGTCAAAACAAAGGTGAAAGTAATTTGACAATAGCCAATATCGTTCAGGAAATATTCCTGTCTCTATAAATGTCTTGCAACCATCCACAAACAATGTTAAATCTGACGGAAGGATTCTCTTTCGAGTGGGACGACTGGCGCCCTTTATAATAGAAATATGTATAGGCTAATACAATGCTACGTTATGGGCCAACACTATTTGTTATTTAATAATAAATTAATTGATTAATTATTAATTAACTATGTTTAATTCGTGCTAAAATATAGCATCTTATTTCGTCCAGTTTTAACGGCTTCAGCAGGGCGCACAAGTGTGACAGACCAACGGAACACGCTATAGTCTATGGTAGCAGTTGCTATAAACATTTTTACTTCTCGCGGAAGCGACGGGTATTGTTTTCAGCAAAGTCGCTAAGTTCTTTTTTCTTTCTGTTAACACGATATCACTTAACTTGATAAAATTTTGCATGAACATGTACCTTCAGTGACAACGTTTATATTACGCTAATGCTACTGAATTTCAAGGTCACGTCTCAAAGGTCAAGGTTACACCGATTTTTTGGTGTTTTTGTATGCATATACTGCGGTTACCCGCGGGCAGCACTAAGCTTTGAGAATGGCTTGGCAGTCTTGTTTGTTTGAGGGTTGAGAAAGGGACGGACACGTTGTGAATCACGATGCGCCGTGAACAAAACTGTGAGATCTCTTCTTCCAAGTTTTCTTTCTTGCCTGTGCTTAGGCCTCTCAAGTTGTCAGTCGCAACATTATTTTGATGCCTTCAGCAAGCCTGTATCATTATACTGTGATAGCAATACGGTATCATTTCGTAACCCGGTAATGCGTTTTTCCATGCACTGATTCCGTTATGAGGCAGCGTACGCAATATCCGAGGCTAAAACCTGACGATTATCAGAGGCGCTGATAGCTATAGGAAGATTACTGATATGAGGTGATGAACGAGGACGAGAACGCGTAATGCAATTAATGACGATGACAGATCCCATGTCACATTCCAAGACTAGGCCTATCTGTTCTGTATCTACAGGCAACCGGTCTACAGACGTAACAACAGAACCGTTTCTATAAACGGGGCCTTTTTGTCACGCACTTGCGCCTCGCCTATACTTAGTGCGGACCGAATAGTCTTAGTAGGATACCGCACTGCTGAAGTGGTTAAGCGAGCACGCAGTACAAGCTTAAGAAGCACGACTGCAGCCGAAAGTTGGGAAAAACGGCAGAAATGCAATAAGCTAGGCCCATGTGTGGTATAATCCTCAAACTGGAATTTCTAACTTAACTGTGACCGCCAGCAGATATAAAAAACGCGGTGACTTATTATCCGGCAACCGTAAAAATAGCCTATGGGCTATTTTTTCGGTCAAACGATAAAGGGCCCAATTCAACGAAATTCGCTAGGCGGTGGGATCAGCATTCGCACTCTGCGTTACCGTTATATAGGGTGTTTACACGATCCAGCAAACGTCCAGCAAACATCCAGATGGATCGTCCATTATAAAATATAGCAGCAAACGTCCAGCATTAGCACGTATATTTTGAATACATTTGCTGGAAGTTTGCTGGACGTTTGTTGGATCGTGTAAACACACCATTACGCGCAGCGCCCGACGTTTCTGGTTAATAGTGTGAGGCTTTAGGGTTTAAAGCTTTAAGTTAGGATTAGAGTTAGGGTTACGGTTTAGAAGTATCGTTAGGGTTTGGGTTAAAGTTAGGGGTTGGAATTAGCGTATTTCAAAGATTTGTGTGACGGTAATGCACACCTTAACGAACGTGTAACATTGGTGATGAATTCGAGGCTGCTGGAGGTAAAAAAAACTTGCGGACTTTCGAATTCGTGATTCCCCTGGTTGCTGGGGTTGAGGTTGTCAGTTGCCTGGCTGCCGTCGTGTCTCTGCGGTACTGCTGCATATACATAGTCTTAGCCGGTAGCAACAAGCGCTTGTACGTACCAGTTTAGGCTGTACGTGCCGGCTCGGGTAGGACCGGATATTTATACGATCGCCGTATTGCCGGATCAATATCCTGTGTCTTAATAAACACTCGAATCTGTTCTGTACGGTCGCGCTTTCCTGCAGTGACACTATGACGTTCCCATACTAATTCTGATTCTCCACTGTTACAGTGAATGACGTAACGTGTGTTTAAACCATATGGTAAATAAATAGATAAACAAAAAAATAACCTATGTCACTGCAATATATTCACATGTACCAGTTTCACTACTAGAGATAATATTATTAAGCCTGTTAATTATAGCATTTGATAACGATAGGGAAAAAACAAAAAGTCAAAAGGTGGCTCCGAAATGATTGTAATTATTAGGCTAATTAACTGTTTATAACCACAATCGGTATTTCTCAATGAACGGTAAGTGAATGTTGCGGGTCCTACGAATCGCAGGAAGTGGAACAATGTAACAAAACTATAGGTTTACTGACTACTATTGTATTGGTTGTTGTTACAGTATAGTGTCGATTTCGCACGATTTGTTTAAAAAACTAATCTATCCCATTATAGCGATCCTGTAAATTTTACATGAGCCCCATGTAGCAAGGCTGTCATTTGACGAATAAAGGTGTATGTATAAATACATGTCTTCATTGCGCAAGAACATTACTGTTTGTTTTACAAACCTTGTTCGACGTTTAACATTGGCCAAGAAGTTCGCTTTCGAAGAAAAAAATCACCGTTTGTTGCGACAGGTCGCGACATTTCGACTTCCTGCAATTCCGGCGTTTTCTCACAGTAAATCATTGGTTGCATTGTGGACGAATGTGGTTTGTGAAAAACCACAAATAATTACAATTAGGCCTACACACAAAACTTTCTTCCTGCAATTAAGTTCTCGCGTCAGTCGAAGACGATCAAAAGTTGCAACTGTAACCTCGTCAGCGCTTGGCGAACTTGTTGCACAAAGAATAACGATCGAAGTTAAGACGCTAAACGACGTGAACCGCAAAACTACTTGATGCGGACTGACTAACGACGGTTCCAACGAGCACGTTTATAGAGCCAGCCAGGCGGGCCGCGCAACCTCAGGTGATGCTTGCCTGCCTGCTTTCATCGTATTCAGTGCGCGTCTGTTTGCAGCGCCGAGTGTTGGCGCCGGCGGGCGCAGCTGACATATTAAAGAAGACGTCACGCCGCTTGCGGGCGCCACTCATCAGCATCTCGCGCCCGGTGTCTGGAACCGCGACAGTTCAATCCGTTGTCAGCCGAGAATCCGCAGGACATCTGCGTCATTCGTTGACTGGCTGTATTGCATTGTATTTTTTTTACTTTTTGGCCACTTGTCAGCAGGGGCGACGGTAGGTCAAAAAATGGAAGGTGAACACACACGGCGAATGCGGAGCGCGAGTCTATAACGAGGGTCTGGGGCGGAGCCCCCAGCGGGTTCCAGAACAAAGCCCTTGGTCATGGGTAAAGGAGGCTTCTCCCTTTGAAGTTGAAAATCGTTTAATTTTTTTGTGTCGAACAGCCAATTTGCATCGTTTTTCGTATTTGCAAACCCTGAACGTGACTCACTTTTCCCTTCGCCCAACACCTGTAAAAACTCATTGATTTTGCATCAATCTCAGAAACAACCTCTGGCAAAATGTCCACCTAAGTCCACCCCGTGGCGACTCCCCGTTGTGTTAGTGTTTTTTCAACGTTGGTGTACTTCACTTCTTTGTATCGATAAAATGACGACTATGGCTTGGAGGTACTTATTAACTTGCTGAATCTGAGAAAAACAGTTGTGCATAATTATTTCTAGCTTTGGAATCAAAATCACTCCGGCGGATCTGAAAAAAGTTGTGAATCCAAGTCCACGAGCAGCTCGTTCCGCGCCCCTGCCGCAGGTCGCGCTGGCAAGGTTTTGGACCAATCACAGAGGCGCCGCAGGTGTCGAGCGTAACGTGCGCCACAAGACGTATATACGCCTTAACTAGATGATTGCTAGTTCACTCGCTCTCATGTCCCAAGTCCCAACTCCACTTCCACTTGTTCGACAACAAGTCGTACAACAAGCCGGGCAACATATCAAGATGTCTGTGCGCATTTGTTTGTTGCGTCGCTTGTTGCACAGCATATCTGATCAATTAATCAATCGCTCAGTTAGATTAATCAATGAAAAATGACCACTTACAACAAGGAAAAATGGTCTGCAAGCTCAGAGAGAGAAAGAGACAAAGCCAACTAAAATTGCGAAAACTGACTGCAGAAAATCAATACAAAAGAGAATTAAAAATCAGTCTAAAACGTGGTTTCCATTCCGTCCAACGCAATGCATGCAACAAACGCAAAGAACGCAAGAAAAGTACTATAAGTAGGCCTACCGCAACAAAGGCAATGAACTCAGCTGAAGTAACAGCTAAAACGCAAGGATAAAGGTGCGTTCTCACTGCGCGCGTTAACGCGCGTCACGCTTCTTGCTACTATTGGAAAGCCCCTAGAGTTAACGCGCTTGACGCGCTCAGTGAGAACGCACCTTAAGAGCGGTCGTTGCGTCAGCTGCGTTTTTTGCGTTAAGTCCGTTGCGTGTGTTGCGTTGGATGGAAACCATGCTCAAGAAGGCTCCAAATTCACAAGAAATGGAAATGAGTGGAATTTTGGCTTAATCAGCTGCTGAGGTCGAACTACTGTCTGGATGCAATCGTTTTGTGCGTGACCGCTAGCGGCTTCAATTATGGCGCATCATCATCAGCGTCATCATCATCTGAGATATCTGAGTCCAAAGAATTACCATCGTCATCAACATTGCTCCAATATGACGAGCACCCGTAATGTGTTGTTACAACCGATTACTGTAATTGAAAATTTTCCATTATAATAATTGAGCATTATGCTCGCACTCATGCACTGCAAATATAAACCTTTTCCCTGACGCAGCAACTATGCAATGGCGTCTCCAGGCCTGGAAAGGACCCGACCCTCCACTAAGCAAAAGTATATAGGGACTAATTGTAGCTATACCGCATCACACTGCAGACCGTTTTTTAATCTTTAATCTTTAGCTCTTCTTTTGTATCAAAATGGACAATAAGTTTTGAGCTCCGGGTGGCTCGCCCCTATTCCTGTTCCCCACGAGGGACTTTGCTTCTGGACCCCCGAGACCATAGAACACAGGCTCTCGCCAATTGACATGCATAGTCCGCCCCCTTTGGCAAATTCTGAGTCCGCCACTGCCAGTGTGCCGTAGGCGTCCGTAAACATAAGCAATAAAATGTACGAGGGGTGGGGTGCAAATGTTTACTTTAAAAAAACTTTAAATGAACGACTTTGTTCTTTAAGCTCAGTTGCCAGTTGAAGTCTTATTTTCATGACAGAGACTACTAGTGCACGTCGTCAGTTCCCTTTGCGTCGACTGGGCCTAGGCCTATAGTAACCTACAACGTGGAATAAACTTACATCTCGTCGTGTTCTCGGCGAACTGATGATTATTTCAAACGAGTGGGCGTGGCTTAAAGAACAATAGATTAGGCCTAGATTTTAGTGGCAATCATTTAGTTTAAATTACGGTACGTATTTGGATGTGAAAATGCATGAATAGTCTTGACGGACGTAATTTGTGCTCTTCAGGCGCTTCTAGTTATCATTAACTTGTTCATGCGCTGGGATTTAGTGATGTTTCGATAAAATTTATTTTTAAAAACGTCAAATTTTTAAAAACCATTACCGTGTATTAACCTATATTAAAAACCAACGATAATGTCATGTCATAAATTTTGGAAAGACGGATGACAACGGCCACCTGGTGAAGATTTAAGGCGAATCACGCAACATGATTAATAACCGTACTCGATCTATAGCCGACAATTGTATTGTACCATCACATCGCAGTAGGCCTATAATTATTTCGTCGCATACGCATACACTATAGAACGAATTATTTATACGTGAGAATGGTGAATGGGCGAAGATAGGCTAGCTAACAACTTGTCTGACTATAGTGATGGGTTGCCGTCGAAAATAGGCCACCAGCGGACATAATAATAGTGAGTGACGGACGGTATAACCAATTGTTTTTTTTCGAGCAAAACACTTTGCTAAACCAACAAGAATATAAACAAGACTGTCAAGATTGTTCAAGTAGGCTACTGCCCGCGGGTAGCCGCAATATCTTGCACACACAAAGCACAAAATTTCATGTGACTTTGACCTTTAATCTACACAGTGATTCATAAAATCGGGGCCCCTTTGTATTTTTGCAAAATTAATTTACCTTGTGGACCAATTTCAATAAAGGATATACCAAACTGTTTAGCAGAAAACTGGCTTGGGACATGTAATACTTTTGCTTACTTAACTTTTAAATATTCTTCGAAAATCGTGACGTCACATTCACGTCAATATTTACGAGTGACGGATATTTAAAATTTTATAACAATGCCGTTTTCAGCTGAAGACAAGCATGCTATAAAGTTGTTGTAAAAGCGTGTGTGGCTGCAGGTGGAGGACACTTTGAACACAAGATGTAACATTTATCATTTATATTTTGTATCGGAATTTTAAGACCCAACTCTTTGAAATACTGCTGTTTTGTTCAGTAAACACTGGT
>Ga0209671_1009234_pt1 | contig 10341 bp, 7 predicted proteins | sample WorMetHERISLAND2_2_FD_187401 | JGI IMG/M metagenome (GOLD analysis project Ga0209671, IMG submission 187401) | Marine gutless worms symbiont microbial communities from Max Planck institute for Marine Microbiology, Germany - Olavius geniculatus... | ecosystem: Host-associated > Annelida >... | reverse complement strand
GAGATAGACAATGACAAGCCCCATATGAAATTTTTAGCATCGAACTTAGATTTTGACAGTCCATGTCTCGAAACCTGCACACGAGGGTATCAAAGAATCGTACCTCTGTAAAAGTCGTTACCGGTATTTTACCGTTGTTGGCCAGTCTTTCGTGAAAACGGTTGCAGATAGGCATGGTCATGCTGCCTATCACAACAAGCACTAGTGACAAGCTCTTCAGTCGTATTAACATCGATGACTTTGAAAGACCCTGAACTTCCAAAATAACTGGTTCTATTGATGTTTGCGATTTTTGGCTGCAGCGCCCACTCCAAGAATGAATTGCAATGAAAAGGCTGGATATAGACTGACAGTTTGCGAACATTAACTGCTATGCTTTCGTGCATCTTGTGAGCATTAGCTCACATTTCTTGTAATCATTGTTATCAGAAATGGGGATTTAAAACATCGCTATTGCTACTTAGCGATGTTTTATGTTTGGCTTGATGGTGTAACAGTAACAGTGATCGAAAGGTCCCCAGATCGACTTCGGCCCGGAGCACTGTCAGATAGTGACTTTGGGCAAGTTGTTCATACACATGTGGTGCCTCTGTTCACCAAGCAGTATAATTGGTACCAGTCAAAGGGCTGTGATCCCCCGCGACTGGGAAGGTAACCGTAGGTCTGGCGTTGCACTGGCCAGCGGCCATGCATCACGGACTCGGTGGTCTCTCCACCTATGGGTTCAATGGCCGTAGAAAGGGAGATGAGCACCCCGCCTACGCCCCAGTTAGAGTATAGCACCTTTACCTTGACTTTTTATCTAAATTAGACAGCAGTGATCTGACTCACTTATGAACTTTGGGGAAAGTTATTCAAACGGTTTAGTCATTGACAATTCACTCTTAGTGTTGTTTTTAAATAATCATATATAAAAATTTGAATAATGCATTTGGTGGTGATTTTCCTGAACTTTTGTCAAAAAGATGGCTTGTTTATGTTCAAACACACATAGTATGTATCTCGAAGGTATACATGATGGTATTTTTAGTGACAGAGTTTGCTGTCATTTGGCCATTTGTCAGATAAAGACGTGGAGTTTTCTGTGGCAGGCGATGTGGTTCGGAAGTTCACTGGTGACGAGCTAATTGTTAGCAGTAAGTTCTTTGCACATACATTGTCATTGCGTACGTCGTGGTTTTTATGTTATAATTTAACAATAATATCTTTGCTTGTTGGCAGTGCCAAGTTAACTACTGAATCTTGTTCCTGTTTAACACTGCAGTGTCCGCTAGAAGTATTAATAAAGGCTATGCATATTCATACGCAGCTGGAAGAAAGCTGTCATTATTTTTGACTGTTTTGATGCTGTTTTTTTGTGGCAGAAGGGCCTTCGATCTGTTAAAGTTGCACCCACAACAATTCCAGAAGGTCACTTTTGGGCAACAGTCTAACATGTGGTGATTATAACTATGTGTTTGTATATGGGTGGCTGAATGCTTGATGTGTTGGTCTGTTGGCATTTCGTGTAATTTATTTTCTGCACATACTCTGAAGAAAGTTTACATAGTACTGGTCAACAGCATGGTAGCCATTGGCTACTAATAGCATATGTAGTCATGTGAATGCCAGTTTATGTTAGGTTATAGATGTTTTTGTTTGATCTGTCTTATGTGTTATATGTATAATCAAGCACTTGCTGTTACTGTTTATGTGCTATGCCATCATTGACGATATGGGCGACCATGTGATGCCAGAGGATTGTCTGAAGCCGTGATGTGCTCTGTTGGCTTCACGTTTTCCTTCCACGATTCACACAAACTATCCAGATCATTGTGACTATGACACACCTTGCTTTGCTCATTTCCATTTTTCCAATTGCCACAAAATTTTCTTTTATTTCAAAGCACCTGTGCTGCAAAATTAAATAACTCGTTGTTTGTTGGTTGATGACTGATCTGGCTGAATGTGCAGATAGCAAGGCGGTAGCAGTGCCGGAGGCCATAGTGACACCAGTAAACACCGATGCTGTCAGTCATATGTCAAGCAACTGTGTCGCCGCCGTGTCGGACTCCACGCTGCCTGATGAGCCGACGTCGTCACTTCTGCTGGCCATCGTTTCTAGTGACGAGCCGAGTACTCGGTCAACAATTACTACCGAATCTTCAGACGCTCTCCCGGTGTACAACGCTGACATCATGGAATCGTCGCCAGTCATATCATCGCCTGCGTCGGCACCTAGTTTCATCACGAGTTCGTCTTCGTACGCTGGTATCACACAGTCGTTCCTACCGTCTGGGAGTATGCAAGCCGACGCCATAGATGTGGTCCAGACTGCTGACTGTCTGCTGCGCTCAGTGCCAGACGAAGAAGAGGAAGAGATGGTGGCCGATGAACAGATCGAAGACTGGGACCAAGAAGTTTTTGATCCGTAAGTCTCAAGCCGATCTTTATAGATGGCTCTCATATATCTAGCAGTCGCATTTTGCTGTTGTATATTTATTTTGCTATGTCAGTGGTGTCTTGGGTTAAAAATGTATTGTAGATGGGTAGGGACCAACCGAATTCACGGGAAAAAATGCATGATTTCACGGCAGAATTTTTAAAATGTGAAATTTCATGGAAAGAGTTTCGGAAATTCACGGGCCCCACAGACGTTATTTCAAGGTGCTGTGCTAATGCAAACGAAGAAATTTCTGAACAACGAATATTTACTACATCAAGTCAAGACTCAAGACAATCAATGTCAACTACTTAGTGCTGAAGTGCGACACGTAGCAAACAGCAACATCCGTACAAAAGCTGCTGATAAAACTCTGGAGTTGTCATAAATTAAACTAAAAGCGCTAAAATTCACGAAAAATCACAGATTTCACAGAAATCGGCGTTTTTCACGGAAGGAGGTCAATTTCACGGAAAATGTCACGGCCGTGAAATCATGAATTAAGTTGGTCCTGTAGATGGGGCAGGAGGTTGCGATTTTCCAACGGCCACTGCAGATTTCAAACAGAATTTTGTTGAATAGAGTGCTCCAAATTTTGAATTTCCCCATATTGTGGGTTTTTGGCAGCGAATTTCGCATTTTTTGATGGAATCTTTTCGACAATAAAATGATTTTAGTATTTTGCTCCACTAATAAGGAAATACCATATTTAATTATCGATAAGGTTTTGAAAACATGTAAGCCTATGAATTTATAAATTTTTGTATGTTCTATGCTCCAGGAAGCAAATAGAAACTCAGACGAATCTATCAAGAGACTTTGCAGCTAAGGTTTGAGTTGAACTTTTAAAAAAAGCATATGAAACCCATCAGGTTCGGGCTTTTTTTTTAAACTGTTTCATTCAACCTTTATGTAAGGGTATTTTGTCATTGAGAACTCGATGTATTGATATATGCGTGTGTTGTAACGCGATGGAAGGTATTGTATTTTCAAACAGTACTACACTGTGTTCAGAAAAAAAACACACCCTTATGTTTTTCTTTATATCTTAGTGGAAAATGTTTAGATTTCGACAAAATTTTCAGGAAATGTTTACAAGAAAACTAATATTTCATTGATGCAAAAGTTAGATATTCTTTATATTCGATGACGTCATGCTGACGTCATATTTTCGTGTTTGTTAATTATAGGTTTTACCGTTGAAGACGGACATTGATAAATATCTGTGAGTCAGCAACAGTTATGGAGCCGCAAGTTTGTGCAAGGTGTTTTTAGACAATAGACAGAGAATTGAATATTGATGGAATGAAACTTTTAAATAAAAAAAATTGACATGTCTAGCGGTATCAAGCTGTGCGACTGATAGCGGGCAAGTGGTCATCCACGCAGTGATGCAGTGTGCGTACGCCTGTCAACATCATTAAAGTTGAGGATCTCACACTCAATCAAAAAGATATAACACGGAAACAGTTTACAATGGAAAATTGCATGACGGATTAGCATATTTTTGGGTTCTGTCATCACAGTGATCAATTTGTGTGTTTTAACATTTTATCAAGTATCTCCCTTAAGCGGTAAAACTCATAATTTGCACAACACAAAAAATACGACATCAGCATGACGTTACCAGTAGCAAGAAATATTTTACTTTTATACTGGTGGAATACTAGTTTCCTCCTAAACATTTCCTGAAAATTTTGTAGAAATCTAAACATTTTCCACGGAGATATAAAAGAAATTGTAAGGGTGTGTTTTTTCTGAACTTAGTGTAGTATTAATGTTGAGAGTGTTTTGGCCTGATTGCAGGTATTGCTTCATCAAGAACTTGCCGCCGCTGACTGATGAGATGCGTGTGAAGGCGCCTGCACTGCCGCTCAAGACACGCAGCACTCCCGACTTCTGTCTTGTACTCGACTTGGTGAGCAGATTGTATCGCATGTGACTTAACTTTCTTGTGGTGCATTTGGTAAGAGGTGTGAACTAGAACAATGTTTTGTACACGGCACGCCTAAATTCTGCCTTGCGCTGGACTTGGTAAGAATGCTTTACATGTAGCACTTTTTTCTCATACTTGACTCGGTAAGAAATGTATTTAAAGCAAAATCTTCATGTGACAGCAGCATGTGAAATTATTGCACTTAACTAGAAACTGCAGTTGGAGCCAAAAATCCACTGCAATTGTCAGCAATAAGTAGAGTTATTAGTTTCAGTCATAAGTATTTTGTTTGTTTGTAGCTTGCACGGCAACTATGTGCTATGTTCTTGGTATGGATTGGCCATTAGTAATGATAAAGATAATGTCATACGTTGACAACTTACAATAGAGCTATCTATAAAATGCGGTTACAGTAAAATACAATGAAATGATTATGTTTACATAAAATTTGCAGGAAAGGTAAGTTTTGCAATGTTGGTATTCAAGCATCAAGACATCTGGTTAACTTACGAGGTTTTTAGTTGAGCAATTTTGAGCAAACTTCTTAAGATAAGGCTTTTTGCCAATTATCATAAAGGGGTACATTATAGAAAGCTGGCTCAAATCATATACGTTCCTGCTGGCCTGTTCTATAGCTGACAAGTGATTGTTAGCCAAACTTGATGCAATTTAGGAGACTCACACGCTTAGCTTTGTTGATATGATCGCTGGCAGTAATTGATCTATAGTGTCTGCGGAAGAAATGCAGAGAAGAGTCTAGCTAGTTTCTGGTGATAAAATTTTTGCACAGATATTCCTTTCAGTTTTTCATTATAATCTTCTGCTTGTTGTAATATTGCAGGATGAGACCTTAGTTCACTGCAGTCTAAATGAGCTGGAGGATGCTGTCTTCTCATTTCCAGTTCTCTTCCAGAACGTCACCTATCAGGTATCATACACGTTCTCTTTTCAGATGTTGCTACTGCTTATATGTAGTTTTCTTTTTTGAACTATCAGTGGCTGCTGTTTGGTATTTATTTCAGCAAGTTTCCTCTTAGTTGCAGACTGAATTATTGGTTTTTTGTGAGTTTTGTGGTGCATTATGAACTTACTTTTCACCCAGCAAGCGGGCAAAAATGACAGGCAGAGATGGCAAAAAATTAAATAAGTAATGAAACTTTGCAATTAGAACTGTATGAACTGTGAGAAATTTTGAAACAAAATGCAAACTATACAAGCCGTGTGCATACAACTAGAAAAAGATTTCGCATTGCGTGAGACTGGCAGCTCATTCTCTTTTTCGGTGCTTTGAGCTGGCGAGGAGGTTAAACCAAATTAAGTTGGCCGGATGGCAGGCATGCATTGAAAATTAACTGTTCGCATTTGTTTCAGACAAATTATCAACTACCTAGTCTATACAACCGTTGTGAAGCTTACTTCTGGTCAATAGCTTGCGTTTTGATGAGCGGCACAACACTGTTGTATGTTAGGTCTATGTCAGGACACGGCCGTACTTTCGCGAGTTTCTAGAGAGAGTTTCTGCTTTGTACGAGGTGATAGTATTTACTGCATCAAAGAAGATATACGCCGACAAATTAATGAATCTGCTGGATCCTCAACACAGGCTCATCCGGTATGTTATCAAACTGTTCTCTTATTGGTAAAGACAGTTGATAAACTCGGATGATGTTGAACTTACTGCTGTTATTGACACACCTGATAAGCCTCCAGTCTAGAGTTGTGAACTGGCCAACTACTAAAAGCGATATTACAGAACTCTTTATAACATAGCTTGATTACTGGTGTTATAATTATATATTGATCCTTTCCGTGCTTTTACTGCTGACAGAAAAGGCGTTTACTGTAGGTGAATAAATAGAAACATTTTGCAATTTGCATGTATATCATCCCTTTCTGTGCTGTCGGAAATTTGATAGGTTTGTAAGCAGAAATTTATGTGTGTTTGTGGCTGCTGTTCAGGCATCGGTTGTTCCGGGAACACTGTGTCTGTGTAAATGGTAATTACATCAAGGACCTGAGCATCCTTGGTCGAGATCTGTCACGCACAATCATTATTGATAATTCTCCACAGGCGTTTGGCTACCAGGTCAGCGAGACACTTCTCTTGCTGCTAGTAGTGCGATAACATGTAAGCATAACATAGGAAGAGCTTGGATGATGAATTTTTGATGATGTGTGTTGCGTTATTTTTTTTATTATAATTAGTGTTAGTATACGTGATATGAGTAACTGCAACATTTAACATCTGTATAGATTCACAGGCTCTTCCGGCATTTCTGTAGTAATTGCCCGATCTCATTTTTATGTTCAAACATTCTGTCATATTTAATCATCTTTTTTCTCTTTTACTGTGGTCTTTTGTGTTTGTTTCTTGCTGGTGTTAATTTTGTTGTTATTATCACGACAACTCTAAGGGTGCGTTGCACCAACGTCGTTCATGGTCTTGGTTCAGCTGAACCTAGATCAAGAGTTGAACCAAGTTCACGTTGAATTACTTTGCCCCAAGTTGAACTCGGATCCGTTGATCCCGTTCAGTTGAATGGCCACGGTTATACCGTGGACGACGCTGATTGGTCAATCCACGCTCGGACTACGGGCCTACTACAGTGATGTCATCATCACACACATTGCTTACGAAACAGTCCGGTACCGATTGGCTAAAATTTGTTCAAATTTTAAGTTTCCTGAAGTCATTACACAATTTTTGCATCAACAGTTGTATAATAAAGTTCTGAAAATACGCATTCTGTGTTGCAATAGTTATTTATTATTCTACATTTGTTGTCAAGGTTATGTCTACCATAAATACGGTATAGCAACGACTCATCAGCACTCTTGAATGCTGTTTATTTATCCATTAATTATCTTATCCAGCAAAACGACTACAGAAAACAGATATAGCACAAATACACTGTGTCTCAAAAAAAGCAACCCCGACATTTTTGACTGTAACTTGAAAAACAATTATCACATTTTGATAATTTTCGGTACGAATATTTGTGACACAACTTGCCATCAAATGACAATTCAGTTTCCCACCTTAATGAATGTTTGTTTCTGCACTACCTTGGGAAAACACAACCAGCAAAATATAATTTTTGATCCAATCTGATATGATTGCCTAATTAACATAACGCGTAAAAATTGTTCACATTTCTGACACTTTGGATGACAATTTATCCAGCTGTTAATTTTTCAACTGTCTTTTGTCATGTACTTCATGTACAACTTGAATAATAAATAAGTAAATAAATAACTCGTAAGCAAAAGGCATAAAAAACCAAAGTTGGTCGTAATCGTTTTCCAGGGCAGGAATAACTGGTGTGCCTGTTTTAATGTCAATGGGTGATTGGTCAGGTTAGTATTGTGGTTGTTCACCATTACCAACCTAGTCAGCTTTGTTTTTGTCTTTAGCTGGAAAATGGAATTCCCATTGAGAGCTGGTTCACAGACGATACCGACACTGAACTGCTGAAAATTCTGCCATTTCTGGAGTCCATTGTTCAGAAGGTGGCATCTGATGATTGTCTGTGACTGTTGGTTTTTGCTTATTTGACTTTTGATAATTTAGGATACGTTTAAGTACATGCTTGCAATTTTTAGTTGACTGTACTTAAGTAACGGTTGAGCTGTTGTCATCTGTCTGTCTGTCTGTCATCTGTAACAGATGTAGCGGATGTACTGTGGCTAACGGGTAGGGTGTAAGGGAAAATTTTTACACGAATAATAAGCCATGGATGTGCTAAACTCGGGCATGCAAAATTTCAGCTATCTACTTCAAGGAAAATGTTTTCAAATTTGGCGCTGAATGAAGGGTTAAGAAAAATATGCATTTTTCAACAGAAAATTGGCCATATCTCGGAAATGGTGATAGATAGTGCTTAGGTTGCTATTGATCATTGATAGGAAGTGGCATATTGGCTTTCAAATGACATGAAGGTCATCAACGTTGGATGATGTTAAACGTCACTGGCAACCAGTACGGTTGGCTCTCCTAGCGACAGCTGGGCTTCTTGTTACATAAGTGGCCCATTTTTTCTGGAATTGACAGTACAAATTGTTTGTGATACTTAGCAAATAAACATATGTTATATCATCTGTCATTTTCTGTTGCAGTTTCTATCAGAATTATCAGAGGTTTGCCTTTCAGTGGTAGCGGGCTAGTTGTTGTTGTTGCTGCTGCTGTTGTTATTTGTGTTACTTATTGTTCTTCCTATTGAATGTAGTTTTTGTGTTAAGGTGTTTGAGTTAATTTTTTGTCTCGCTGGTGTCATATTTTGCAGGGAGAAGAGGATGTCCGGCCGTTAATCCGAGATCGCTACCAGCTACATGAGTTGCTGCCTCGCGACTGACAAAGACCGCAACATCCGCCTCTTGTGCCATTAGCAGGGTGGCCATAGGTTCTGAAAAGTCATGGAGAGTCTTGGAAATTAAGAAGACCATTTTCCCGGCCTGGAAAGTCATGAAAAAACAGCAAAGATCGTGAAAAACTTGTGGAAAATAGCATAATGTCGTGGAATTTATATGGTTGTCTCACTGAAAATGTGGGACGGAAAATGTGTACATTTCTTTTAATTCTTTCTGCTTGAGCATCTATGTGACTCTAAAATATGCTAAAAATGTGTTTGCGAATGGGGCTTTGCCCCCGATCCCACTGGGGGGAGCTCACAATGTGTCCCAAGACCCTATAGTTGGCCCCACCCCTCTTGTATTTGGACAGATATGTTGGCAGATAGGTCATGATTTTTATTTGTTTGGTCATGGATAAGTCATGGAAGATCCTCTGTGAAAGAGAGTGGTCACCCTGCATTGGGCCACTTGTCCATTAGAAGCAATATGCTTGCACAGATAGAGAAATACAGCACACAACGACAATGAGTCCACTGCGTAGATAACTCCCCTCCCCTCAATCACACCAGGGTTGCAAAAAAAACAGGTTTTTAAAAGAAACCCAGCCCGATGGGTTTTTGGTTTTATTGGGGCTTTTTGGGTATCAGGTTTTTTGGGTTGTTTTAGGATTTTGTAGGAGGACCAAACTTAATGGGTTTTGGAATTTTTATGAGTTTTCATTTGTGATTAATATGGGTTTCTGTTTGCTCCCCTTAGCAACAGTGAGTCAATATTTGCAACTTTGTTGGTTTGAATGTTTCGAAAACTTAGCCAATGCCATGATAGATTTCATTAATAGTGGATCAGGAAACTAAAGTTGCATTAAGTTTGGGGTTGGTTTTTTAGGTGGGTTTACCCCCCAAAAAACTGGTGGGTTTTTATGTGTCTGCTCGAGGTTTTCAACCCTGAATAGTTGTTTGTTGCCAAGTATCATCATAGCTACGTTGAATATTTATGTCAAGTGTCGTTGTATGCTGGCGGGCATGTTGTCGGCATATTTGATCACAGTGCGTCGTTGCGAGTTTCAGTTTGATAGTCGTCCGGCGCACACAGAGTCTTCTTGTGTTGTTTTATTGACCAGTGAACTGCACCGGTTTATCAGGCTGCTGTTTCGGCTGAACATACCAAATGCAGTGTATTTCGCTCACAAAGAAGTGCCAAATTTTAACATTACCTTCTGCGATAAAATTGTTCGACACTGCCAAAATAGTGTGAAAGTGCAGACCTATGATCTTTAGACCTAAGTTTCTGTAAAATGCCGGATTTGTTTTATTATCTGATGCACCGGACAGTCCTCCTGTGAGTAGAACAACACAAGGTTCATAATTAGCAACTACACTGTGTCTCAAAAAAAACCGGACCCCTGCTACCTTTTGCAATAACTCCAACAGTCCTGGTTCAATAGCAATAGATTTTGACAAAAATAATCGTTAGAGAATCAGCACTTAATAGCATGTGTTACTTTGCGAGAAATTTTAAGAACAGAGTACCAGCTGAGGTTTTCCTGTGGCACCAACAGTAGAGGCAACTGCACTGCAGTACTCCAACGAACCAACAACGTCAGTTACGAAATCATTAAATGTTATAACGCCAA
>Ga0209671_1009233_pt1 | contig 10341 bp, 7 predicted proteins | sample WorMetHERISLAND2_2_FD_187401 | JGI IMG/M metagenome (GOLD analysis project Ga0209671, IMG submission 187401) | Marine gutless worms symbiont microbial communities from Max Planck institute for Marine Microbiology, Germany - Olavius geniculatus... | ecosystem: Host-associated > Annelida >... | reverse complement strand
GTTTACATTAGAAAATGTTGGGGATGTTTTTTGGGACACAGTGTATATACCAGACTATTTTTTTTCTTTTTTTTGTTATGTACATTGTATTAACTTGCAATTCTGCTTTGTTATATTTTCTGCTATTCCAATGGCGTTTGACCATTTTCCAATAAAGGATTATTTCCTTACTTATTTACTTGGAGTTTCTGTTGCCAATCTGCAAGTGTGCTGAGGATTCTGCCTTTATTTGTGTGTTTTGCAAATGACTATATTTTTATTACTATTATGTTCAGTTTTATTCGCAAGCCATGTCATGTGTCCAGGCGCCAAGCAGTCGGTATTGGACGCGGTTAATCGTGCCGGTCGTAGCCTTCGTGATCGCTGTACAAAGACTGATGCCGTTGAGATACAGGACATGCTGACCCGCATCAAAAACAAGTGGAACAGCCTCTGTGGAAAATCAGTCGACAGGTAATTTCCGCCGATTGTATATTTAAAGTAAACGATATTATGTATGAGCGTTCAGTGTTGCAATTTTGCCGCAATGTGTTTCTATTTTTTCAGCTTTAAACCGACAAAAATTTTTCGACCGGACTATTTTTGGTGTCGTGTTTCATATTTGTTCTGCTATTATTTTGTTCGGTCATTTTCTTCTGCAGAGGCTCTTAAATTAGAAATAAAAAAGCGCAGCCCAAAACTGGTGTCAGTGTTCCCCTTGAATACTGTCGGCAGATTGGCGATATGACGTCATGCCATCCAGGGAGTGCATCCTCTTGCGCTGGACCCGTCTGCACCGAACAGTCTTCTTGCATATTAATGAACTAAAACCATCGTGACGCTTATATTGGACTTTTTAGCGTTCGTTGTCATTTTCTGTTTTATCCACGGACACAGCGCACCGAGCGCATTAGAGATTACTTTTAGGCCTTGTCTGCTATGATAATGCACTATATAAATGCTCTATTAATAATAATAATTAATAATAATAATGGGTGGTATTAATTTGCCAATTTTTAGTTTTAAAGGTCATTTATTGGTCAAGGTCAGAAGACGTCGTATTAAGTCTCGACAAACTAGCACATATTTTGCATAAACACCAAAACTTCCCCGCGGGAAAATTTTGTTGAAAGTTGTGGAAGCAAACCAAGGGGTTGTAATAGGAGAAACCATCACGACATTTCGAGATGTTTGCGACAAAATCTGTGACAAGTCTGCGGCAAACATGAAATTTAATCTACAACAAGACACGGGTAAAGTCTGCGACAGAGTTGCAAAGTCGGCATAATGGAATTTTGGCTTTAGCTCTTGTCAAGTTGATATTGAGTTTCTGTATATACAGGCAGAAAACGCTAGAGGATGCACTGTTACACTCGGGTCAATTCAAGGAGGCTCTACAGGCCGTCTTGGACTGGTTATACAAGGTGACGCCTCAACTGGGCGAAGACCAACTTGTACACGGTGACACAGACACCGTCGCCAGCCTCAAAGAAGAACACAGGGTGAGTACAAAAAACTACACACTACACAGGGTGAGCACAACTACACAGGGTGCGCTAAATAAAGCATAAAGCATAAAGGGTGCTGGGGGTGAACATTTGTGCAGTTAAACCAACGCTTTCAGGGCTTTTTACGACCAAAAACGCATTTGCAGCTCCGGACCCTGCTGAGGGACCTCACAGCTTGCTGTCCCCTCTCCAAAAACTCCACCCCACTCTTATTTTTCTTCTTCGATTTTCGGCCATTTGTGCCTCTAATTGCACCCACCCACAGCTTCAATTTCTGTCTACTTCTATGGGTCTAAACTACACTGGCTGGATCCAAACTAGGCCGTGTGTTGGATTGACTGTACGAGATCCGCATGTAAGACCTTGATTCAGTTGAATGTAGTTGTAGCTTTAGTTGCAGTAGTTGTTGTAATAGTTGCGTGTATTTGTCATTGCAGCCATTTGAGGCAGAGCATAAGCGTAAATCAAGCATAGAGTCAATTCATCATACTGCTAGTTGTAGTTGTAGTTGTAGCTATTGTCGTTGTTGTTGTTGTAGTAGTTGTAAGTAAGTAAGTAAGTAAGTAAGTAAGTAAGTAAGTAAGTAAGTAAAATGTAAATTTACATAGCGCATATTGTTAAAATTAACCTCTAATGCGCTTGTCACACCAGTACTGACTGAACAGGATTGTTTTAAAGAAATGTTTGAAACTGTCAATGTCACACGCTGGATCTCTGAGTTCATCTGGCAGCGAGTTCCAGACCGTCGGACCAGCAACTGGAAAAGCCCGACGGCCGTACGTGTTGAGTCGACAGCGGGGTACGATTAGCCAGTGTCGGTTGGCAGAACGTAGTCGATGTCGCGATGCAACTTCGATGGCTGGCTTGATATGATCGGCGAGGTACCGAGGTGCTTGTCCGTGCAAACAACGTCATGAGGCCGAGCTTGAAGGTGACTCTCTCAGGCACATCCAGCCAGTGCAGTTTGTCATGAAGGAGTCTCGACAGACCACGATCAAATTTCTTTGTGTCGCTGAAGTTGTTGTTATACTTGTTGTGGTTGTAGTTAGTGTTGTTGTTGTAGTTATTGTAGTAGTAGTTGTTGTAATCGTTGTAGTTGTTGCCGTAGTTGCACGTGTCTCTTGGTGTTGTAGTTGTTGTTGTCGTAGTTGTAATTGTAGTTGCATGCGTTTGTTTTCAGGCATTTGAAGCGGAGTTGGCCAAGCGTAAATCCAACATAGAATCAATCCAGCGTGCTGCCAGTGACGTGATGCAACGCTCGGACGAGGACACTTCACTACTGCAGGCCCAGCTAATTGATCTCATCTCAAACTGGGACAAAGTCTCTGCCCTTAGCATCAACAAACAACAACGACTGGCTGAAGCTTATGCCGAGGTACGAGTGTTGTAGTTGTAGTTGTAGTTGTTGTTGTTGTTGTACTAGTTGTCATAGTTGTTGTAGTTGCATATGTGATGAAGTTTCAGCTTTGATGAGCTTAGTGTAATAGTTGTAGTAGTATTAGTTGTTGTTGTTGTATTTTTTGTAGTAATTGTTACTGCAGGCCCAGCTAATTGATCTGATTTTAAACTGGGACAAAGCCCCTGCCCTTAGCGTTAATAAACAGCAATGACTGGCGGACGCTTATGGCAAGGTACGAGTCTAGTAGTTGTTGTTGTAGTTGTCGTAGTAGTTGTTTTCATAGTTGTAGTTGAACATTAATTAGCAGCAATGATTTGCGGACACTTATGCTGAGGTATCAGTAATGTAAACAAGGCTTCAGTGTTGTAGTTGTTGTTATATTTGTATGTGTCTATCGTTGAACTGGCGGTCTTGCTGCTGTTTATTTATTTTTTTGTCAACACGATATCTCTGAGCTCACTTGGCCGTTCGCCATGAAACTTTGCCACGTGATCGAAATGTGCTCTGTTTTATGAACCACGTCTCAGAATTTGAGGGGGCCTGCAGCAATAAAATTGGAGACCAAAAACGGGCAAATTTGATTTGATTTCTGACAGCCTTATCCATTCTGTATGGAGATAGCCAAAATCGGAAGAAGACAGCTGAACTTAGTTGGTGAATGTCATCACCAGGGCCAGAGTTAAATCCAATTAAGCTCTGTTATAAGCCATATTTGATAAAAATGTAGGGGCATATTTTAATTTTTTGTCACAAAATAAGTCAGTAGTTCAACTGCTATGTGATGAGTGTAACAGCTGTGGAATGGTGAATAAACGGGCAGGTGAATTGGTTAAGAAAACTCGGGGAATGTTGGACTGGCTGACCGATGCGGAGCGTTACCTGCCATATGTTTGTTGTGTGAGCAGGCGGAGGAGTTTGAAAAGAAAGCCCACGGCATGCTGGACTGGTTGACCGATGCGGAGCGTCACCTGCGCTATCAGGGAACTCTGCCGGACACCGAAGAACAACTGGAACAACAACTGGCAGACCACCAGGTGATCATTTGCTTTGTATAATGTATAGGTAGGGTTTGGTTCAAGGTCAGCATTTTCAAGGTCAAGGCCTGCAGTCTTCTAAGCCAAGGCTAAGGCCAGTGGTTTTTGAGGCCAGCGGCACAATTTTTTGTTCTTGTTTTTGAGCTGTCTTTCGAGTCGAGAACAGTTCTCTAAGATCCAATATTGAGTTTAGGGCGCCGAAATTTAATTTAGACGTCACAAGCAGATATAGGTCTACGTGAGATGTAGCTTAAGCATTGAACGATTTTCTACAGGTGTAATGGGGTGTAATACAGGTGTGTGTAGATGTTAGAAGCAGTTGTTCGTGTACATGAGGAGCAGTTAAATAATTGTGCCCTGATTCTTTCTGAGACTTTGGCGCTTTATAAATCATTTACTTGCTTACTTACTTACTTGTTTACGTCACGGCAATGACATTTTATAGGGTGTAGTGGGGTGTGAGTGAATGACAAGGTGTAATGGGGTGTAATATGGGTGTTTGTAGAAGTTGGAGGCAGACATCCGAGTACGTGAAGAAGCGTTAAATGATTGTTTACGTCACGGCAATGACATTCTGCGTAGAGCACACCCTGACGCCATTCCACCCATGAAACACTGGATCAACATTCTTAAGGTATTTTATTTATTTATTTATTTTATTTGTTTACTTTATCAACAAGCTATGTATTGTACGTACCACCAATGCAGGTGATAGTGCCTCTCCGTTCTTTTCTACCTTTTCCCTTCCTTTCTTGTATTTTTTTCCTTTGTCTCTTTTTTTCTTTTTTCGTTCAATTTTACAGTTTTATCAATTGTGTTGATGAAGGACTAATCAAGACGTCCAACCTTTTACATGGGGCCTCTGATGGGCAAAGGGCTGGGAAGAAGCCCCGATCACTTTTCCCCAAGTTTGGCACTGCAGTCCAGTCCTACGTCTACTGTTACCCATCAAGACCACTCTGCAGAGAGTAATGACGACCCCCGTTGACTATTATCTGTTTTGAAATTTAAAATCTGATCATTGTGGTGTCCGTTATGCACGATGATAACGACTCGAGACGTTTTTGTTGATGCTTCGAATCGTTTCCGTTGAATGACCTGTGACGTCGTAAATTACTGTGACGTCATTTCCGCAGCAGACCCGTATGAGTCAGTAAAGGACGCACTTGTCACTGACGTATAGATGGTGAAAAAATTGTAGTTTAATATGTTTGGGCTCAAAACTTTTTGCCAGCCCCTCGTAGCTATAGCGCATATTAGCTATGGTAATTCTGTCTGTCCGTCTGTCACAACCCGGTATCGATTGGAGCGCACGCCGCACGTGAGATAAAGACACAGGGTTTTTAACATATGATAGCTTAGGGTCTCTAATATTTTTTGACAACATTTCATGCCACTGGGTGAGGGGAGTTCCCTTGAACGAGAAGTGGAAAGAAGGGCAACCCCTGAAAAAAACGTCATTTTGCCGCTATTGGCTGCTCTAGCGTAAAAATGACATGCTGCTTATCATAACAAGCACTGGCAACACGCTTTTTAGGAATGTCAACATCGATGACCTTGAATGACCTTGAACCCCAAAAATCGGGGGTTTTAGTGAAATTTTTGCGATTTCGTGCTGCGACACATATTTCAAGAGTGAATTGCGACGAAATGACTGGGGATAGACCGAGACAGTCTGCACAGGAAATTTTTAGCATTGAATGTAGATTTTAGCAGTCCAAGTCCCGACTCCCTGGTTTCAGGGAGGCCTGCGGACGTGAGTGTCAAAGAGGGGTACCCCCTAAAAGTGGTTGTTTCACCACTATTGGCTGGTCTAGCATAAAAAACGGTTGCAGGTAGGCACAGAAATGCGGCTTATTATAACAAGCACTGGCAATGAGCTTCTTAGGAATGTTAACGGCGATGACCTTGAATGACTTTGAACTCAAAAGATAGAGGTTTTTAGTGATTTTTTTTGCTATTTTCGGCAAAAGAATGAATTGCGATGAGATGGATGGAAATAGACCAAGATTATCTGCGAACAGGAACTGCTGTAGGCTCTCGCGCGTCTCACTGGATCAAATTCTCAAAATACATTTACCAGCTATTTGTTTGTTTATTTTTATCAACATTCTTAAGGTATTTTGTTTATTTGTTTTATTCATTCAGTTCATTGACCAGCATAAGTACACATCACACATGCTATAGTAGTAGTAGTTGTTGTTGTATGTACGTAGGCTCGTTGGGATGAGATAAGCACGTGGTCAGATGGGCGTGGTCGTAAGCTGGAGTCTGCACTCGGTGACCTCAGGGCTAATGCCACCATGTTGGATCAGTTAATGGGCTGGTTGACTGCTGCAGAGGCAAATCTTGCTGCCCAGGCTCGCGAAATATTACCTGACAATCTGCCCATTGTGGAACAGCTTTTCCAGGACCACCAGGTCTGCTGTGGTAGTAGTAGTAGTAGTAGTAGTAGTTGTTGTTGTTGTTGTTGGCGGTGGTGGTGTAGTTCTGATTGTTGTAGTTGTTGTAGTCATGGTTGTGGTAGTTGTAGCAGTAGTAGGCCTAATTGTTGTTGTTTGTCTGTAGGACTTTGGAGCAGACATTAAAAGTCGTCCATCAGACGTGTAAGACCAGTAACTAAGACCAGTAAACACGTGGCTTATGACTAGATGTTGTAGTTGTAATAGGTAGTTGTAGTGGTTGTAGTTGTAGTTTGTCTGTGTAGAACTTTGAGGCAGACATTCAAAGTCGTTAGGCAGACGTAGAGAGCTTAACAAAGACCAGTAAACACGTCACCAGCGTCTGGTAGTCGTAGTAGTTTTGGTTATTGTAGTTGTGGTAGTCCCCTGTCCTCCAATAGACAGCATTATCACATTGATGTCTGTCTGGAGGATAACAGGGAAGATTATTAGAACTACCATTATGTTAATTACATATGCACACGTATAATGGAGTTCTTACAATTTTAGGTTTAGCTTGTTTTTTGTATTTTGTGTTTTGTGTTTTTGGAAAGGTTAAACTTACTGTTCCATTATTATGTGTTTGTGTGCATTCCGCCTGGAAAGGCCATCCCCGAAATGATGTATATTGTGTCGGGTGGGACGTTAAACCCTACTCACTCACTCACTCACTCATTGTACTTGTTGTTGTTATAGTTGTGGTTGTTGTTCTTGTTGTTGTTGTCATAGCTGTAGTTGTAGCTGTAAAAATGAGGTTGTTGTAGTTGTAGTACTAGTATTTATCGTAATAGCTGTAGTACCAGGGTAGTTGTAAATTTGTCACAGTTATAGTTTGTCTGTGTAAAACATTGAGGTGGACATTCAAAGTCGTCAAGCGGACGTAGAACATTTAACAAAAACCATTAAACGTGTCACTGATGACTAGTTGTAGTTGTTGTTCTATAGTTATAATTGTAGGTGTACTATTGTAGTTGTTGTAGTTGTTGAAGCTGTTGTAGTAATTGTCATTTTTTGTGCAGAACTTTATGGTTGTTGTTGTTGTCATAGTTGTAGTTTTAGAGTTGCTGTTGTTGTAGTTGTAGTACTTGTAGTTGAAGTGTTAGTTGTTGTAATTGTTGTAGTGGTTGTAGTTGTTGTTTGTCGGTGTAGAACTTTGAGGCGGACATTCAAAGTCGTCAAGTGGATGTAGAGCGTTTAACAAAGACTAGTAAACACGTGGCTGATCCGCCTAAATCACCTACTTCTCCTAAGAACAAGCGACAGGCACTGCGACGAGGGTTTGTACCAGACGTGTATTCTAAAACAAAACAGACATTAAAAGTCTTCCATTTAATGTTCGCGAGACGCACGACAGATCATAGCTGTTTCTGTTTGCAGGTTGTCTTGGTCTGTCTCCAGCAATTTCGTCGCAGTTTACTCTTGAAGCGTAGCCTATACCACAGTTGAAAATCACAATTTTTTCTAACCTGCTTCTGGTGACCCGTTTTGAACTTATGGAAAAGCTTTGTGGATTCTGAAACTAGAGTCTTCCATGCAGCCGACGGTGAAGATTTGTTGGTGATCCTAGCTTGCACCGTTTTTGACTGATCCACCGGTGTGACAGACAGAGAGCCAGACAGATGGAATTGCATGGCATATACGCACTATAGCATTACATGCTGTCACACGTAAAAAGTGTAAATTTTTTATAGCTCTTGATGGAACACCTATCTTAAAGCTGGGTGTTAGAGTTAATTGCTAGCTATGCCGTTCAACCATTTGTTGGACCGATGTTGAAACATTTTTCAGGAAAATTAGTATATTTGATGCTACCAAATGTCAGATTTCAAGGATAAATGCAACAAGTTTGAATTTGTCTAAAGTGTTGCCATTGCGGGAGCCCCAGGCTTTACTAGCTGTATTTTGGGGGACCTACTTCCTAACGAAAAGAGGGGGAATGGGCCTCTTACCTGTATTTAAAGGGATTCTGCTTCTAAAGGACAAGAGGGGGTAGAATAGGGAAAGTAGAAGTGAGGGAAAGGGAAGTGGAAAGTACAGAATGGGAAGGGAGGGAGGTGTGTTTCCGTTTAATTGTGAACTCTTGATCCGGCAGCGGAAGAGGGGAGGGAAAACCATAAGAAATATGCAGGCGTCGAATGAGCGTCGTTTGATTGACAGTATCGAATGCCGCAATGTCAGGTCTTGCATTGTCAACGCCTCTAAGAGAGGAGCGTCGGTTGCGGAGTTCGTGCACTTAATTTTTTCCACTTTTAGCACTGAATATGCGCTGGTCTAATGCCAGTGGTTAAAAACATGCATGTGTTGGCAGCTTCTTTAAACCCATATTCCATTAGCCGACTTTGCGACATAGTCAAAAACGAAGTTTGTGACTAAATTTCATTAGAGCGACAGGAACGCATTTGTCGCAGACTTGTCGTGGACTTTTGTGCAAACGCTTTGACATGTTGAGACAGTTTGAAAACTCGAAATTTTCCCGTGACATTTCCGTTTCATGGCTTCCATCCGCGAATGGAATTTGGGTTTTACCAGTCAAACATGGATAGGTCTATTTATATATTCAAGCGGCAATGAAAGCACATAGTATTCACATTGTGTGGTTTGTTTGTCTGCTTGTAGTCGTCTGGACGGTAAAAAGACGCCTGAGCCGGTATTTAAGAACCCTCGGGTCGGCAGTTTGTTTACAAAGTGGCGCCAGGTCTGGCTCATGGCCATGGAACGTCGCCGCAAGCTACAAGACGCACTCGACAGACTCAACGAGGTATGTACACTCTTGTCCGGAAAAAAGTAACCTCCTGGACATTGCAGAATGGAAATGTAAAATCTGAACGAATCTGAATAAAATTTAGCGCGCATAATCCCCGATAAATTTGTGAAATGACCACCAAATTTCGTTGAAAAATATTATTTCTTAGCGGAGTTATTAATTGTTAAATAGTGATAACAAAATATCTCCTTTACCAATATGGCGTTACATAAGTGAACCCCTCTGTTACTGTACATTTGTGTAACTCCAAGAAACAAAAATTAAACATCAACAATACACCATTTATTGGCAGTCAAAGTGCCAAATTTCAGTTAAATCTGCCAAGGCAAACAATAGCTTGTATGGGTTAACGTAAGCTAAAGGGTTAAAGGTAGCCAGACAGCAGCTGGGCTGGCGCAACGCAGCAGCTAGTAACCAGTTGCCGCTCTGATCTGCTTGATTAAAGACGTGCGTGGTTCGCACTTCTTTCTTCATGAGTTTCGTTTAATTACTTTCCACGGCCCGTTACCTTTTCGCAGATGCATAAATAGGAAAAAGGAGGGGGTACCATCCAAGCACCCTTACACCTGGTGGATTCTCCTGTGAGGTCACGCCAAAACACTTCAGTTTCAGGTCTTTGCGAATGACAATTACTGTACTGCGTTGTACTGTTGTAGATTGAGCGTATGAAGACGTTTGACTTTGATGAGTGGAGACATCGCTACATGCGCTGGATGAACGACAACAAGTCTCGGGTGATGGATTTCTTCCGCAGACAGGACCGCGATCATGACGGAAAGATCACGCGACAGGAGTTCATCGACGGAATACTACAGTCCAGTACGTCCAATGTTTGTCTGTTAATCTGCATGTCTGTCTCTGTCTGTTTGTCTGAAATTCATACTTACGTCATACTATACCACGCCATTTCGTCCATTTGTTAGATGTCCTTGCAGTTACGTTGTGAGTTGATGGCACTTTGAAGTGAACTAGAAATATGGGGCAGAGCCCAACGTGAGGCCACCCGGCGCCGTAAGTCCAACTTGGGTAAAAGTTTGGGAATTTGGGAAGTTTGAAATTCCCCTCGCAGCAAAGTCACGTGGCCCGAACTCCTATACGTTAGCGTGTCATATAATTCGTATTCTAGTTATTTTCCTTTATATTTTAGTTGACTTCATAATACTTATTTTGCTGTCTAATTTTAGTATCACTAAACTATCAATCTTTCCACTAGATG
>Ga0209671_1009232_pt1 | contig 10342 bp, 4 predicted proteins | sample WorMetHERISLAND2_2_FD_187401 | JGI IMG/M metagenome (GOLD analysis project Ga0209671, IMG submission 187401) | Marine gutless worms symbiont microbial communities from Max Planck institute for Marine Microbiology, Germany - Olavius geniculatus... | ecosystem: Host-associated > Annelida >... | reverse complement strand
GGGGTATCCCTTTTCGACGCCCTCGTTCGAGGGGAACCCCTGCACCCAGTGGCACGAAATTTTGTCACGATAAACTAGAGACCTTGGGGCAGCCCACGGTGAAGATTTCGTGATCCTAGCTTGAACCGTTTTGATACAGATCACGAGTGTGACAGACAGACGGACAGAGAGACAGACAGACGGACAGACAGACAGACGCCCAGACGATGGCTAAGACGCGCGAAGCATTCTGCTGTCGCGCGTAAAAAAATTACTAAATTCATTATAGGATCATCAAATCTTTGCAGTGAAAAAATACCTTGACTATCCATGACATTTACTAATCGTAAGCATAAGATGAACAATAACCACAAACAGAAAAGTACAAAAATTAATTAAAATAGTCAACACTAATGATGTCGACACAAAGCTAATAACAGCCACTAAAGTATTATAATATATATCGAGAAACTAACACAATACTTAACTGACCTTGACTGCACCATATATTAAGCAGCAGGAAAAGAAAGCCGTTATAAGGCAGACAACCAGCTTGACAAACTGAGCATCAACTGTGCCAAGTAACAGTCAACAACTAAACTAAATGTAATATTGCATTACATTACAGCAGACTACTTATGAAAAACGTTTATGGTAAGTAAATACTATATTATCACCTTCATTTCTTGTTTACGTGTCAGCAACCATGCACACAAAGAAACCGATAGATAGATAGAAAGCACTGCCAGTAATCTGTAGCATGTGGTTGGTGTGAAAAGTGTACGTTGTCAGACAGGACAACTGAAGAGTACAAAAAGCAGATTACAACAACATTATCTACAACAACATTATCTTCAACAAATGAACAACATTAAAATAACCCTAAAATTAGTAGTAAGAGTAAAATCATTTTTAAAAAGTTGTTACATATTTCCGCCACTTACTTGAGTGTGAAACCGATTTCCTGCTGGCATGCGACGAAGCATTATTAATGGTAGACAAATTATCTGCAGAATTGTTGCCCGCAGCAGTAAGGTTGTGATGTGACGATGCAGCATTGTGAGACTGAGGTCCAAGACCGGGATCAATCAACAACATCAATGTCACGACTATGTTCAGAATGTCAACAAACTGCCAGACAATCACAACAAATAACAAGTCACAAGCAGCACATTTTAATTACATCGGGAAGAACAGCAATAATGCCTGGGCTATTTGTTTCCATTCTACCTAGTATTAACCAATTAGATAATTCACACTAGTACCAGTATACTTTATCGGTGGTAGTGCAATTTAATAAAATGTCATGGACTTGTGGATAAACCAGCAATACATATCAAAGTTTGTGTTACAACTTAGCTTTACACTTTGTTCGACTGACAGCATCCTTACCCCAGATCTTTCTATAGAATTTTTGCCTGAAATAACATAAAAAAATTACAGCTGTCTTGTCCGACACAATACAGTGTTACAGTGTCCAGTGTCACAATTACACTGACCAGGTCCAATAATAATTACTCGTCTTACCCGATAAATATTGCATGCCTTCCAAAAACTCAAATGCATACACTAATTCTAATATTAATTCTACATACTGGTACTCTACTTGGCAAGACACTTATCTCCATCCACACATTCATAAATTCTGCATAAATACAGTGCTTAGCAAAGTTAGCTTAGTGATCTCGCCCTTGCCCTCCTGCAAGATTTCTTCTTCTTCTTCTTCTTCAGTAGATGGACAAACTTCAACTTGTTGAAGACTCCAGACCATGTCGGGTAGTTGACCGTGTGAAGTGTAGAACGTGTTAAGCCAACAGTCGCAATGCCACAACGACTGTCAGCAATTCACTTGCGACCCTGCCATTTCACTCTTATAAACACACTTTAATGGGCTGCAGTCTCGATCAAACACTACTTAAATATACACAAAAAATACATATAAATACTACATCTTACCAAGTTGTAGATACCAAGAAAGATAGTTGCAGTTCGTACATGACAACAAACACAAGTTCTGTACGAGTCATTGCGGTTGTCTTGTGACCAACAACCCATTCTGTTCTAAAAGTTTCACTTTCACTCTATCATCTGAAACAAATTATGTAAATCAGTAAACTAAATTAAATGAAATAATGTACTTAATACGACATAAATACTTCCCACAACATCTGATGTTAAAGAAACAAAACAATCAGTGACGTCATGGCGAATTCAATAAATAAGTAAACTACGATACCCCCAGAAATTCAATTCAATACGGTATGTTTTCAAATCTCATTCCCTGGCTGCACCCGGTTCTCAATCTCATGGTGCCAAGGAAAAGCTAAAGAAATGTAGGCTTAAGTTTTAAGCTTAAATTGAAAGATTGAAGGAAATGTAATGGTCACAGACTCACAGCAGTGAGTGGCATTGTTGGCCATGCCAACCGTTAGGTCTTGTCTTTGACACGAATCGCACGTACGACTGTCTGGTCTGTCTGTCTGTCTGTCGTCGGCGTCGGCGTCGTCGTTTTTAGCGCATGTATTGTGGCTAAACCGTACGTAGTAGGGGGTCGGCGTTATTACTGTTAGATAAGGCGATGACGAGTGCTTATAAGCTGTCAATGGTAACCACGTCTAGCTCTCTACAGCGGTTTGGCCGCAATTTTGAATGCAAAGTTGCTGTCTGCAGCTGATCACTCACGTGCGCCGAATTACCGTAATCGTATTTGAATTAATTATAGGCCTAGTGGTTGATATACTGCAGCAGCGTCACCATAGCGCTACTCACTCCAGAAAATCGCTTTCTGTCTGCGACCGAAAGTTGGGTATCGTCTATCCATGCTAACGACGTCAGCTAGACTTTTTGTTACTAGTAGGCCTAGCTGTTGCATTGTCTCAATGGTGTGCAGCCGCAGCATACGTAGACCTAACACGATTTACTAAAGCTTGATTTAACTGCGTGGCATTTTTTTCTGCGGCGGTTTGATTTTAGGCATGCGGTTTCAATTAGGCCTAAGCATGTGGCTTGCGTTTACGTTGAGCCTGGTAAATGATTACGAGAAGACAATTTCAGCTAGCTAAGCATGGCCCCTAAGCCTATCTGTTGATAATAAAAGCTTTAACTCGCTTCACATGTACACTGTGTCTCAAAAAAGTATCCCGGACATTTTTGACTGTAACTTGAAAACCAATTATCAAATTTTGATAATTTTTGGTACAAGTATTTCTGACACAACTTGCCATCGAATGACCATTCAGTTTCTCACCTCACCCAACGTTTGTTTCTGCACTACCTGGGGAAAGCACAACCAGCAAAATCACTTTTATCCAATGCGATGTGATTGCTTAATTAACATAACGCGTAAAACACATTTCGTTCACATTTTTAACACTTTGGCTGTCATTTTATCCAGGTCCATTTTTCAACTGCTTGCAGTAAAATTGCTTCAAGTGTTGGCCCACTATGCGAACACAGGCAAGAAGACTCTCCATTCAGTGACAGCAGTATTGATAATGTTCTGCTCCAGACCAATCCAGGCTCTACCAGTCGTTTCTTGACTTTGCAAACATTCCTAAACTTCATTTAATAAACATCACAATCTTGCAAGATCTGCTGTTGGGGCCGACAAATTAGGGTAGATGAAATTTATTGACGTTTTTCATTCATTTTAACACGTATTATGCTTTCCCAGGTAGTGCAAAAGCAGACGTTGGCTGAGGTGGAAACTACAACATTTATTTAATAGCCAGTTACGCCAGAAATAATTCTGCCAAATATTATTGAAATCTGTTAATTTTTATTTAAGACACGATCGATAATGTTGTAGATTTTTTTCAGGCTTTCTTTTATTTTATTACATTTTTCGCTTGATATGCTTTCCCTAGGTAGTGCAAAAGCATACATTAAGTGAACTGGGAAACTGAACGGTTATATGATGGCAAGTTGTGTCAGAAATATTTGTATCAAAAATTATTAAAATCCGATAAATGGTTTTCGAGTAACAGTCGAAAATGTCGGAGATACTTTTTCGAGACACAGTGTAGGTCCTATGAACGAGTTTGGTTTTATGCAGTTTTATTTCAACATGACTGGATCGCCGAGATTATCATGGTGACACGTCGAAAATTAACTTAAGGTTCAAGTTGTGACCTACAGTAATTGAAAAGGGCAATACTTAGGGCATAAATATATCGGCCCACTGGCGTCATGTGATGCGGCTCTCCGCATGATTTTTAAGCCTAGCCTTTTGAGCAAAATGGGCACACCAGTAACTGACGTCTGCGTCGGGGTACGTTCACACTTTACACACAAATTTCGGTTTTCCCGCGCCTCTCTGCATGTTTTCGATTGAAAAGCCCCTACGGTCGTCACACACACGGACGGACGGACGGCATGTCATGTCGTGCGGCTATAGCCGCATTATAATGTGTAATGTGTATTTACTATTTTGTCAAGTTATTAAGTCTAAGAGACTGCGATAATGACAGTTGTTTAGCAATAGGCCTAGTTTTAGTTTAGTTGCAAATCGTTCATTTTGTGTCGAAGTCACGTTGTTAAACGTGAATGCGACTGATAGGTATATAAAAAACCTGCAGTATATATAGTGGAGGTCTACAACGTTTCATTGCCAACACAACTATATAATGTAGGCCTACAACTCTACGCAATATGTTAAAACTTTGTTTTTAAACGACATGCAACGCAGTTTTCTGCGTTTGCTCTAGCAACTAAGAGACACGATACAATATGTTTGTTTACATGTATGCCGACAACGACTGTTCATCGTCTTATCGACGGCTACCATCCTCGAGACCGCGAGAACGCTTTAAGTTCGGTCAGGAAGTTAGTAACACAGGCGCGCGTCGTGGCTTCCTCGCTATGACACGCATCACCTATCTCAGTTCCATACGCCTCGCCGCAGAACCGACACGAAGCAGCGATGACGTCATCCTGCGTGACGTCACGCTTTAGCTGGTAGCCGACCACACGCTTCGCGTTGCGACTGCAACACATACAAGTAAAAAATATCTCACCGTGACAGCATGACCACTCCATAGATGTAAAAAACGTTCTAGAAAAACAAAATACAAAAACGTTAAAACGTAAAAAACGTTGCAAAAAACGTTTAAAAACGTTAATATAAAACGTTAGCTGTAATTTGTTCAATTTTGTGCCTAAAACGTAATAATGTAAGTGGAGTACAGCTAGAACCAAAAAAAGAAAGAAAATTTAATTTAATTTTTATTCAACCGTGTGGCCATTATGGCCTATCAATAGACTAAATCAGCAAAGTGCCACCACTATGGCCTATTAATTCGTTTCAGTGGCCTTAAAAGTGTTTCGCGACGTTTTTAGTAAAATTTTCAAATTTAAATAAACGTTTTTTTGTAAAAATAGAAAACTTTGAAAAATAAAACAAAACGTTAAAAACGTAAAACGTGGCAATAATAAAAAAAACGTAAAGAAGGTTTTTTTTACATCTGTGGACCACTCACTATACCGACATCGCAGTAGGCCTACCATAATCATGCACAAGCCAAGTTAGGAGTTCGCGAGGATTTATCGGCATCTTAAAATGTTTCAGAACACGGGCGAAAGTAGGCCTTAATAATCTAAACGACCGGCCTGTCGGTGTTTATAGATATATAGGCCTACTTTCGATTAAATGCATCTAAAGGGGCCTATTATCTGCTTAGAGCCTCAAACCGTAGGCTTATATGCAAGATTTCACGACGCAACTTCAGATTTTCATATTACATTCCTCATTCTCTCTTTCCCTTTCCCTGCTCAATTTACCCCCCCCCCGTTTAATTGTTTTATCTTTCACGTCCCTTCTCTAGTCCAGCTAAAAGTTAGCAGCAAAGCAGTTACCATCGGATCCGGTCGGGTGGTGCCAGCAAGTCATTTTGCCTGCCATTTTGATCTCGGAATAAGGGATGACATCTGTGCATGGTAAATGGCGGTTTGCTTTAAATTAAAACGGACAGCTGCCAACACCTGTCGGGAAAATTTGATTATTTCGGAATAGGGCAGTAAGGCCTATATGATATAATGGATAGGCCTATAGGCCTATTCCTAGGTCAGCTTTGGCATATCTTCCTTTAGTGGCACGCTCGCTATAGTCAGTAGAGGCCTAAATTTGTAATAAAGTGGTCATTATAATGCCGCCAAACCTCAAACGGGTTGCTGCAAGCAAAAATATCAATGTCAGTGCATGTCATGAAACTAGGTTAAGTTACTTGACGACATCACATTTGCACTGAAAAAAAGAAATTTGTTGAACATTTTTCACTGTAATGTCGAATATTTTATGCGGCTTAATTTTTACCCCTAGTCACTTCTCAGTCGTTGGCATAGTTTTCTAATACCATGCGTGTTTATAGACAAGAAATGTGCAAATGTCCACAAAACTCTGCAGTGCACAACATTTATGAAGTTCATATTCTTAGTAAATAATATAACAGCAGTGTTTACCAAACATTCTGTAGACTAATTTTGTTGAATTAAATGTCTATAAACTGTACAAAAAAATTGACAAAGTAAATAACAAGAAATCTGAGCTAATGCTGATGAGACGCGCGAGAGCCTATAACAGTTCATGTTCGCAGGTTGTCTTGGTCTATCTCTATCAATTTTGTCGCAATTCGCGTTTTTGCAGCGAAAAAAATCGCCAAAAAATCACAAACCCCCCTTTTTAGGGTTCAAGTTCATTTAGGGTCATCGATGTTGACATTCCTAAGAAGCCACCAGTGCTTGTTATGATAAGCAGCAGGTCTGTGCCTATCTGCAACCATTTTCACGCTAGACAAGCCAACAGCAAATAAAATAACCACTTTTAGAGGAATACCCCACTTTAACACATGCGTGCGCAGGCCTCCTTAAACTTAAAGGGTCCGGACTTTGACTGCTAAAATCTACATTCAATACTAAAAATTTCATATGCAGGTTGTCTTGGTCTGTTTCCAGCCATTTCGGCGCCATTTACTTTTGAAAAGAGTGTTGCAGCCCAAAATCGCAAAAAATTCACTTAAAGCATTTATTTGGGGATTCAAGGTCATTCGCGGTCATCGATGTTGACATTTCTAAAAAAACTCGTCGCTAGTGCTTGCTATGGTAAGTAGCATGTCTGTGCCTATTTGCAACGATTTTTACGCGCGAGAGCTAGCTAGCTAGCTATAACGCGTATTAGCTACGGTAATTCTGTCCGTCTGTCCGTCACGTCCCGGTACTGTTCTAAAACCAGGTGAGATAAAAACTCTAGTATTTCGCGACAAAATTTCATGCCCTTGGGTGAAGGGGGTCACCACGAACTAGGGGCGAAAGTGAGACACCCCTTAGAAAGCGTTATTCTGCGTTATTGTCTCCTCTAACGTGAAAATGGTTGCAAATAGGCACAGACATGCTGCTTATCATAACAAACACTAGCAGCGAGCTTTTTAGAAATGTCAACACAACATCGATAACCTTGAATGACCTTTACCTCCCAGCATAAGGGGTTTTAGTGAAGTTTTCGCGATTTTGGGCTGCGACACGCATTTCAAAAGTGAATTGCGCCGAAATGGCTTGAAATAAAAAAATTCAAAATCAAACGCGGGCTTCTATATCTTGTAGCAACTCATTTTTACCGTACACAAAATCACGGATTCTGCGACTGCCAACGTAAAAATCGTGATCTATAGAGCAAGACAAAATGAGCATTGACATTAATAAATTCGAAATCAAACGCAGACAACAGTTGATCGTAATGTCAGTCATGTCAAGGTGTTCTACACTGTATGTCTTGTTGTCCAACAGCTCTACGACAAATCAAAGTAGTAAAGTGCAGGCTTAAACAGCATAAATCCAGACTGTACCCGACTCTGAAGAAATCCGGCGGAAGTGAAGAAACTTGGAGCAGTTCTAACGTCATCAGTATGGTGACCAGCATCAGCAGCAATACCGCACGACGATGCATGCTAAGGCCTGCATAGAAGACAAACAAATGTATCGATCGGCGTTTTTCAAGTTTACTGCAGGCCGAAAACTAAAAACTCGGTCCTAATTCTGGGCCGAACATTTTTTTATATAGATAATTTTTTGTCTTAATGCGCGTGCAGAGCGACTTAACTGAGCTGAACTGACACGGTTTAGTTTTTGGCGAACTGACCAACGGGGAATCAGGGCAAGCCCATTGGTCACTGGTTGACGCGTACGTGACGCTTAGGCCATTGACGCCGTTAGAAGGTGCCTACTGTAATGCATTACTTCTCGCGCATTGGTTAGTTCGTCAAAAACTAAACCATGACAGTTCAGTCCAGTTTAGTTACGTGGCTCTGTACGCGCCTTTACATTTCTTTGAACGAGCTTCACATGTCTCGGCATTTTGCGCACCTGTAGAAAACATACAAAATACCTGCCACGAACTAACGAAAATATTTAGAAAAAAAACAACGCCGAAATAAAAGATTGTGATCGTGTGGTTTGTAATCTGAGTTATTTGTATTTTTTGTTTTGGCTTGAAATGAATAAATTAGATCAAACGCCATCGTTCTGTCGTCATATAAAATAATGTAGGCCTAGCAAGTAAACAAAATTAATTGTTGTTAATTATTATGGCCTGTGCCTGGCGCCATCATGTCCTTGCGCCGCTTTTCTTTTATTTTATGTCGAAACGCGTCAAATGTGAAATACTTTTTGAATCAACTTATGCCATAAATCTAGTTCTGAATAACTTCTCAGAACTTAACTCGGCAAGGTACTGCTAAAGAAAATCGAATTGCTCGATAATGGCGAACCAATATGTCCGCTATCACGCTAAGCGACATTTCACGAGGTAAACATTTGGCGGATAACAAGAAGATGCCCTCGCCAAAACTGCCCGACACCCCTAAAGTTTCTGGTATAGTATATGCGCTGTTTACACACCTGGTGGTTGTGAAGAAATAATTCTACCAAATGTTAACAGCAGTATAGCGTATACGAAAGTGCGCCAGCGAGAGCGTATGCGCTTCGGTGACTTGGCGTCATGAGATTTTTATACTCGTCCATTTGGTGCTGCTGCTGCTGCTGCGGTTGCAGTCGCTGTCACTGAAGCGAGATGAAGACAACAGGAAAGCCGCGTAGGATGCAAACCGCCACCACTTAAGTTCCGTTTAACGGCAAAGCAACTTGACAGAGAATTTAGTAGTATTATAATCAGTGCTTGTATATAGGGCACTTTCAGCTTGGTTGCCTCAAGAGTTTATCTACCTGGCCCACATAAAGCCCATGGCTGGACTTTCGAAACAAACCTAGGTTATTATGGCGAAACAAAAGTAATTACTATTTGTTTTTAAAATTATAAATCTCATTAATCTAAATATTAAATTTTTCTATTAGCTGTGCAATTTTTAGTAGGTCTATATTTTATATTTTAAACGCGATTCTGACTAGCAATCTGACAATCTAACCCTGAAAATAGGCCTACATATCAGCATGCAGTGTGTCACAGCAGACAACATCAAACCGGAGCTGCCCACGTAGCCATACAGTCAGGTAAATTGTCATTAGATGGGACGAATTATAAAGGCTCTAAACACCAAGACAACGGAAACATACACGAGCTGTCATAAAACTGCATACAGACAGTCTACGCAACAAACTACTCTAAAACACCGTCTTTGATTGGGGAATGAAAAGCAGTCGAGAAAATTTTAGGATATTTTTAGACAACGAGATGTATAAGCCACGGAATGCAAACATAAGCTACATTAAAATAATCAGCGCAGTCGTCGTTGTCAATATCAACATGTTCGTTTACTGTATGTAGGCCTACATGTTTGACAAACTACAAACTCGTATCACAGGCTGAACGGTAGTTCAAGCCCTGTGTTAACGGCGACTTCTCTTTCTTATGGGAAAGCCAAAAAATCGACCCCCCACAGAATCAAAACCCCTGACCCGATTGAGATAAAATTTGGCACGGTTGATTACGTCGGCGAGATGACCCGTCATGCAAAATTTTATGCAAATCCCTCCAAGGGGGGCTTCCCGGTCAATGGCTGAAATATAAGCAAAAATTTTTATAGCTATCCATAAACTTTTTTTTCAGAAACTCACCTACAGGTCAGACCCTTCGGCGGATTTTTGCGCGCGATGGCTCAAACAACGCGGTCTCGCGCAAGGATGTGCCTTTTGTGGGTTAAAAAATTTGAAATTAATATTTAACGTATTTATTCGCAAAAATCGAAAAAATTACAATGCCGCCTATGGGGAAAATTAAGCAATTCTTTAAACGGTCATAACTTTGGCTGTGTATAAGAAAGAGTCGTAATTTTTGGTTCTGTGGTATGGTTTTCGGGGATGGCAAATCTAACGGTGTCATTTAATTTTACCCCGGACCCTCCCTGGTTGCCATGGCAAC